>Ga0080003_1001938_pt1 | contig 10247 bp, 7 predicted proteins | sample JossMetagenome_FD_69206 | JGI IMG/M metagenome (GOLD analysis project Ga0080003, IMG submission 69206) | Hot spring microbial communities from Joseph's Coat, Yellowstone National Park, USA - JC2_E (SPADES assembly) (version 2) | ecosystem: Environmental > Aquatic > Thermal springs > Hot (42-90C)... | reverse complement strand
CTATGTACTGGGGATGCTCTTTTACCGCTTTATCAGTGAAAACCTTACCCATTACATCAACGAGCACGAACAAAAAGTTGACCCCAACTTCGATTATGCCAAAATTTCAGATGAACAAGCCCAACTGGGACGTGCCGATACGGTAAAAGAAACGACATACTACGAAAGCTAGATTATAAATTTATTTACTTTTGTGAGGATAAAAGATCATGAATATGACCAAAGAACAAAAATTTTACAAAGCACTTCAAGATATTTTTATTGATGCCAAAATTGAAGACCAAGGTGGATTTGTTAATTTGATGCGCATAAAAGCTAATTATTATTCTAAAATTTAAAATTTTTATGGAGATTTGATTATGGCAAAAAACAATAATAATATAGAATCTTTTGAACAACAACTCTGGAAAGCTGCCGATAAACTGAGAAAAAATATTGATGCCGCAGAATATAAGCATGTCGTACTAGGGCTTATTTTCCTTTGCTATATTTCGGATGCCTTTGAAAACTTATACGAAAAGCTCAAAAAAGGCGAAGGAGAGTACAGCGGTGCTGATCCTGAAGATAGAGATGAATACAGAGCCGAAAATGTTTTTTATGTCCCAACAAATGCAAGATGGCAATATCTGAAGGAAAATGCCAAAAAACCTGAAATAGGCAAAATACTCGATGAAGCAATGGAGGCAATCGAAAAAGAAAATCCATCGCTAAAAGGAGTACTACCGAAGGTTTATGCCAGAGGGAATATCGATCCCATTAGTATTGGCGGGCTAATCGATCTTTTTAGCAACATTGCTTTCGACCAAGCAAAGGAAAGAAGCGCCGACATATTGGGACACGTGTTTGAGTATTTTTTAGGTCAGTTTGCTTTGGCAGAAGGGAAAAAGGGCGGGCAATTCTACACGCCAAGAAGCGTTGTTGAGCTCTTGGTGGAAATGCTTGAGCCGTATCAAGGCAGGGTTTTTGACCCTTGCTGCGGCTCAGGGGGGATGTTTGTTCAATCTGAAAAATTTGTACAAGAGCATCAGGGAAGAATTAATGATATTTCCATCTATGGTCAGGAAAGTAATCAAACAACCTGGCGGCTTTGCAAAATGAACCTTGCCATTAAAGGGATCGATGCATCACAGGTTAAGTGGAACCCTGAAGGTTCTTTTTTGAACGATGCCCACAAGGACTTAAAAGCCGATTTTGTTATTGCTAATCCACCCTTTAACGATAGCGATTGGAGCGGAGAATTGCTCCGAAACGATGTCCGTTGGAAATATGGCATACCGCCAACAGGAAATGCGAACTATGCTTGGATCCAGCACTTTGTTCATCATTTAAACATCAAAGGTAAGGCGGGGTTTGTTCTTGCCAAAGGTTCTTTAACTTCGAAAACAAAAGAAGAGTATGAGATTAGAAAAAACTTGATAGAGGCTGATTTGGTAGAATGTATAGTGAATTTGCCTGCTAAATTATTCTTGAATACTGGCATTCCTGCTTGTTTGTGGTTTATCAATAGAGATAAGAAAAGAAAAGGCCAGATCCTTTTTATCGACGCCCGCGACTTGGGAGAACTTATAAACCGAAGAACAAGGATTTTAAAACCTGAAGACATACGAAAGATTGCAGACACTTACCACGAATGGCAAAAGGGTAGCGATGGAAATTATCAGGATGTGGCAGGTTTTTGTAAGTCTGCATCTTTAGAGGAGGTAAGAAGTTTAGATTATGTCTTAACCCCCGGTAGGTATGTTGGGCTCCCTGACGAAGAGGATGATTTTGATTTTGAAGAACGATTTACCCAGCTAAAAGCTGAGTTTATGGAGCAATTGAAAGAGGAAGAAAGGCTTAATAAACATATTCTTGAAAATTTGGCAAAAATAGATTTGGCAGACAAAGAGGCAAACTATGAGTGATACACTACCAAAAGGTTGGAAGTGGGTGAAGCTGGGGGATGAAATAGAGTTATTGTATGGTAAAGGTTTAACAGAAAAAGAAAGAAAAAATGGGATTTATCCTGTATATGGTTCAAGTGGAATAATAGGATATCATAATGATTATTTAGTAAAAGGACCTGGCATAATTGTCGGTAGGAAAGGTTCTGTCGGAGAAATTAATTTATCAAAGACTGATTTTTACACAATAGATACAACATATTACTTAAAGTTAAAAAATGATAATGATATTTTTTTCTTTTACTATTTTCTGAAAACTTTAAGATTAAATGAGATTAATTCTCATAGTGCAGTTCCTGGTTTGAGTAGAGAAGATGTCTACTCTTTATATAGTCCCCTCCCCCCTCTCCCCGAGCAAAAGGCCATAGCCGAAGTTCTTTCAAGCATAGATGACAAAATCGAGCTCCTCCATCGTCAAAATAAGACACTCGAAGAAATGGCGATGACAATTTTTAGAAAGTGGTTCATCGAAGACGCGAAGGAGGATTGGGAGGAGGTGAAGTTGGGGGAATACTTTGATTTATTAGGAGGATTTCCTTTTAAATCAAAAGATTACTCAGATTTTGGAAAATATAAAATTATTACAATTAAAAACGTATAAGATGGTTATCTTGATATATCTAATTCACAAACTATCGAAAATTTGCCTCAGGGGATAAAACCTTATCAAATTTTAGAAATAGGAGACATATTAATTTCATTAACCGGAAATGTTGGGCGTATTTGCATAGTTGATACAAATAATTGTCTTTTAAATCAACGAGTTGCAAAAATAGTTCCTAAAAATTCAGGATGGAAACCTTTTGCTTATTTTTACTTTAAAAGGGCAGAAATAACACAATTACTTACAAATCTTGCAAAAGGTAGTGCTCAATTAAATCTAAGCCCAATTGAAACTTTGAAACTAACTGATACTTTTCCCTCTTCTGAAATAATTGAAAAATTTAACAAAATAGTGCAACCAATTTTTGAAAAAATACTTACCAACAAACAACAAATCCGCAGATTAGAACAATTGCGCGACACACTATTACCAAAACTAATGAGCGGAGAGGTGAGGGTGAAAGTGGAAAATAATGAAATAAAGGGGTAAGTGATATGGAAATAGAAAAAATCGAACTAGTCAAAAATTTTGGTCAGTTACAAGATTTTAAATGGAATGAGAATAGCTTAAAAGAATTTGGTAAATTCAACATTTTTTATGGTTGGAATTATTCAGGAAAAACTACATTATCCAGATTATTTCGAAGTATAGAATTAAAGAAGGTTTATTCCGATTATCAAAATGCTCATTTTTCTTTAATTACAGATAATGGGGATATAACTGAAAAAAATATAAATAACGATTATCAAATTAAAGTATTCAATGAAGATTTTATTGAAGACAATTTTGAATGGAATAATGAAAATGCTGAAATAGACCCAGTTTTAATTTTAGGGAAAGAATCTAAAGAGTTAGAGAAAGAATTGCAAGAAAAACAACAACAAAAAGAAAAATTTGTAGAAGATAAAAAAACAAAAGAAAAGGAAAAGGAACGTTTAGAAAAAGAACTTGATAATCAAGTCCAATCAAAGGCAACAGAAATACGAAATATATTATCAATAACAAACCCTCGAGATTTTGATAAAAATAAACTTAAAGAAATAGTAGGAAAAATTAAAAATAATTATTTACAAAATATTTTGTCCGACGATGAAGTTAATAATTATAGGACTTTTATTAATAGTCAGAAGCTAGATCTTATTAATTTACCAAATTTTTCTTTAGATGAGAAATTAAAAAATTACCAGAATGAAATAAAAGATGTTCTTAAAAAAACAGTTTCAGTCCAAAAAATTATCGAAAAATTGAAGCAAGATTATCGACTAAGTCAATGGGTAAGAGAAGGTATAGAACTTCATAGAAATGAAAATACTTGTCAATTTTGTGGAAATAAGTTAACAACAGAACGATTGGAAGAATTAAATAAGCACTTCTCTAAAGAATTTGACACTTTTATTTCCGTTATTGATCAAAAAATAAAAGAGTTGGATACTCTTCTCGATAGTATAAATAATTACAATCTTCCAGACAAGGCAAGATTATATAGCGAATTTAAAGATAAATATGAATCATTATGCAGCTCTTTTAATATGAAAAGAGAATTGTATAAAGCAACTATAGTACAAATGAAAAACCTATTGAAAAACAAAAAAGAAAAACCTTTTGATACAATGCCCATAGAACCGTTAGAAAATATAAATATAGAAGTAGAAAGAGAAATTAAAAATGTGATGGTGGAGATAATAGAGATTTTAAAAACACATAATGCAAAAGTTGAAGAATATGATAATGAAAGAAATAAAGCAATTGAAAATTTAAAGCTTCACTATGTAGCTGAATTTCTAAAAGATAGCGATTATTTTATCAAGGTAAATGATATTGAGAGGCTTAAGAATGAAATAGCTAACTTAGATGAAAATGTAAAAGGAATAGAAAATCAAATTTTAGAAATAGAAAAGAAAATAAAGAAATCAGCAATAGGTGCCGAAAAACTTAATGAATATTTAAAAACATTTTTTAGAGACGATAGATTAAAAATAAAACAAATAGAAAATGGCAAATATAAATTATATAGGAATGACCAAATTGCGAAAAATTTGAGCACAGGAGAAAGAAATATTATTTCTTTGATATACTTTTTTACAAAATTAGAAGAAACTAATTTTGATATTCAAAATGCGGTTGTTTTCATTGATGATCCTGTATCAAGTCTGGATTCGAATCATATCCATATGGTTTATGCTTTTTTAAGCAAAAAAGTAGAGAATATCGGGCAATTGTTTATCACCACCCATAATTTCGATTTCTTCAATTTGTTAAAAGATATGTTCAAGTATGATATCAAAGGCAAAAATAGTAATTATTATTTAATTAAAAAAGTTAAGGTAAATAATATGCATTATTCAGTTATAGAAAATCTATCTTCGACACTCGAAAAATATAAAAGTGAATATAACTATCTTTTTGCTATTCTAAAAAATTTTAGCGAGTCAAACTCTAAACATGAATTTGAGCAATTATTTCTATTACCAAATATTTTGAGAAGATTTTTTGAAATGTATCTTTTTATGAAATATCCTGATGGTAAAAAATTTGATAAAAAGGCAAAAAAATATTTTGAAAATGTGGAAAATGTAGATACAAAGAAAAAAAATATGGCTCTCAAAATAATGGATGAATATTCTCATGAAGAAAATATAGAACATTCTTTGCGTTTCCCAGATATTCAAGAATTGATTGAAGCGGTTGATTTTGTACTAGGAATTTTAAAAGAAAAAGATAAAGAGCATTTTGATGCTTTAGAAGAAAGTATAACACAAAGCATTGGAGGTTCATCCCATGCCACATCATAACCTCAACGAATCTTCTATCGAACAGTTTGCCCTGGATCTTTTCCAATCCTTGGGCTGGGGATATGTTTTTGGACCTGAAATTGCACCTGATGCAGAAAAAATTAATTTTGGCGTTGCCAGAAGAAAATCTTTTGAGGATGTCCTATTAATCGATATATTAGAAAAGAATTTAAAACGTATCAATCCACAAATTCCGGATGATGCTATACATGATGCAATAAAAACGATTTCTAATCTCCCAAACAAATTTCCAAACTTAATGTCAAACAATGAAGCATTTCATAGACTACTTACCGAAGGAATCCGAGTAACATACAGGAAAAATGGAGAAGAAAAAGGAGATATTGTAAAAATAATTGATTTTGAAAATCCCGAAAATAACGAGTTTCACGCCATCAATCAATTTACTGTTGTTGAAAACAATATCAACAAACGCCCCGATATTGTGCTTTTTGTGAATGGCATACCCCTTGTTGTCATTGAACTCAAAAATCCAGCCGATGAAAACGCAACGATACGATCGGCATACAATCAAATTCAAACCTATAAGCAAACCATACCTTCTCTTTTTACCTTTAGCGAAATAATAGTTATTTCTGACGGACTCGAGGCAAAAATAGGTAGTTTATCTGCGGGCTATGATAGATTTACAGCATGGAAATCGATGGATGATATTTATAGAGACGCAATGCATGACGTTTCTATATTACCACAATTGGAAATATTAATAAAAGGTTTGTTTAACAAAGATGCCTTGCTTGATTTTTTGAGATTTTTTATTGTATTTGATAAATCAAAAACTGAAGATGAATCAGGGCAAACCATTGTAAAACTCACCAAAAAAATTGCTGCCTATCACCAATACTATGCCGTAAATAAAGCTGTTGAATCTACGATTAGGGCAATAGGAATAAATAAAGATAGATGGCAAGTAAAAGAATCGCCTGCATCTTATGGTTTGTCAGATGTTAAGACGCAACCAGAGGGAGATAAAAAAGCAGGTGTTATCTGGCACACTCAGGGTTCGGGCAAGTCTTTATCTATGGTTTTTTATTCGGCTAAAATTATTCAAAAGCTTGCAAATCCAACGATAGTTGTTATCACCGACCGAAACGACTTAGACGATCAATTATTTGATACTTTTGCCGTCTCCAGTCAGATTTTACGACAGGTTCCTATTCAGGCCGAGGATAGAGAACACCTTAAAAAGCTTTTAAAAGTTGATGCCGGTGGTATTGTATTTAGCACAATTCATAAATTCTGGCCTGACGATGGCAATATTTACGAAACTTTGTCAGAAAGAGAGAATATTATCGTCATTGTAGATGAAGCCCATAGAACGCAATATGGTTTTAAGGCAAAAGTTGACAAAGAAACCGGGGAAATAAAATATGGGTTTGCAAAATATTTGCGGGATGCCCTTCCCAATGCAACATTTATTGCCTTCACTGGTACCCCTATTGAAAAAACGGATAGAAACACACCAGCAGTATTTGGAAACTACATTGATATTTACGATATATCACGGGCCATAGAAGATGGGGTTACCGTTCCCATTTATTATGAAAGCAGACTCGTTAAAATAGAACTCACAGATGAAGGCAAAGAAATTTTAGAAGAATTTGAAAAAGAACTTGAAGAAACTGGTTTATCAGAGGTTGAAAAAGCAGAGATTAAATGGGCAAGATTGGAAGATCTCATCGGCGGAGATAAAAGAATAAAGCAAATTGCCCAGGATGTAGTAAATCACTTTGAACAAAGGCTCGAGGTAATGGACGGCAAAGGGATGATTGTTACAATGACGCGGAAAATTGCCGTCAAGCTGTATCATGAAATCATAAAACTAAGACCCCATTGGCATAGTGATGAATTAAAAAAGGGTTTTAAAAAACTTGTAATGACTGTTTCTTCTTCTGATGAGCCTGATATTTCCAAATTTTATCTCACAAAAGACCAAAGACGCACGCTTGCCGATAGATTCAAAGACCCGGAGGATGAATTAAAGCTGGTTATTGTTGTTGATATGTGGCTTACAGGGTTTGATGTTCCTTGCCTTCATACAATGTATATCGATAAACCGATGAAGGGGCACACCCTCATGCAGGCAATCGCAAGAGTAAACAGGGTTTACAAAGATAAAACAGGAGGGTTGATTGTCGATTATCTTGGCATTGCATCCGATTTAAAAGAAGCCCTCGCCTTTTATGCAGAAAACGGCGGCAAAGGAGATCCTGCAAAACTGCAGGAAGAAGCAGTAAACATCATGCTTGAAAAATACGAAGTAGTTAAGAATATGTTTTTTGGCTTTGATTATCAAAAGTATTTTCAAACCAATACACAAGATAAACTTTTTATCATTTTGGAAGCCGAAGATTTTATATTGGGTCTCGAAGATGGTAAAAAAAGATATATCGATGCCATTACCGCTCTTTCAAAAGCGTTTGCGATGGCTATTCCACATCCAAAGGCTTTGGAAATTAAGGAAGAGGTTGCTTTTTTTCAGGCAGTAAAGGCACGGCTTGTTAAGTTTGAACGAAGGGGAGAGGAAAATAATGCAAGGGATTGGGAAACTGCCATCAAGCAAATTATCGATAAAGCTATAGTTTCAGGTGGTGTCATAGATGTCTTTGACGCAGCCGGCATTAAGAAACCTGATATTTCAATACTTTCCGACAGTTTTCTTGAAGAAATCAAAGTAATGAAGCATAAAAATATCGCCATAGAAACACTGAAAAAACTGTTAAATGATGAAATAAAAGGAAGAATAAGGATAAATTTGGTGAAGAGTAAATCCTTTATGGAGACATTGGAAGAGTTAATTCGAAAATATAACAATAAAATCTTAACTGCCGCCGAAGTAATTGAAGAATTAATAAAACTTGCCAAAGATATAAAACAATCTGATAAAGAACCCGAAGAGATGGGGTTAACAGATTTTGAATATGCTTTTTATACAGCAGTTGCTGATAATCAAAGTGCAAGAGAGCTTATGGGAAAGGAAAAATTAAAAGAACTTGCAATTGTGCTTTATGATAGAGTAAGAAAGAATACCTCTATTGATTGGACAATACGAGAAAGTGCAAAATCAAAGCTGAAAGTAATCGTAAAAAGGACGCTTAGACAGTACGGTTATCCACCAGATATGGAGGCACTTGCCACTGAAACTGTATTAAAACAGGCGGAACTCATTGCTGATGAGATAGATTCAGTTGGTAATAATAAAAATTTTTAATCTTTCAAATTTATATTACCACCATTCAAAAACTGGAACGATTTATAAAAAGCAATAAAGGGCACACTATTTTTAATGGTCATGTGGTGCTCATCTTCGACGAATGCCACCGATCGCAGTTTGGCGAAATGCATGCAGCTATAACCAAGGCATTTAAAAACTATCACCTTTTTGGGTTTATGGGCACGCCTATTTTTGCCGTCAATGCCTCAGCAAACGGTAAGCTGAACCTGAAAACTACGCAACAAGCTTTTGGCGAAAAATTGTACACATACTCAATTGTTGATGCCATTGCAGACCGAAATGTCTTGCCCTTTAAAGTAGATTACGTATCTACCATGCGCGAAGCCGAAAATATTGAAGACAAAAAGGTAAACGACATTGACCGCGAACGAGCTTTATTAGCTCCAGAACGCATAGCCAATATTGTGCAATATATTATTGAACATTTTGATCAAAAAACCAAACGCTATAACATAAAAGACTGCCTCTTAGTAGGATTTAACTCTATTTTTGCCGTTTCGTCCATCGAAGCCGCTAAAAAATATTATGCTGAGTTTAAAAAACAACTGGCAAACTTGCCCAGCGAAAAAAGACTTAAAATAGCTCTTATTTACAGTTTTGGAGTAAACGAAGAAGAACTTGATGGTGTAATAGACGAAAATTCCGAAGACACTAGCGGACTTGACCGAAACTCACGCGATTTTCTAGAAAGTGCCATTTCAGACTATAATGCCATGTTTAATACCATGTACGACACTTCGTCCGATAAATTTCAGAATTACTATAAAGATGTAAGTGAACGTGTTAAAAACCGAGAGATAGATATTTTACTCGTAGTTAATATGTTTTTGACCGGTTTTGATGCCACTACACTCAATACCCTTTGGGTGAATAAGAATTTACGGTATCGCGGACTTTTACAGGCATACTCGTGCACAAACCGTATTTTAAACAGCGTCAAAACCTTTGGCAATATTGTTTGTTTTCGCAATCTGGAACAAGCCACTAACGAAGCCATTGCCCTTTTTAGCGATAAGGAAGCCAGCGGAATTGTTCTTTTAAAAACCTATTCCGATTATTACTACGGCTACAAAGACGGAGATAAAAAAGTACGTGGCTATAAGGACTTGGTGGAAGAACTGTTTGATAAATATCCAATAGGTAAGCCCATTATTGGCGAGCAAGCTAAAAAGATTTCATAAAGCTTTACGGTGCCATTTTGCGCTTGCAAAATATACTTTCTGCTTTTGATGAGTTTAAAGGTAACGAAATACTAACCGAACGCCATACGCAAGATTACCATAGCATCTACATCGATTTGTACAATGAGTTTCGCAAAACTGTAGATGGGAAAAAGAAGTTATCAACGACGATTTGGTCTTTGAAATGGAACTCATTAAGCAGGTAGAGATCAACATTGATTATATTTTGGAGTTGGTTAAAAAGTATCACAAAGACCACATCAAAAACAAAGAAATACTGTTTGATATTAATAAAGCTATTGATGCAACGATTGGGCTACGCAACAAAAAAGACCTCATTTTACAATTTATTGTCATCTGCAATGCTAAAATGCACCACAAGTGCAGTGAAAAGTGCACCAATTTATGCTAACCTTTCGTAAAAAAACGAAAGGTGAAAGGCAATGATAACCAAAGAGGAGTTTGTTATGG
>Ga0080003_1001936_pt1 | contig 10252 bp, 17 predicted proteins | sample JossMetagenome_FD_69206 | JGI IMG/M metagenome (GOLD analysis project Ga0080003, IMG submission 69206) | Hot spring microbial communities from Joseph's Coat, Yellowstone National Park, USA - JC2_E (SPADES assembly) (version 2) | ecosystem: Environmental > Aquatic > Thermal springs > Hot (42-90C)... | reverse complement strand
GCTGTATTTAGGCTCTTGCTCTACTCTCCTTTTCCAGTCCTCTAATAGCTGTATCCTAGTTTCCAGTTGATCTTCTCTCTTAAGGACGTCCATCTTTAATTCTGTTAGCTGGCTAGATATTGCGTCTAACTTTTCTTCTATCTTTTTTAATCTATTGCCATCGTCTTCAGGCATTTTATTTCACTGACAAATTAATAACTGCCATATTATTTAAATTTTTTATTATTAAAATTTCCAAGATGGTATGAAAACGTTAGGCGAAAGGCATGAATTACTTGTAACGTTTGCACCGCTGTATTGGTCTCCACAAATATTTTCTGTCCCACTTCCTAATACATTTCCGTTTTCGTCTGTAACAGTATATTCATAAATTCCTGAAATGACATTTGGTATTATTAAACTGTTGCAATACTCAATACCGTTTACTGTAGAAACTTGAAGGGTTTTGTTATAAGTTTCTGGTTCAATAATTTTGCCATAGTTTAGTGGCCCACGCACGCTTATGTTTACAGTAACTGGATTTTGGGCAATAATACCTAAATAGAAAACTCCATAGTACGGACAAAGCGTAAGCAGTGGTTCTTGAATGGATTTACCAGGGTAGCAGAAATATCCAACTTTACCTTTTCCTATGTAGCCCTGCCCTATTGCTATTACATCATGCCATTTACAAGGAGCAAATATAGATGTAGGTGGATTTACCCAACCCCCAGCATTTGTTTGCCCTACATATTGCCCGTCTACCCAGACATCTACTCCGCTAAGGCTTTCCATTCCAGTAAATGTACTTGAGCTTGGAGCTTGAACAGAGATTAGATAGGCTGGAAGATTGCAACTGCAAATTTGAGAACTTTGAGATGTAGGTGTTGAAGAGGCAGATGTGCTTTGAGCTACGACTGGCTTATTCTTTAAAAGATAAAATATAGCTAATCCTCCAGCTCCTAAAGCTATAATTCCTATTACTGCTTTTTCTTCAGTGTTCACAAAAATTATTCTATATTATTAATATTTAAGCGTTTAAGTTGAATAAGTTATTGATATCGTTCCGCCTTGTGATGCTGTCCCTGAACTTGGGTTAGCGTAATATATTTCATAAGTTGATCTGCTTGTTGGCACTCTTACGGGGCTTTGAACGCTCCAACTTATGGTACCTGATAATCCTGTGAATGTTATGCTTTGTCCTGCTTGTGCAGTTTGTGTTTGCCCGCCTTGTATAGATACAGACCAGGTTACGTGTATTGCTTGCCCTGCGATGTAATATACTGTTGGCAATCCTGTTTCTTCAAAAGTTAATGTATATGAGTTTGGAAGAGCCTGTACGTTTATCGTTATTGTTTGTGAAGCCGCCGAATAATAAGCCCCTAAGTTTGCGTCTACAGCTTCAGCATATACACTATATGTACCAGCTTCATTAAACGTGTATGATATAGTAGCACTACTACTCGGCCCTACGGTATTCCCTACAGGGTTATTATCGACATACAACGTGAAGTAGTAGCTTCCTGAGCCTCCGCTTGCTGAGACATTAAAGGTTACCGATGATCCTTGAGTTATAGACGTGCTCGATGCCGTAAAGTTTGTAATCTGGACTGGAGAATAAGTCCTGCTTGGATAGTTATAAGTTATGTAAATAGTAGTAGCTTTAGAGACCGTCCCAGAAGAAGGAGACGGCGTGGCGCCTTCATTGCTGTTGTATGCTACCCAATTTACGGATCCAGATAAACCGCTGACTGTGACGCATCCTCCTGCTTGAATAACATAACCTTGTCCTGCGACTTCGATTGTAGCCTGATCTCCCTGTTCTAATCCTTCAGCACAGAACTGAACGCTGTAGGTTGGCTGCGAAACATCTACAACTACTTGATTGCTATATATTGTGCTCATTAAGAACCACCTCCTACATTTGCGGTCGCTTGAAAGTAGTATGTACCAGCAAGGGTAGGAGTATATGAAAATGTTGCTTGCCCTCCTGAAAGCGTTTGAGTATCTACTTGAGTCCAATTATTTCCTCCGTATAATACCCATAAAGTAACAGGAGTTCCGTCTGGAATTCCTGAAGCAGTAACTGTAAATGTATCAGGTACGCCGACATCTATATTAGTAGCTGCAGCTGATAAAGTTAAGCTAGCTTGGGTTGTCGTTGTTGTTGTCGTCGTTTTAGCCTTTACAGTTTCTAGGACATATAACCCTCCTACTATGGCTGCCGTAGCTGCAGCTCCAGCAAGCAGTACTTTAGTCGTATTGTCCATATATTTTGGTTACGTCTTCTGCTATAAAAGCTTTTATAGTAGAGCGTTAAATGTAAAGTTATGAGTATAGTTAGTAATGAGGTAACTGTAACCGTTCAGTCATTAGCCCCAGCTAAGATAAGCATTAGCGTTTCGTACGGATCAATTATATACGGACAAAGCGACACTATTACAGGTACAGTATACGACCAGCTAGGAAACCCTCTTGGAGGAGTAACTCTCTATTTATGGGTTGCTAACGCCAGCACTAACAACCAGTGGTCTTATACTGGGTTGAGCACTACAAGCTCCAGCAATGGGACATTCAGCTTTACGATTTCAACAAATGATTACTCTGTAGGTACAAACTCATATGTAGTGACTACTACGGCTTCAGCTGGGCCGACAATAACCCCAATGTAAAGCTTAAAGTTTATAAGCAGATAGCGTTTTATTATTAATCATGCAAGGAGCATTAGGAACTGGAGGAAACGTTTTAAGGCCAAAAGATTTAACTCCATTACTAATACGTCTTTATTGTGCAAAACCTAAGCTAAGCGTATTTCTAGTAGGAAAGCACGGAGTAGGAAAAAGCACTATAGTTAGGGATGTAGCAATGTATTTAGCAGATCACCCTTGTCTAGGAAGTACAAAGAAAGAATTTGTTGAAATTAACAAACTAACCACAGGATATGCAAAAATAAAGAATGAAGAAGGGAAAGAAGTATCCATATCGCTAGCGGATGTTTTTAGAAACCCAAATAAATTCTTCTTGTTTTACGACTTAAGGCTTACTGAACTAGAACCTCAAGACCTTATGGGCCTTCCTAGAATTTCTCCATTATATATTTCTAGCACTGAATCAAAATCAATAACTACGTATGCGCCTCCTTCTTGGGCTACGTTGCTTTCTATACCTGGTATTGACGGCATCCTGTTCTTAGACGAAATTACAAACGTCCAAAGGACAGACGTAATTTCTGCAGCATATAAGTTGTTCTTGGACAAAAGCAGCGGAAACTTAAGGTTCTCTGAGAACGTAATGGTAGTAAGCGCAGGAAACCCAGTGCCTTCAACTACAGAAGAGTCATCTAGGTATGGCGTTGCAAATCCTCTACCAGCGCCTCTTTTAAACAGAGTTATAGTTATAGGAGTTGAAGCTCCTGATATAGAAGAATGGAGGGAATACATGGATAAAACGTATTGGGATAAAGAAACTGGAAAACGAACTTGGGATTACACGGTATATGAATTCTTGAAAGCATATGAAAAGGTATATAGCTGGAATGGTGAAGAAGTAAAAAGGACAAAGTATGGTATATATGAAAATGAGCCTACTCCGAGAAGCTATACAAATTTAGCACTAATATCAATGCAGTTACAGAATAACACGGAGCAGCTAAAGAGCGCAGCTATAGGCCTTCTAGGCTCTGTAGCAGGTGAAGCATTCTATAAATATGTAACCGAAACAAAAAAGAGCGTAACTGCTCAAGAGATATTGCAGAACCCAATGTTAATTTTACAAAATGAGTATGCGCCGAGTGTTATTGCAGAATTAGCACACGCTATTGCCGCAATGTACAGGACAAACAACAAACAAGCTGTGATAAACTTTGTTTTAACTGTACTTAGAAATCTTCCGCAGGCGCAAGCAAGCACAGCTACAGGGGCAAAAGACCTTCTTATAACTATGTATAATAGTTTGACGATTACAGAAAGAGCTGAATTAAGAAACATAATTACAAATAATGGGCTACTAACTATATGGAATACTCTATTCGGAAGGTAATAAAGAATGATCGTGGGTGGGTCGTCTGGAAAGGGAGAACCTCCTGATGTAAAATTACAAAGAGCAATTAATCAATTGTTTAATGATAAAGCTTTCTTTTATTATGCAATGTTAAGGCAGTTCGACATAAATTACGTAGAAACTCTGCCACACAATTCTCCTGCAGCTACAGACGGGACTACTTTATATGTAGCAAAAATTCTTTTTGAAAAGTATGGCATTCAAGAGGTATCCCTAATACTCGCTCACGAAGCAGGGCATGCAATGTTTAGGCATCCAGAAAGGGGAGAAGGAAAGAACCCTCTCATATGGAACTTTGCAACTGATGCAGTAGTAAACAGGTATATTATTCAAGACTTTCAAAATATTATACCAAACGCCGCAAATATGTTCAAACAAATGGGAGCAGTAACTGATGAAGTAATTGCACAAATGTTCGACTTGGATATAAATGCTGTAAAAAATATGACTCCTGAGGAAATTTATGATGAAATAATGAAGAAAGCAAACAAAGATAAGCAGAAACAAATGGATAAACAGCTGCAGATAAAGGATATGGAGGCTGGAGAAGAAATCAGGGAATCATTAAGTAAAGCAAGGCCTTGCGAAAGCACAGAATTGGAATGCAAAAATAAAGTTGGGGAGCCAATGCAAAAAGGAGAGCTTTCTGATAGATTAAAGAAAGCAACGAGTGATGAGCAAATAAGAGAAGCAATAAGGAGAGCAGCAGAAGAAATAAGGCGTCAGGCAGAAGAGCTTAACGAAAGATATGGAGGTAGAGGAGGAGGCTCTCTTGTTGAAACAGTAATTCCTTCTGCGCCAAAGCTTAATTTTGCGTTTCTTAGAATATATCTTGATAAATGGTATCAAGGAGAGGTAGTTCAATCTTATAAAAGGTATAACAGAAGGTTCATAATGCTTCCATCGACAACGTACATAGGCAGCGGACAAGTATACGTTCTTCTTGATGTTTCAGGGTCTATTTCTTCGCAAGAACTTGCACAAGCTGCAGGAGAGATCAATCAGCTGGCAAGGAAGTATGGACATGTTGAAATTTATCAATGGGACAGCGGCATTAGATCAGCAGTAAACGTTACTCACAACTTAACAAGCTTAAAGGTAACTGGCAGAGGAGGTACTGAGCTAGCTCCTGCAGTAAGACAGCTAGCTACTCAAAAGAGGCTATACTTCCCGCAGCCTACTAAGCCTGCTCTAATAATATTCAGCGACTTTGAGCTTGCAGATGAAGACGAAGCTAGAAAAGAGCTTCAAAAGATAGCCAACAACGTGTTCTTAGTTCAGGTTTCCTATACAGGAAAGTTTTTAACTGACGTATATCCTTCAGTAAACCTAAAAGTTTAAATTTAAGGGCTTATAATACTATACTATGCTAGTAGGAAGTTCAACTCCAAATGAAAAAGTTATCCCAAAAGCTGATAATGCAGACTTTGCTATAGAGCTTCCGTCTTTCTATGTCCTTGTTACTGCATACGGATCTCTATATGATATCTATAACAAAGAAGGCAATGAACACCTTAGGGGAGACATTGACGAATGGAACAGAAAATATGGAGTGAAATTTCTTAGAGAGCTAGATGAACTAGACAAACTATTCGATAAATTATTTGATAGACTTATGCTTGCTCTTTTGGCTTTAGAGTCGTTCCAAGATAGGCTAGAGTACTTCAAGCAAACAGGACAAGTTCCTCCTTGAACAACTATGAGCAAATACTAAACAAAATATCGCATATATTTTATAAGTTCGTTTCATATTCACATTACTTTAATTTACTATACTTTGAAAAAAAATCACCTTTAGTATTACAAGGTTTTGTTAATTACGATTATAAAACAGAAAGTTATTATCTTTCTAAGAAGGTAAGTTACTCATTATTAATCAAATATAGACTGGTAAGTCATGATAGGCCATACGTTTGGTATTATATTATATCTTTAAGCAAATCAAATGGATTTATGGTTGATTTTATATATGGATTTACTGGATTTATTACCACGATGGTTATAAACAACTTCAGCTTTGAAAATAAGAAAATAGTAGACAAAATCATGCCGTTGTACTTATCTTTTCCTGCAAAAGATTTATTCATTAGATTGGTAGGTATAAATACTTATGAGACCATACGAAGAAATATTAAATAAGATCGCACCTGTTTTTTATAAGCTATTGCAATATTATAGATTTAGATTTAATAATGTTGGGTTACTTGACAAATATTTTAGTATAGCTAAACTTCCTAGAATATATCATGTGGACGTCATAGATTTATTAAATAATAGTTCTTATTTCTATGAGAAAGGTCTTGATAAATTTAGAGAATCTACATACATAGAAATATTAAGGCTAACTACAAAAAATAATATTGACACATATTACGATTCATATATAGATGACTTTATTGTGAACATGGTAATCAACAAATTTAGCTTTGAAAATAAAAAAATTACTAGTTGGGGTGGTGTTGAAGGATATGATAATACTTACAAAGACTTATTTATTGCATTAGTAGGTAAAGATACATATGAGACAATACGAAACAATATTAAGTAAAACAGCTCCAATATTCTATAAGTTTATGAGGTATAGATGGTATTTTAATGATAACTTTTCATCAATATTATCATACTTAGAGAAAATTAAATTTTCTTCTATAAGTTATTATTTTGCTGCAGATATTCCAACAATAAAAACTCCTACTTATTTTTTGAGTATAGATAGATGGGGGTTTGAAAAGTTAGATATTTATAATAAAGTAATAAGATATCCTGCTATTAAGTTTTATGGATCATACCTAAAAGGCAAATTTTTTGAAGCTACTTATGACGAATCAATTGTTGATTTGATTCTCAATAACTTTAGTTTTGAAAATGAAAGAAAAGACCATTATAATAAAGAACATCCTGAGACATTTAAAGATTTAATTATAGCTGCTGTAGGTAGAGATACATATGACACTATACGAAGAAACATTAAATAAAATAGCGTCCGTATTTCATAAATTCTTGAATTATAGATCGTATTTTAAAGATAATTATGAATCAGTATCTTCATACTTAGAAGAAATCAATCCTTCTTTTAGTAGCAAGTATCCTTATCTAGGAATACCTATAGCAAAAGCTCCTACTTACCTTTTGTTTGTATATGGATTTATGGGGCCAAAATCGCCTACTGTTCGTTTATTTGAAGACTATAAAATAGGTAGATCCTATGATGCTTCTTATGATGAAGCAATTGTTATGCTAATTATTAATAAATTTAGTTTTGAGGAAGACAGACTTTACTACTTATATTCTAACAGAGAGTTTAGGCATATAACCTTAAAAGATTTATTTATAGTCCTAGTAGGTAGAGATACTTATGAAACAATACGAAGAAATATTAGATAAAGTTTCCCCCGTATTCTATAAGTTTATAACATATAATGAAGATTTCCTTTCAAATATTCAGCCTTTTATGAGAACCTATTTATCTAAAGCTGGGTTTCATTCAGACTTATCTGTATCCTTTCCCATTTCATCAAATTACATAAAAAATTACATTAATTATTTGTATTATTGTGGACACATTCTTATGACATATAAGCCAAGAATGTTTTATACTTACATAATACTAAGTAAAATAAGTTTGTATAAAAAATCTAATAAGTTTTTTTCTATTCCAGATGTACTTACAAATATGGTTATTAATAACTTTAGTTTTGAAAAACTTAAGTATTTAGAGGGTTCAAAGCTAGCAAATAAAAGTTTAAAAGACTTATTTATAGCACTAGTTGGTAAAGATACTTATGATACAATACGAAGGAATATTAGATAAGATTGCACCTGTATTCTATAAACTGATTAGATACGAAGAATATATTTGTAGCAATTGTTCGCTTCTTCTTGAATATTTTGAAAACGCACACGTTTCTGGCTTTTGTACAGCATATCATCCAATGCAAAACTATTATTATTATTACTATACTGAATTAGAGTTGAAAGGTTATAGAGCAGTATTTATTTCCTTAAAGGATAAGGCAAAATTAAGAATTTACGGCCATTGGATTACTTTTTGCGATGTGATCGTAAACCTGGTTATTAATAACTTCAGCTTTGAAAACGAACATCACGAACCAACTAGTTTTAAGTATTTATTTCAAGCAGCAGTAGGTGAAGATACTTATGAGACCATACGAAGAAACATTAAGTAAAGTTTCCTTTGTATTTTATAAGTTTATTAATTATCAAGACTTTTATGAAAAGAATTACTATTCGTTTATTGCTTCGTTTCTTGGATATACAAAAACACCAGAAGTATATCATTTATACATTCTGCCACGGTACTCCTATTTTTATTTTAAGATAAAAAAACCATTTTACCGCATTTTGGATAAAAATATATCTGCACTCTATGATATTTATATAGTATCATTAACTGAGCGGAAAGCACAAAGTAGGTATGATGTAGTATCACATATTGAGCTGATTACCAATGCAGTCATTAATAATTTTTATGTTGAAAATAAAAAATTACCAGCCCCATATTTAGTATCTGCTGAAGGGGTTAAGAAAGTATTTATTAAACTGGTGGGCATGAGTACATATGACACTATACGAAGAAACATTAAATAAAATAGCGCCTATATTTTATAAGTTTATACAATATAGAGAATACTTTGATAATTTTAACGATATAATTCCTAGGTACTTATTATATGCAGAAGACAACGTTTATGAAAAACCTCCTGCGGTATATCGTTTAATACTTCCACCAAAAGATATTTACTATTATATTATTGTTTATATCTCTCCAGTTTTTATTAGGGGAGAGAATGTAAGTGATAAAAAGATATTACTAACTACAAGAGATAAGATGCAACAAATATATGATAATGTAGTTTACCTTGACGGGTTAATTGTAAATTTGATAGCTAATAACTTTAGTTTTGGGAATTCTGATTTAATTCTTGTATATTTTGGTATATATATGGACTATACATATGAGAAGTTTTTTAAATTATTAGTGGGTAAGGATACATATGAAACAATACGAAGAAATATTAAGTAAAGAGAAAGGTTTATTAATGTAATACATTAATAATAAAGTATGGAGCATTATGAAGAAATATTAAATAAATTCTCTCAAATATTTCATAAGCTAATACAATACGCAAATTATTTTGCAGAAGATGAACAAATGTCGTCATACTGCTCATATATAGTAGAGGTGTATCACTTCCCGAAAAAAATACCGTGTTGGGTTTTTTTAGATTCAGAGAGAGAGATTGTTAGGTATTATTTGTATCTACCTTTAAAAACTGGAGATTATCATTGCGGCATTTCATATTTAATAATGAAAGATAATAAAATAATAGATAGAATAGCAGAAAATGACCAAGAACACATACAATATATAAGAAAGATATCATTAGTGCCGTTGCAAAAAGGAGGGTTATGGTCAGTAAGAATAAATCCAGTATTTGCTGAATCATATATTATAGATACAATACTTAATACGTTTTTTAACTATTGTTGGGAAGAACAAGAAAAAATTATTAGGTTTATTATTGCAATGATAGGTATAGATACATATGAGACCATACGAGGAAATATTAAATAAAATATCGCCAGTATTTTTTAAATTAAAACAATATAGTTACAATTACGATATGGGGGCCCGAAATCTTTTTACTGTTGAATATTTGGAACATACAAACATTCCTGCAATAATTGATTTTCATTTACCAAAAAAGGCATATTATGCATATAATGCTGGGTATTCATTAGAACTCAGCAAAATAGGCTTTAATAGTCTTGTAGTAGTACGACTGCTTCCTCAACATAAATTACCATATTATCCTAATTTTTCTTATCCAATGTTTATAGGAGTAGAATTCATTGTAAATATGGTTATAAATAAATTCAGTATTGAAAATGAAGAAGCAAGTAAAAATTTTGTGGAATGTTCTTGTTATGAACCTAATATAAAGCTTAAGCTAATAAATTTAAATTTTAGAGATTATTTTATAGCATTAGTAGGTATAGATACGTATGAAATCATAAAGCGCAACATTAAGTAAAGAGAAAAAGTTTATTAAGATATTATAGTAATAGTAGGGTATGGGAAACAAAAAGGTCATAAGTATTGATATTGACGAAGATCTAAGGGATAAAATTGAAGGCTACATTTCAAAGGTTAATTACGAAAACTTTGCAAAAGACGAATACAAAAGGCTAC
>Ga0080003_1001935_pt1 | contig 10260 bp, 14 predicted proteins | sample JossMetagenome_FD_69206 | JGI IMG/M metagenome (GOLD analysis project Ga0080003, IMG submission 69206) | Hot spring microbial communities from Joseph's Coat, Yellowstone National Park, USA - JC2_E (SPADES assembly) (version 2) | ecosystem: Environmental > Aquatic > Thermal springs > Hot (42-90C)... | reverse complement strand
ATTTGCATAATTAACGCAGCTTGAGTCTATTGCTCCACTACTTAGGAGCTTCTCGAAATTATCCTTTGAGGCGCCCTGGAGCCTCAGTAATCGTTCCTCGCTGGGCCCGAAAAACACTATTTTCAAGTCGTCGTAGAATTTCTTGGAGATGGCATTAACGGCCATGGTTAACGCCAGGTCCATTTTCTCATCCCCACTGATGATCAAGAACAATACCTTCGCCATGAATCGCATCAATGGCTTTGCCTTTTTTATACTTTATCCGGGTATTCAATGATTTTCCAACCCATGGCTCCATGATGCGCCTTAAGCCTTAGCGCTGCATTAACATAGAATTAACATAAGTTTATTAAGAGACCCCTCATGAAGATTTGCGATAGGTGTGAACAGGAATATAACTATAGGCGTGGTCGCCGTGATTGTGGTGGCCATAGCCCTGGTAGGCATCATATACTATATGATCCATACAAGCAAGGCAGTGGCCAATGCTGCGCCAAGGTACTCGGATTTACTGGGCAAATTTAATTCTTCATCATTCAACGCCACGTATATCTTCCACGTGAGGACTATGTTAATTGAGAATAATACGGTTGTGGCCAATCAATCCACCATAATGAACGTAGCATACAGCCAAGTCGGACATTCCTCATTCACTATATCGATAACCCAAAACGGCAATACGACCAAGGAAACCGCAACTCAAATAAACGCGAGTTATTATAAGGTATGCGTTACGTATAGCAATGGAACCAGTACCTGCAACACTGAACCCAGCACCAGCATATCCTCACCAATATATGGTGTACTTGCCGTGCTTAATGTAACTCAATACAACTACACAAGATCGATAACGGTGCTAGGCAACAATGCCTACTGCTACTCTAACTCGCTTAACACAACCGCGCCTAGCGTATATGGATTAGAGGCAATAGCTGCAAGCGATTTGAACTGCCTATACCTAAGCGGCGTGCCGGCCTACGCATCATTTAACTTAACTGAGGCATTGTATCCCCAGGGTTCAACTGTTCCCTTCGCGCTTCAATCAAGCTCGGTAACTGCTACCCTTACTGGAACTGGATAATTGATTGTTGTGGATGTTAAAATTTGGAATTAATTTTGTGAAGGATTAATGTCCCATTTATTCACTGGATCTATTTATGATTGTCTTAGTGAACCTCTCTGGCCTTAATCGACCTATCAAGTAATCGAATGCCTTCCATGGAAGGGAGTGACCGCCGCATGTATATACATCAATTGTTGCATAGGAGTGGTCAGGCCACGTGTGGATAGCTATGTGGCTCTCAAGAACCAGAGCAATAACCGAAACTCCGCCTTTATCCCCGCCTCCGAATCGCCATGATCTAACCTCGGCGAGATGCATGTTTGCTACATTTGCTGCTTCTATTACAAGGGATCGCAAGTATTTTTCGTCTTGTAATGCATTAGGATCTACTCCCCAAATCTCGCCGAACACATGCCACCCTATTACGCCTTCATTGATTGTATTTCTCGGTTCCATGTACGTTTCTTGTTGGGACATCTCTGCTTATGCCCGTTAAACGGTTCCCAGATTAGTTTTTAAATCTAACCCCGACTCAATACAGGAAATATTGAGAAGCAAGGACTCACTTCACTGAAAATATCAATAATAAATATCTGACCTCCTCCCCGCCCTAAAGGGGCAAGGCTTTCCGCCCCTTAACCCCCTTTTCTGTAAAGCTAAAGGGAATCCCTGCTAAAATAGTTGAATCTAAGTAATGCAGCAATGCCGCCAAGTCCCGTTAATCTCTTGCTTGCCTCCGAATCGCTTGGAATTATGGTTACGGTTCCCCCAGACCTAATACAGGAAAGCACTACTTCCTGAAGACTGCCAGCATTCTCCTTAAAGAACAATTCATCCATGAGCAGTCTATCAATTGCACCCTGCTCAGCGGCCTCCTTAACTTCCTTTAAGCCTATCGCCACATCGCCTGAGCCCCTGGATAATCGCCTCATCACCTCATCCAGCCATCGACTGCCTAATTCTATGCCTAAGTCGCTCAATACGTCAAGCCTCTGAACCTCGTATATCCCAACTAAGCCACCCTCATTCACAGCAATGTATCTAATCGATGCGGGACCCAGATTCACGGCCTTCTTAACATCGTCAAGCAGCATAGATGGAGCGGCTAAAACCACCAGCGTTGGCTTAACTTGACCCATATACCTACTCAAGTTATTTGTTACTTCGCGGAAGTAGGATGATAATTCGTAGGAGCCCATCCTCTTTGAGGGGGGAGACCTATTGCTCATGGTGCCCAATACCTTTATGCCCACCCTCGACGCAACTGCGAATGCGGTTTCCTCAATGGATATCGACGCTATAAGCACCCTAATGTTCCCGCTGAATGCCTTGATCAATGCATCCAGGAACTCTTTATCTATCCTCTTCGTGAATCTAATTGTTTGACCCTTTAACACATCAATGCTGTGATGACTACCGCCAGCTCCCTCTAGCCACTCGGGGTAATCAATTATGACTCCCCGTATCCTCAATCCTTCCCTGAACTCATGATACTCCACATCAATCACCCGTATCCCCAGGTACACTCTCTCCCTCTCGCCTCTCTCGCCCTCCCTGCCCCGAACTTCCCTGGCCGTCCATGAGTAAATTATATCGCCCCTATTGATGACTAGGTACAAAATGAATAGATCCTCATCGTGCTCCGGAGTTAAGTCCACATAATCCTTGCCATACTCAATCTTCATGTAATGCCCAGAGAAACCGAGGAATCCTCCCATTAATATAGCAACCGCAGGCCCTAAACAAGAAGAAAAAGGATGGCGAGGCACGGAATGTCCAGTGAAGCAGGGAGCGTTTTCTAGATCTTCCTCATTTATTGATGCAGGATCGCCGCCAAATGATTAGGTTAAATATGTCCAGGATCAGTTTAAGAACTAGCACTGCGGTCATATTGCTCACATCATTGGGTGGGGAGTACTCCATTATGTCGACGGCGACTAATCTATCCCCAACTGCATCTATGACGGACCTAACAACCGAGTAAACATCTGGATAAGTTAAGCCGCCGGACTCTGGATTACCCACTCCCGGCGCTATGGATGGATCAAAGGCATCCACATCTATCGATAAGTGAATTGGTCCAGCTGTTCCCCTCAGCCTCTCCTCGATCGAATTAACCAGCATGGCGCGGGGCAACTTAGCTACCTCAAATGACGTGAAGCCAAGGCCATTTATGCTATTTAGGAACCTCAACTCATCATCATCGAAACCCCTGAAACCCACATTGATATAGCTTGGCCTTAACTCCTCGTTTATGATTCTCGCAAATGTAGCGTGAGACAAAGCCTGCCCAGCCCATTCCTTTCGTAGATCTAGGTGAGCATCTATTTGGACGAATGCCCCAAGCCTACCAAAAGTCTTACCTATGGCCCTCGCCACGCCAAGCGAGACAGTGTGCTCACCGCCTATGGTGGCTATGAATCCCCAGCGACGCAATGCATCCTCAGCAGCCTTCTCAATTATCGATAAATTAAACTCGGGAGCGCCTTGAGACAAAGATAAATCGCCCACATCGCAGACATACTTGGGCACTTGTATCCCAAGATACTGCGTGGGCGTTGCCTCTATATATTTACTGACCCGCCTCAATTCCTCTGGAGCGAATCGCGTGCCTGGCCTATAGGATAAAGTGTCCTCCATTGGCGCACCAAGCACGTGAAGAGAGGCGGGGCCACAGCCACCATTAAATAGCTTGGAGTTGCTATACGCATATAGATCCAAAGCCATGAAGAGCACCATCACGGGCAATTTATAAATTATTTTTCACAAGTCATTAAGAAATAACCCAAAATACGCTCCTTTCCCGGAAGCGACTTAAGCATCTTTATCCGGGAAATTACTCTAAGCATTGCCGTAACTTAACTGTAACTATTTGAAACCGGTTCTATAAATGAGGGGCCTGTCTCAAGGATGTGTGGAAACCATTGGTGCCTGTATTCGCCGGGAAACCAAGTGAAGGAGCGGGTTTCACGCATGTCTTTTATTCCTGAAACCGCATACCTATATCGAGGAGAAATGAGGAAATCCATGATAATAATAACGGGGATAATTGCGGCACTAGCGGTGGCCGCGATATATCTAGCCATAAATAATTGGTGGGGCTGGTGGGGGTATGGACCAATGATGGGGTGGGGATACTTCGGGGCCCCTGCTCATCCACCGTACATGGGAGCACCTTATGGCGTAGGTAATGCGCCGTATGGCATGATGGGGTGGGGAACATATGGGTATCCAATAAGTGGCGCAGCGGGGTACGGGTATCCGAGTGCTTACTCGCTGAGGGAGTATACAATTAATGAATCAATGCAACTAATGTCGCTGGAGCCGAGCAATGCCAAGATATTTAGAGGCAATGATACAATAGTATTCTATTCGGACAATGTTACTCTAATAGTTATAGCAATGATGGGCAACGATGCTGAGAAAATGACTGGAACCACGGCCCCTGCTTACTCTCATGGTGATGTATTCGTAATATATGGCTTAATTAATCCGACAATAATAGTTCCAGCCGATGCTGTTCTTCATGTGGTCTTCATTAATCTAGACGATGATATGTACCACAACTTCATAATAACCGAGGCGCCGCCTCCATATCCATTCAATGTGATGCCGTATGCAATGAGGGGAACCGAGATGGGAACCGCCATGATGGCGGCAGCATCGTGGTTGCCGCCGGCGAATTACGGTGAGGGATATGCTTATGGTTATGCCTATAGCGTTGTGCTAGGGTACCCTGGGGTTTATTGGTATATCTGCACATATCCAGGGCACGCGGAGGAGGGCATGTATGGAGAGATAGTGGTTAATGCAATTGGGGGGAGGTGAGGGGGATGTGCATGATGCATGGAATGAACCATGCAAGTGACGATCATGAGCATGATGATTTGAAGCATGAAGTGGAGCTACTTAAGTTGCGGGTGGAGAAGCTTGAGTCGGAGATCAATTTACTTAAGCGATTAATTGAGGTTCAAGGTGAGGAGAAGCATGTTCATTAGTTTCATATTAATATTGCTATCCATGATTTCGTGGATGGGCATGATGTGGTGGGGATGGGGGCCCTGGGGATATTGGGGACCGGGGCCAATGTTCCTTTTCGGAGCATTATGGCTGATCTTCTCCCTTCTCATCATAGCACTAATGATAATATTCGTGGCCTGGGCGCTTAAGCGCATGGGCATAATTAAGTGACCATTTAACTGGCGCCCTTCTTCTCATTATTGCCACGTATCTTTACGACGTTTCTTCCCTTCACCTTAACCACCTCCACTAATCCCTTCTCCTCAAGTCTCTTAATTATCCTCCACGACTTAACCTTACTCATGGCTAGATCCCGCGCAACTTTGTATTGAAAAGCCTCCCCGCCGGACTTCTCCAGGTACTCCATGACTCTCCTCTCTTGCTCTGGAAGAAGCCTCAATACCGAATCATCAATTGCCTCATGCCGAGCCTGACTAGGAATGGGGTGCCTAGCGGCTAGTAGCGATGAAATAATGATCACTATGCCTACTATTAGGAAAATGATTGGAACCACTAAACCATAGGAGGCAGGGATACCGCGCATCATGCCCATGTATCCACCCATATACTTAACCATGTATATGAAACCAATCATCGACACAACAGATATCACCACTAAGAGGACGCCCATCATCAATAGTGCAATTGCCAACAAAGTGAAGTGGCTAGCCATAATGATTTAAAGCTATTCACGAGGATTTATAACTTAGCTGCCTATGAGAATATAATATAGGGGCTTCATCCTTTAGGCGTATTTATGTTACTTGCTGGGCTTAGTTAGGTTTTTATAACTGTAGTTATAATGGGTTAATCATGCTGCCATCGATAAGCCGACGCGAATTATCATATCTACTCGTGATAATTAATCTCAATAATAATGGGGATAAAGTCACCATAAGCAAGGTAGCCAAGAATATGGGTGTATCGCCCCCAAGCGCCTATGAGGAGATAAATCACTTGGAGAAGAAGAACCTAGTGGAGAAGGGCATTGATGATATTAAGGTAACCGAGAAGGGACGAAGAGCGGTTACGCTTCTCTTAAGCTCTCATAGGATAATAGAGACTTGGTTAAAGAACCTCGGGTTTACCGACGAAGAGGCATGTGATTTAGCGTCGCAATTCGATGAGTATGTGCCGATACAAGTCATAGATAAATTATTTGAGAACTTAGGTAAACCAAGCAAATGCCCCCATGGCTTACCCATAGAGTCCCCAAACCAAAGTTAGGCATTTACGTGAATCCCCATGAGTCGCCACCAAGGGAAGGGCTAATGTATTTGTTTAATCGCCGATTTTCTCTTCCTTCCCATGCCTTACTATCCTTATCCTGGTGTCGAGCGGTATATGGAGCCCGGCATCCTCAAGAAATGCGTAGAGCTCATCATCCCTAATTGATTGAATCTGGCCCTCCGCCTTCTTTTCAACCAAGTACCTAAATAATTGAATGGCTGCATTTCCATAAAGATTAATCGCCTTATCGATTATCTCGCCCCCTCTTTCTCCAACAATCATTCCCCTCACCGTGGCTACTACCTCCTCATCGCTTAAGTTCTTCTTTTGTAATTGACCCATGGATTGATTGGCCTTCATGAGTTCCATCATTTTCTTTAATTTAAGCAATCGTAACTCATCATCCATAACCCCAACTATAATTAATTACATAAAAGGCTTTCGCAATTATTCAATTAATAAAAAGAAATCAACATAATAAGGAAAAGGCGTGAATCAACACTAGTTCATTGGGTCTTGCTTGCCGCTCATCGATTTTTAAATAATTAATTAAATAATAATCAATGACCCGAAAAAGCATTAAGTCAATACTTAGGGGCAATTGGACCCATGACGGGGCCGGAGTCAAATTATATAGAGTATTCGGCAGTCCTAACCTAGTACATATAATGGATCCCTTCCTGCTCCTCGATAGCTTTGGTTCACGAGACCCAAGCGAGTACTTAATGGGGTTTCCATGGCATCCACATAGAGGAATAGAGACGGTTACATACTTGCTTAAGGGGGAGATCCATCATAGGGATAGCACTGGAGTCAAGGGAGTGCTTGGCGAAGGAGATATTCAATGGATGACCGCTGGAAGCGGTATTTTCCATGAGGAAATGCCTAAGCCGGGGAAAAGAGTGAATGGAATTAATGATGCTGAGGTTAAGGGTTTCCAGTTATGGATCAATCTTCCCAGATCAAGCAAGATGAGTAAACCAAAGTATAGAAACATAACTAGTCGCAGTGTACCCAGGGTGAGACTCAATGATGGGGGAGAAGTAATTCTAGTCGCAGGTAGCGTTAGGGTCCCAGGCTATGGTGTAGTCAATGGACCGGTAAGCGATCTAGCAACGCCAATTCATTATGTGGATGTATCAATGCCAAGTGAGTCGGAATTTAATTATGAGGTAAATGATGGCTACACTGCTCTGCTCTATGTAATGAGGGGTTCCATATTGCTGGGCGAGGAATCCGCAGCATCAGGTCAGTTAGCTGTATATTCACGTGAGGGCAGCCTCATAAAGGCAATTACAGGCAGTGAACCTGCTAGGTTCCTCTTACTGGCCGGTAGACCAATTGGGGAACCAGTGGCTTGGTACGGTCCAATAGTTATGAATACGGAGGAGGAGCTTGAGAAGGCATTTAGTGAACTAAGTAATGGCACATTCATTAAGCAGGAACCAGATGTAGATGATTTATGAAGCGCCGCATGCCCTTCGCATTTTTCATGAACCTCATAATTTTATCATGATCCAGGAAAGGATGGGGATCTAGCTCTGCCGATCCCCCGGTGGGGAATGATTGAGCCATGAATGGTTCTCCAGGGGGGTCAAAAAACCCTCGCCCTGAAGGGCGAGGAGAAAGTCAGCTCCGCTACCTCCTTTCATGCTCTCTGACTTAACCTTAAAAAGATAATTCACTGTTCTGCCGTAACCAAAGCCACTGGCTGGAGTAATTATGGGAAAAATAGCGGCTTTTCCTCCGCAGTATAGAGGCACCTCGCCGAGTGACGGGTAACCACACTGCGGGTAATATACTAGTGATACTAGTGAATTCAGCAATGTACCTGTGACCGGCCTAAGGATGGCTATGCCGGTAATGGTGCTTGATGAGTTGGGACCATAGATGGCGGCAACCAAGGCGTAGGCGCCGGGTCCTAGGGTTACGTTTAGCCACGTTGGGCCATTGCCGGTCACGCACTTTATGTATCCGTAATTGTCCCTAGGGATGAAGCCCTTATTCATTGCCCCGAACAAGAGCGACTCGCTTGCCGCGATTGGGGCTACACACACATACGTGGAGGGCCTTAAATAATACTCGCTGGTCACGTAGTAGGTACCATTTATTACGAACTCTGTCAACGCTATTCGATTCACCGCCGAGGGGCACCTCATTGCCCTGCGGAGCAAAGGGGGTGAACCCGATGCGCTGAGGCAGCGATGGCTTGCAGGGAGTAAAGCCGAGGAGTCGTGCAACTCCGGCTGCATAATACATTTAATCCATAAACGATCAATCCCATCACGATTAAAATGCCGAATAGCAGCGCCAAGAAGATGCCAAGCTCGATTTTGATTATGCGAGGCATATAGTTCACTAGCAGTGCCCTATGTATTTAAACGCATATGCAGGCCCTTGGCCGCCGGCATATGATATATTCCACACATAGCCTTGAGGTAAGTGATAAGTCCATGAGTTAGTCGTTGATCCTTGTATTTCAACGGATCCGCTGCTTTCATAGCCGTTTATGGAAGCACCGACGCCAGCAATCAATAACGTGTATGATGATTGCGATATAGTGAGTGTTGCGGGGCTAGCGCACGTACCATAATTCGCCACTAGATTGTCGCTAAAGCCGTTACTAAATTTTATTGAGTAGTCCATAGTGCACTTGGCTTGGTTCATCGGCGTCAGAAGCTGTGCCATTAGGTAATATGACCCCCTCCCCGCCCTGAAGGGCGAGGTTTGCCGTTGATTACCAAATTATTTTGCTTTTATGCCACCAAATCAACTAAATAATCCAAATTATTATCAATGGCTTGTTTTAGTTGTATAATTGGTTCCAGGCAGAAAATAATAATTATGAATATATATTTATTAATGAATGGAAACATTTTCAATTATCCTCTTGCCTTAGAACAATACATGTTAGGAGAGAATTGTCGGTTGTTTGGTCGGTGGGATTGTTCTCCATATTATGCATATGCAACACTACCAAAGCCACCTGGAAGAATTTATTGTTCTATTACAGGAGAATGTGAACCTTTATTCGCACAATCATACATAAATGCATATAATACAGCGTTTAATCAACCAAATAAAAATTATCAAGTGGCTTTATATAACTATAGAGAGTTTACTTGTAGTGATGTAAATAGTAATTTTATAAATGGAACTTTTGGATATGCCGAACAATATAATGATCAAAGAAATCCACGTAATAGTATTACCATACATTATTTACAAGATGACGCAAGTGTGTATGCCAGAACTCCTTATTTGTTTGTTTCATCGGGCTCTGGAGGCGGACCTGGATTTATGTATTTAGATTGGATTATAGTAACGTATGGAGTACCTTATGTTGTAAGTGTATCTTAAAAATTGCTAAAAATTAGCTAGAAGGATTGTATACCTGGTTTGGATTAGTGAAATTCAATAAGTATGTACCAGGAATATTAGTATTTATTCCATATGGAATTATTGTTCCATTAGGTTGCACTAATACATTACCCCCAAAGAATCCTATAATATAGTGTTGATATAGTTGTGTTTCATAAACCAATGTTCCTGTTGTATTTGCCCAATCATATACTGGCGAGTTTCCTGGAATTCCTGCCGCTGTTGTTCCTGGCATATTCATTGCTGTTACAAAGTTAGGTACCCATTTATCATATGTATAGAATCCTGCAAGATCTCCTGAATTTATTTTATCTGCCTCTATTACAGTATATGGTTGTCCATTTATTCTTACTTGTTGAATTGGTACTTGACCCTTAACCACATATACATCCTGTAAGTTTACATATGGTTGATTATTCACTGGATCAGTCTGCCCAAAAAATTGATCATTCAATTGATCTATTGCATTATGGTTTTGGATTATTGTGCTTGCATATTGTCCATTCCAAATAACATTCTGAATAGTAGTTCCATTGCTCAATATTAAATCACCCGCGGGATCAGTA
>Ga0080003_1001933_pt1 | contig 10261 bp, 8 predicted proteins | sample JossMetagenome_FD_69206 | JGI IMG/M metagenome (GOLD analysis project Ga0080003, IMG submission 69206) | Hot spring microbial communities from Joseph's Coat, Yellowstone National Park, USA - JC2_E (SPADES assembly) (version 2) | ecosystem: Environmental > Aquatic > Thermal springs > Hot (42-90C)... | reverse complement strand
TTTACACGCCTCTTTTAAAAGCCTACTCCGAGGCTTACCCATCTTCTAAGCCAAAAGCCCTTGATATAGGCTGTGGTAGAGGTGAGATGCTAAGCCTTTATGAAGAGCTTGGTTTTGAGGCTTTTGGTGTAGATACAAATAAAATCATGGTCTCCTATGCTTCTTCTAAGGGTCTTAATGTGGAGCTATCTGATGCCCTTTCGTTCTTAAAAGCCCAAGACTCAAACACCTACGATGTGATATCTCTTATACAGGTATTGGAGCATCTTCCGTTTGAATACGCTTTTGAGCTTTACAAAGAGGTTTTTAGAACCCTCAAAGAAGGTGGAAGCTTCATCATAGAGTTTCCATACACCGACAACATCCCCGTGGGCACCATAGATTTTTACCTCGATCCCACCCATCTAAAACCCATCCACCCAAAAGTCGTAAAGTTTATATTAGAATACGACGGTTTTATAGATGTTTCTTACCATGGTATAAATGGTGTTGATAAAGACCCCCAGAGCATTGGTTTTGAAGATGCTTTTTCTTATACTGTAGCCCCAGACGTAGCCCTCATCGCCACCAAACCCACTCCCAACAAGCTTTTTTTAGAAAAGCTGAACTCCTACAAATCCCTACTAAACCCCTCTCTGAGCTTAAACGATGTCTTATATCACGCCTCTCAAAATCTAAACAACAAGTTTCAAAATATATCAAACGAGCTAAAGCAAATTTCAAATGATTTATCATCCTTAAAATCCCAAAACAGTTATTTATCAAATGAAATATCATCCTTAAAATCCCAAAACAGTTATTTATCAAATGAAATATCATCCTTAAAATCCCAAAACAGTTATTTATCAAATGAAATAGAAAATATAAAATCCCAGCAATCTCATATAAACAATATGCTTACATTCCTAAAAAGCCAGATAGAGATGATTACTCGTTCAAAACCATGGCGCATATACGCTATGCTTGGAAAAATCAAAAGAAAACTCCTAAAAAAAAAGACACTTTAACCTATGCACCCCAAGAATCTCAACAAATATCTCAACCATCATCTCAAACCAACGAGCTAAGTTTATCCTATCTTAGTCCCAATGCAAAGAGTATATATAAAAAGCTAAAAAGAGCCATTGAGGCTAGCTAACTGCTAAACAATTTCTTTTATTTTATACCAAAAACTGTTGACAAGATATATAATTTGATATATAATATTAGTATGTATAAAATCGGTCAGTTTTCAAAGCTTACAGGTATATCAATATCTACTTTAAGAATGTGGGATAAAAAAGGCATATTAAAGCCTGAATTTAAAACACCACGTGGAGAAAGAAAATACAGTGAAGCTCAATTGCAACAAGTTCTTCAAAAGAAATCAGATGCACCACGTATCAATGTTGGCTATGTAAGAGTAAGCTTAAAGAAGCAAGAAGATGATTTAAAAAGGCAAATGGATCTTTTGGAATTGTTTTTAGTTAAACAGGGAAAATCTTTCAAAATAATAAGCGATATAGGAAGTGGGATAGATTATTCAAAGCCAGGATTAAAGGAACTATTAAAATTAATATCATCAAATCAAGTAGATACAATTTATGTTTTATACAAAGATAGGCTTGTTAGTTTTGGTTTTGAGTTAATAGAAGAATTTGCAAAACTTCATAACACAAAAATTGAAGTAATAAATCAAACGGAAGATGAAATAGATGAAGAAGAGTTGGTAGAAGATATCCTAAATATAATCCATGTGTTTTCTTGCCGATTAAACGGGAAGAAAAGCCACATAAATAGAAAGATAGCGGAGAAGTTGTTAAATGAAAAAGCATAGCAAACAATCTCTTACTCAAAATATGGTTCTAAGGGTTCTGTCCATCAGGATAAGATCTGATAAGTTGGAAAGAAAACTAAAGAGTATCCTACTTACATACAAACATTTTGAAAACATTTTGCTTATCCTCATTAGTGAAAACTACAACCTATACAAAGAAGGCAAAGATACAAACGATTTTAACTTACTTACTTTTCCACAACTTATGAGAAACGCATTATATGATTATAATTCCAAACATTCAGAACAGTTGGAATATCTCAAAAACAAATACAAAGACAATCAGCTATGGCAGGCATTGAAAGAAACTGCTAAGAAGCTAAAGCCACATAACTTAACCTATGTTATAAAAAGGGTCAAGGCAAGCTTCAAGACCTACTTCAAAAGCTTAGAGTTATATAAGCAAAATCCAGATCTATTTACAGGGATACCAAAGCCACCTAAACCAAAGAAGCTTTCTAAACTAACAAACTACTCCATAGAACTTGATAAATACTGCTCTTTGTCTTTTGCAAGATTAGAAAAAGAAAATTTAGTGGGCGTCAACATGTCTAATGGTATGGTTTATGTGTATGTGAATAAAGAGCAGTTCAAAAAGCTAACAGACATAAACAAGCTATACTCCGCAAGGCTTGTGTATGATAACGGTAGTTTGTATCTACAGATTAACTACCTGAAGGAACTAAAGAAAGTGGAAACAGAACAACTGAAATACGCTGGTATAGACATAGGCATAGGCAACCTAGTGGCGGTATTTATAGATGATGAAAATGCTCCGTCATTAATAGTGAATGGCAAACCTTTTAAACATTATAATGCCAAGTTCAACAGGCTTATAGCCAAGCTAAACGAAAGCAGGGTAAAGGAAGTAGTAGAATGGGCTGTATCAAAGACAGGAACAAAGTATCCTGTTAAATATACGAAGAGAGGAAGAGAGATAGGAAGGTTCATAAGTTTTTTATATTCAAAAAGAAATAGGTTCTTTTACGATTAATTCCATAAAATGGCTAAACGCATAGTGGAGTATTTATACTTGAATGGAGTGTCTGATGTCTTTGTGTCTAAGAATTTAGCGGAGTTAAAGAACAACGGAGAGTGTGTGCTAAATAAAGTAGTTAAGCAAAACTTCATTCAAATACCATTTATAAAACTGTTAGAAAAAATAGAATACAAAGCACAAGAATATGGAATAAATGTTCATTATATAGATGAAAAATACACATCTAAAGCAAGCTGTATAAGTGATGATGTAAAGAGTATCCAAGATAATCCTGACTTGACTAATGCTTTCAAAGGAAAGCGTGTTAAGAGGGGTTTATTCTTGGATATTGTTATAAATAAAGTATTTAATGCTGATATAAACGGAGCAGTAAATCATATCAAAGTATCAGTAGGAAAGAGCTTTGAATGGCTAAAAGATAAGCTGTTTAAACTCTGTAATCCAATCAAAATTAAAAGCGACTACGAATTCTGTAGGCTGTTAAAGGGCTTACAGAATAGTGGGTTGGGTAAGTCTGCATCCTTTATCGGTGTAGAGACGTCGCAATCTAACAGGTTGGTAGAAAATGTCAGCTTTTGTTAGGCGTAAGTCGACGGTTCAAAAGATGAAAGATATGCTTAAAAAGTTTTTAAACAAAAAGTATTTTGCTTTCTTTTTTTATCTTGCTTTGGCAATAGTGTTTTGGGGAATACCGATGGATTTTGAGTTTACATCAAGATTAAATATATCTGGCGATCCCGCTTTTTATCTATGGTCCATAAAATGGTGGCCTTATGCTATATCTCATGGCCTGAATCCTTTTCTTACAAAAGCATTTTGGGCTCCTTTTGGTCAGGATCTTGCTTGGACTACTTCGGTACCTTCTATAGCGCTATTGTTCTCACCTATAACGCTTAGCTTTGGACCTGTTCTTTCATATAATTTAGCAACTATTTTATCGCTTGCTCTGGCACCTTTTGGGATATATCTGATATGCAAAAGTATAAATTTAAGTCAATCTTCTTCTATATTTGGCGGCCTTATCTTTTTCTTTTCAAGTTATGTGTGGGGTCAGCTTTTGGGACATCTAACCTTATATGTAGTATTTGTTATCCCATTTTTAATTTATTTGTTTATTTTGAGATTTAAAAATGAAATCGGCTCTAAGAAATATATATTAATCTCTGGGATACTTCTTGCTCTTCAGTTTGGAATATCAAACGAGATATATGCTACTTTTGTTACGTTCTCATATATAGCTCTATTTATAATGTTTTATATTTTCCGTAAAGATGAGAATTATAAACAACTTATAATAAAGACTGCTTTAGAATCTTTTTTAGCAGTTTTGTTAAGCGCTTTACTGTTGCTGCCATATTTGTACTATATATTTTATAGATATGTTAAAGAGCCTTTAAACCCTCCATCTGCTTTTGAAGTAGACCCGTTGAACTTTTTCATACCAACACCAATTACATTGCTATTTGGAAAATTGTTTGAACCTATAAGCAAAAAATTTATTGGAAACTACTTTGAAGAAGGAGCGTATTTAGGGCTTCCTTTAATATTTATCATCGTTTCTTTTATATCTGCATCAAGGCGTAGTAAAAATAGATTTTATATATTTTTGTCTTCTATTTTTATAGTCTTGGTTATGGCCAGCTTTGGACCATATTTAACATCTTTGGGACATCGTTTATTGTTGATTGGACCATGGTATATATTTACAAAAATGCCACTTATAAAAAACGCATTACCCACAAGATTTGCTCTTTATATTGATATAGCTGCAGCTATTATAAGTGCCATATGGTTTGAAAAATCAAATATTAATAAAAATATCAAATATGCTATATCCTTTTTGGCTATCCTATTTCTAATACCAAATTTAGATATGTATCGTGGATCACAGATTATATATCCAAGTTTTATCTCTTCTGGAATATATAAGAAATACATAAAACCAGATGAAAATATAATTGTATTTCCGACATATGGTGGGGGTGGTTTTCAAGGACCTTTGTGGCAAATGAAAACGGATTTTTACTTTAACCTTTCTCAAGTAATAGCTGGTCCAACTCCTAAAGAATTGCAAGAAGATGAAGATGTTCATTGGTTTTTGGATCATTTTATATGGGGTTATATGAAAGGTAATGTAAACCCTTGCTTAGAATATTCATTTTTATCGTATTTATCAAAGTCCAAAGTGGGTGCTATACTTGTGCCAGAGGATTACAAAAATAAAGATCTTCAAAAATTGTTGGATATATCTGGTCTAAAACCTGTTGAAGTTGGCAAAGTTATAATTTATCAAATTGATTCAGGTTATCTTGACTCAAAACTAAAAGAAGCCAAAAATGAATGCTCAACATACTTAAGCGATGTATTTTCAACACTTTTTTCTACTGCCGAGGAGTTTTTATCAAAAGGTGGCAATCCATCAAAGCTCTTGCCTAAATACTTAGAAGAATATGCTTATCTTGATAAATCTTTTGGTTATGAACCTGGCACTGCAAACAATTGGACTAAAAACGGTGGATGGATAGGACAGTGGGGCTGCCCAGATGGAAAAGGTAAGTGTTTTGGGATAGGAGTAGTTGGAAGATTTGACCAAGTAAAGCCAATTATAGATAGGTATAAATCCCAAGCTTTACAGATATTTTTCCCATACCCCAAGCTTTACAATCCAAACTCTTCACAAGGCACAGGAGAGCTTCTTATGATATTTAGAGATCCAGAGCCTAAAAAGAAAAATTAGGTTATAATTATAGATTTAGATGGCCAAAATACTTATAGATTTTACAGATACATATGTTACTGGATTAAACACTGGCATACAGAGGGTTATAAGGAATATAATAAAAAATAAAGATATAATAAAAGATATTACCAATAAAGAAGTGATACCTACTATCTTTGTAGGTAAACCAGTGCAAAAAGAGGCTATCCATAGGAAAAGGAATATAGTGCATAAGATAAGACAACATCTTGTTAGATACCCATATTTATATTCTATAGCTGCAAGATCTTACAAGCGTCTTTCAAAGTATAAACCAGATATAATTAAAAGTAAGCTTTCTGATGAAAGTATAACTGTTGCTGATGATGATATATTATTTGTAGGTGATGCTTTTTGGAGTGAGTGTTATGAAGATGAGTTTTTTGAGTTTGCTTCAAAGCTAAATCTTGTTTTACTCATTCACGATATCATACCCATTACAAATCCGGATATACAGCCAGAGCATCTTGTAAAAGCTTTTAATACAAAAGTTATAGATATGATTAAAATATCAAAGCTAATCCTTACTGTATCAAAAAGTGAGGCAAAGATTATAAAAGATTTCCTAAGATCAAAAAATATAGATAAGCCTATCTATCCCATAAGGCTTGGCACAGATATAAAGATATCCCAAAGCGTCAAAAAACCAAAAGGTTTTGATGTAAAAGATTTTTATCTTATGGTGGGTACTGTTGAACCAAGAAAAAATCAGCTTCTTGTCTTAGAGGCTTTTCATAAAATATGGAAAGAAAACCAAGATTTTCCAAACCTTGTAATAGCTGGAAGGCTTGGTTGGAAATACCAGAGTGTACTTGATTTTATAATGGGCTCTCCTTTCAAAGACAAGAAGCTATTTTTTATAGAAAGCCAACCAGATGAAGAGCTGGAGTATTTATACCAAAACGCCAAAGCCCTTATTATGGCATCCATTAGAGAAGGTTTTGGGCTTCCCATTATTGAAGCTGCAAGACACAAACTACCCATCATAGCCCGTGATATACCAGTTTTTAGAGAAATAGCTGGTGATAGTGCTTATTATTTTCCAAACGATAAAAGCCCGCAAACTTTGGCAAACACCATCGAAAACTGGCTAAATCTATACAAAGAAAACAAACATCCAAAACCAGATGGTATAATATATATAACATGGAAAGAGAATGTGAAAAGGCTGTTGGAGGTAATCCTTGAAGGAGAATAAAGAAAAGCCAAAAATTGCTGTTATAATTCCCTGTTATAACGAAGAAGCTACCATTGGTAAGGTTGTAAATGACTTTAAATCCGTATTACCAGATTCTATAGTTTACGTTTGTGATAACAATTCAAGTGATAAAACAGCTGAGAGGGCAAAGGAATCCGGGGCTATAGTTATTCATGAAAAAAGGCAAGGTAAAGCGCATGCAGTAAGGAGGCTATTTCGTGAAGTGGAAGCTGATTATTACATAATGGTAGATGGTGATGATACTTACGATGCAAGCGTTGCTCCAGATATGCTTAGGCTTGCTATAGATGGCATCTATGATCTTGTTAACTGTGTTCGTAACGAAGTGGATGAAGATTCAAATGCATATCGTCCTGGTCATAAATTTGGAAATCGTCTGCTAACAGGTATGGTTAAAATTATTTTTGGCAGTCTTGTTGAAGACGTGCTATCTGGTTATAAGGTATTATCACGCAGATTTGTTAAATCATTTCCTATTTTATCCGATGGTTTTGATATAGAAGCAGAGATAGCGATAAATGCACTGGAGTTGAAGTTGCCTATTGGTCATGTTAAAGGTAATTACAAAAGCAGACCACCAGGATCAAATAGTAAACTCAGAACTTTTAAAGATGGTTTTCGTATTCTTTTGTTAATTCTTTCAATGCTTAAACACGAGAGGCCATTGGAATTGTTTGGTTTTATTAGTATTGTCTTCTTTATTATTTCTTTAGCTCTTGGTGTGCCAGTTATATTAGAGTATATCCACACAGGACTAGTTCGTAGATTTCCTACAGCATTTTTATCGATGGGAATTATGTTGCTATCATTTTTTAGTATGAGCACGGGAATTATTTTGGATACAGTTGCACGAGGCAGAAAAGAAATGCGCATGTTGGTTTACTTGCAAATTGGAACATTAAGAAATGAAACGCAGCATTAAAGATATTGCTTATATAAATTCTAATAAAGCGAATATATTATATGAATTGTTCTTTTTCTCGGTAGCGGGATTTTTAGGTTTTCTTGTAGATGCTAGCATTGTTTGGATATTAACAGAATTTATCAAGGTTAATGCCATTATTGCACAGATACCTGCTTTTGCCCTTGCAGTGACCACAACATGGTTATTTAACCGTAACATTACTTTTTTTCATTACACAAGGACTAAAAAACTCTTTAAAGAGTGGCTACATTACGTGATTGCTAATTCCTTGGGAGCAGCCATTAATAATGGAGTTTATGTATTATTGGTTCTAAACTTGACTATAATGGGTAAGAAACCTGTACTTGCAGTGGCTTGTGGATCTTTGGCTGGTTTAATATTCAATTTTGCAGCTTCACGCACTTTAATTTTTAATAAAAAAGAAGAAAATTTAATAAAGAGGGATGGATCTTATGACAAATAAAAATAAAAAGCTTTTTTTTACGTATTCTTTAATATGCTTATTATTTATAATAATAGTAGATTTTGTGGCCTTTAAATTGGGTGCAGATATAAACTGGGATTTATTAAATTATCACTTTTATAATGGATTTTTATTTATACATGGACGCACCATATCAGACTCAATTGCGACTGTTCAGTCATATTTAACTCCATATCTTGCGGTTATCTATTATTTTTTAATTATGAATTTTTCACCATTTATAGTTAATATGGTCATTGCAACTGCTCAGTCGTTTGGTATTTTTCTTGTTTTTGTCTTGTCAATGATGATTCTGGAAAAGCTGGAACTTAGAATCAGAATATTTTGTTCGTTTATGATCTCTATTTCAGTTATCTTTGGACCTGTATTTTATTCTGAAATTGGTGGAACAATGGGAGACAGCCTAACTGCCATACTAATAATAGCATCTTTAATTCTTCTAATTAAATTCATTGATGAGGCACAAAAAGATACAACTAATTTTAGATTTGCTATTATTTTTTTGATATTTTCTGCATCACTAAATGGAATTGCCAGCGCTATAAAATTGACTAATGCTGTTTATGCTGTAGGGAGTTCGATATCACTTGCATTAATTCTTTTATTAATAAATAAAATTAACTTTAGAAAGAAAATTATCTACTTATCAATATTCGTAATAGGAGTTTTGGCCTCTTTTATATTGGCATATTTCCCGATAGGCTATATGTTATGGGAAAATTTTAAAAATCCAGTATTTCCATATTTTAATAATATATTCCACTCACCGTATGCGTCATTTAGCTCAGTACAGGATATGCGTTGGTTTCCTAAAGATATTTGGGGCTATATTTTTATGCCATTTTTATTTATATTCAGACAGGTCCCATGGCAACCAGATGCTACTAAATGGATTGGAATGGAGATTCCATTTAGAACAGTTTTATTTGCTTTTCTTGCTATATTAATTCCTATCTATCTATTTTTAGAATTAAAAAGATTTTTCAAATATAAAAAGCAAATAGACTTTAAAATACTATTTTTAGCTTTCTTCTTTTTATTTTCATATCTGGTTTGGCTGAAAATATTTTGTTATTATAGGTATATTGCTGCGCTTGAGATGTTAGCACCTTTATTGGTTTTTCTAATGTTTTATAAAATTTTTAATAGATTTAACAAAACATACCTTTTTGCTATTTTTGTTTTTGGAATTTCACTATTAAGTTTACCGCTTCATAATTGGGGTAGGATCAATCCGTATCCAAAATATTATTTTGGAGTAAACAAAAGCACTTTTACGAGTTATAAATCATCTTTAGTTATTTTAGGGGATGCACCTATGGGCTTTTTGTTACCATATTTCCCTGAAGATGATAGATTTATGGGTTTGCCTGTAGGAATCCCAGCTACCCAAGCTTTTATGAATAAATATCTTAGTACACTTAAAGATTGGAATGGAAATATATATTATTTGACAATTAATAATCCACCAAATCCTTCAATTGCTACTGATTTATTGAGAAAGTATAATTTATTATTATCTTACAATGATTGCAGCAAAATTATCACAAATGTTTTTCCAGTATCAATCTGTAGATTAAAAAAGGTAGAAGAAGTCAATGAAGACATGATAAAAAAACTTCAAATGGACTATGAAAAATTTTTAGCTGAAGAAGCTATAAAACCATTCTCTACCCTTCTCTCCTCTTCCCAAAAATTCCTATCAGATGGTGGCGATCCATCAAAGCTCTATCCTAAGGATTTAGAAGAAAATGGCTATCTTCCCAAATCTTTTGGCTATGAAACTGGCCCTGCTATAGATTGGACTAAAAACGGTGGATGGATAGGACAATGGAATTGCGGTGAAGTACAGTGTTTTGGGATAGGAATAGTTGGAAGCATTGATGAGGTAAAGCCAATTATAGACAAATATAAATCCCAAGCTTTACAGATATTTTCCCCATACCCCAAGCTTTACAATCCAAACTCTTCACAAGGCAAAGGAGAGCTTCTTATGATATTTAGAGATCCAGAGCCTATGTATAACTTCAGATAGACTGTGAACACTTACCTTGTTAAA
>Ga0080003_1001932_pt1 | contig 10269 bp, 8 predicted proteins | sample JossMetagenome_FD_69206 | JGI IMG/M metagenome (GOLD analysis project Ga0080003, IMG submission 69206) | Hot spring microbial communities from Joseph's Coat, Yellowstone National Park, USA - JC2_E (SPADES assembly) (version 2) | ecosystem: Environmental > Aquatic > Thermal springs > Hot (42-90C)... | reverse complement strand
CTTGGACGCTTTTCTTTTAAGTTTATCTGTTCTTTTTCTGATATCCTATTTACTTGAGATGTCATTAGATCCAATAAAATATCTGAAGTTCTTATATTTCCACTTGCAAAGCTTATTTTTACAATAGGGTATCTCTTCTCCCAATTCCAATTATCGTATAGATAAAGCCCTTTAAAAAGTTCTTTGTTGCCAGAAAACGCTTCTTTTAGTGTGTCAAGAAAAAGAGATTTACCAAACCTTCTTGGACGGGATAAAAAGTAATACTTGCTTGTGAGTTTTGGTATAAAATATGTTTTATCTACATAGTAAAAACCGCCATCGATTATATCTCTAAAGGTTTGTATGCCTATTGGTAAAAGCTTCATAATGTGATTATACCACAAAGTAACCGTGGGCTAAGTTTAATGCTTTTCACGTAAAAGAACGGTGTTTTTAATGTTATAATTTTTCTTTGGTAAAAGATTTTTAATTTTAATAAGGGGGCTGTCCAACAAGGACAGCCTTTATATATTAGTTTATTCTCCGCTATACTCTACTGAGTCAATTTCTTCCATGAACTGCTCTGTTTGAAAAACTATAAACTTTGCTATTTCATCGTCTGGCTTATCTGAAAGCTCTTCCATTATGTCTATCGTTTTTTGGTGTTTTGATCCATTTTCGGTGGTATATGTTAATCTTACGCAAGGGGGATTTGCTCCCTCTTCGCATACTTCCATATCAAGAGATGGATCAGAAAGCATCTCTGATACTTTAAATATTATGTTTTCTATCCTTTTTTTATCCATACATCAATCCCCCGTTGTCATCATCACCATCTCTATGCAATTTCTCTTGAGAAGGTCTGAGCATACATAAACACATATGGCGCATCCTTTACACCTGCCATAATCTACCCATGCTACGTGTTTTTCAGAGTTATACATAAGAGTATTTGGTTCTGGGCAAAATAGTACGCATTGCTTACAGTTGTATTTAGCGCACTCAGACTCTTTAACATCAGCTACGTAGTACATTTATGCCTCCTTAAACAGTGATTTCTTCCAATACCCATCCATTCTCTTCAGCCATTCTAAAAGCTTCTTTTATAACTTGCATATTCTTTTCCAAGAGTTCTACCTTCTTCTTGAACTTCTTTTCTATGGCGCTGTCCAAAGAAGCTGTACCACCAGAAGCTACAAACGTATTACCCAAGAATCTTTCTTTTACAGCTTGCTCTATATATTCAAAGTCTACAAGTCTTGTTATCCCAAATAAAAGACCAATCATAGCCATATTTGTGGCAAGCTCTGTTCCTGCTATATCAAGGGCTATCTTTGTGGCTGGAAAGTTTATTACTTTTGTATTGAGCTTTTCCAATATAGCGTGATCTTCTTCTGGCATTATATCTATATCGGTGTTTATAATAACAAGTCCATCGGGTTTTAGACCAGAGTAAAAGGGCATCGTATAAGACTTACCATGTGTTATAACTTGTGGATGGTAAATCATTATTACGTTTGGGTAAACCACTTCACCCACTTCGTATATGGGTTGATCGGAAGCTCTAACGTAGGCCTCCACCGGTGCCATACGTTTCTCAGAACCAAAAAACGGTACTAAAGAGGCATATTTGCCGGCAGCCGACATAGCGTTACCCAGAATGTGAGCAGAGGTTACAACTCCTTGACCACCAACACCAGCTATACGCATGTTGTATCTTTTCATATGTGTCCTCCTTAAACTTTAACCTCTGCCGTTTTCTTTTCTTGCTCTTCTAAATACTCTTTGGCTTCATCTGTCATCCATTCGTAAAAGCCAAAATCCTTTTTTTCTCTTTCTTTTGCATCCGATAGCACTCTTTCGGTAGGTATTGAATATTCTATATTGCATGAGGTATAAACGTGTATAAAAGTAGGTCCTATTTCTCTAGCTGCTAATATTGCCCTTTTGATGGTTTTGGCTATTCTCTTAGGATTTGTTGGTGCTAGCTTTGCTACATAAACACAGCCTGAGGTTTTTGCTAATTCAACTGCATTTATTTTGTCAAACTTCTTACCTTTAGGGGCCATTTTGAGTTGTACTCCTTTAGGTGACATGCCGCTCTCTTGACCACCGGTGTTACCGTAAACCTCGTTATCAACCATTATAGTGGTAAAGTTTTCTCTTCTAAACCAAGAGTGCATAGTCATGCTAAAACCTATATCCATTAGTCCACCATCACCAGCTATAACTACAACATCCTTTACCTTGTCCGGAAATCTTATGTTAAGAGCACGTTTTAGTCCAGATGCAACAGCGTTTGTATCTCCGTAGTTTCCATAGATAAATGGTACAGCAGCTTGGGAAAGCGACAATCTAGCACACCCAGCGGTACCAAGCACTATAGTGTCTTCTGGTTTTGGTAAAGCTGCATAGAATATTCTCACAAAGTAGGCCATATAGCATCCTGCGCACATTGGATGCTCTTCGACTAACTCTTTTACTTGATCTATCTGTTGCACGTCAATTTGTTTGCCAAACTGACCATATTTAACAAGGTCTACATAGTCCTTTGGCATATATTTCTCAAATCCAGGTGATATTTTAACGTATTCTAAACCCATAACTTACCTCCTTAAGTTTTTAACATAATATTAAACAAGCACCGTCTTGTCCTTTTTGATGCCAAGAGCGGCATATATTTCATCCATTATAAGTTCTACTGGAAGCGTCATACCTCCATAAACCCTAGGTCTTCCTATGACTTTGTCGCTATCTTGGATATTTGCCTTTATCTCTTTAGATAACCATCCTACTATGTTGTGCTCTGGTACTATGACAGCTTTTGCATTTTTCAAAGTTTCCCTTACTTCTTTGGATGGAAACGGGACTATGGATTTTATTTTTAAAAGCCCAACGTTTAAGCCTTCCATTTGAGCGTATCTTACAGCCTCTCTGGCTTGAGCTGCTGCGCATCCTGAAGCTGCTACAAATACTTCAGCCTCTGGGTTTATAACTTCTATAGGACCGTTTAGATATTTATACATGTATTTCATGGCTCTCATGTTGGAAGACCATACTTCTTGTTGCCACACTTGGTGTATTAGGTAGCTCATAAAGTTAGACTTTTGAACGGGAGCGTCTCTTTGTATTCTTGCGGGTGGTATTTCACAATCTGTTGGAGGGACTGGGGCTTTGTATGGATCTCTTGGTGGAAGCTTCATATCTTCCGGAGTCATATTTACATAGCCTTTAGCATGAGTTACGAAGAAACCTTCTGTACATACGGCTATCGGTAAATATACATCTACCATCTCTGATATAGCGAAAGATGCGAGTGTGAAGTCAAAAACATCTTGCTGGTTCTCGGCGTGTAATACAACCATTCCACAGTTTAGAAGATATGATATCTCTACATTGTCTGGTTGTATAGAAAGAGGAGCGTTTACAACCCTTGTTAGCACACCTAAGACTGCCGGTATTCTGTGCCCTGGCCATGAGGCTATCGCCTCTATACCCCTTAGAAGACCAGGTCCAGATGTAGCCGTGAAAGCTCTAACTCCGCCTCTTACTGCACCTGCTATGGCCGACATAGTTCCGTACTCTTCTTCGGCTCTATAATAATCTTTTATATAACCCTGAGCCCATAAATCGCCCACCAAGTGCATGGTTTCTGATTGCGGGGTTATTGGATAAGCTATAGCTATATCTACGTTGGCTCTTTTGACGGCTTCGGCCATGGCTTGTGAGCCAGTTATAAATTTCTTCTCTCTTGGAGCTTCCAAGAGAAGATAATCTGTTTCAACAACTTTTTGTTCTGGCATAAAAACCTCCAAAAATTATTCGGTTTCTTCTACGGTTTCACCCTTCCTTGGGTGTAATAAATAAGCAAGATCTCCATAATCTGCTATGTTAAGTGTTTCATAATGCTCTTTCGGTAAAGATGGGTTTTCTGGTGGTAGTTTTGGTTCCCACTTTATACCAAGCTCTTCTCTTAATTTTACAACCACGTCTCTAAATTCCAATAGTTTTTCAGCGTGTGTATCTCTTATAGACACCATTGCATCTTCGTGTCCCATCTCTGCACAAAGGGCTATTGTAAAACAATTTGTGCCAGCTCTTATCATTCTTAAAGATAGATTGGCATAGTGACAATGAACTCCTACAAATATACAAGCCTCTATTCTATTGTGAAGTATAGTAAGGTTTGGGTGGTTTGGATTTATCTCAGCTTCTGGGTCTATCTTAGGGTATTTTGGCCTATAATCTGGCATTGGTATTATACGGCAATTTGGTATTTCTTTGGCAAGTTCCAACACCGCTTGAGCTTTTTCTATGGCAGAAGCGTTGTATCCCCATAATACCAATGGCCCAGGGAATATAGTGGGATTTTTCTTTGTGAGCATTGCCAAGGCTGCTTCTCTCATGGCCGTTTCTTCGTCTACCCATTCACCGTACAATAGGGCTTTACCCGGAGGAGTTATTTGAACACCTTCGAAAACTGCAGGTATAGGTATATAACCAGATGGACCTGGTGTAATAGTTTTTGCCATAATATGGCTACCTCCTTGAGATGATGTTAAAAAGATATGCAAATAAATTCAATTGTCAATATTATCACACATGATAAGCAGCAGTGATAAATTACACATCTGGATTATGAAATTGTATTTACTAACTTCCAAATATAAAAATATTATTATTTAAATCTAAATAAATACTCATTTACATGTTAAGTATTAGTTATATTGTTGAGCAAAAGAATTTCTAAACATTTTCGATTTAAATTATCCAAATTTTTAATACGTTTTTGACTTTTTGTACATCAGAATCAAAATATTGTAAGTTCGTTATATCGTAAACACATAAATCGTGGCATACTTGTAAACCGTGGCATACTTGCAAATCGTGGCATACTTGTAGCGTAATGGGGAGTAAATAAATTGGTGCGGGCACATATTCATTGTGCCCGCCATGCTCATGGTGCTTTAAGTTACTTCAAATACAAACTCTCCGTCTTTTATGTCCACTTTTATGGTGGAGTTTTCTTTTACCTCGCCTTTTATAATTTTGTTGGCTAAAGGTGTTTCTAAAAGTTTTTGGACGGTGCGTTTTAAAGGTCTTGCACCAAAAGCTGGTTCATATCCTCTTCTGGCAAGCTCTTTTTTGGCTTCTATGGAAAGTTCTACTTTTATACCCTTATCTTTTAGACGTTTGCTTAAATCGTCTATTAGTAGATCTACTATTTGTATGAGTTGTTCCATGGTAAGAGGCTTAAATACTATGATGTCGTCTATTCTGTTGAGAAACTCAGGTCTAAAGAAATGCTTTAGCTCTCCTAACACCTTTTCTTTAGCTTTTTCAAACTCTTTCTTTATCTCTTCAGAACCTCCTTCCAAAGGCAACGTTAGAAGGTATGTGCTTCCTATGTTAGAAGTCATGATGATAACGGTGTTTCTAAAATCCACCGTTCTTCCGTGAGAATCAGTCAACCTTCCGTCATCAAGCACTTGTAAAAATAGATCAAACACTCTTGGGTGTGCTTTTTCTATCTCGTCTAAAAGTAATACGCTGTATGGTTTTCTTCTAACAGCTTCTGTAAGCTTTCCACCTTCTTCATAACCCACATATCCAGGAGGTGCACCTATAAGTTTTGATACGGTGTGCTCTTCTTTAAACTCTGACATGTCAAGTCTTATAAGGGCGTCTTCTTCTCCAAATAAAAGCTCAGCCAAGGCTTTTGATAATTCTGTTTTACCTACACCTGTTGGCCCTAAGAACAAGAAAGAAGCTATTGGGCGTTTTGGATCTTTCAAGCCTGCTCTTGCCCTTCTTACGGCTTCTGCTACAGCTACCACGGCATCCTCTTGACCTATAACCCTTTTGTGAAGCTCTTCTTCTAAGTGAAGGAGTTTTTCCATCTCCTCTTCTTTTAGCTTGTTAAGAGGTATGCCAGTCCAGTCTGAGACCACCTGGGCTATATCATCGTAAGTTACATTTAGGGTCCTGGCTCTTTTGGATTCTAAGGCTTTTATCTCTTTTTCTGTGTTTATCAGCTCTATCTTTAGCTGGGCTTCTTTTTCGTAATCGCCTTTTTCGGCTACTTTCATAATCTGTTGTTCTAAGTCTTCAAGCTTTTTCTTGAGCTGGTTTATCTTCATATCTACCATGTCAAGCTTGTTTATGATATCTTGTTTTTGCTTTTCTAAGTTTATCTTTTGAATCTTCAGCTCTGCTTCTTTTTCATAATCCCCAGAAAGGTTGGCATTTACTATTTGCTCCTCTAAAGCTCTTAGTTTTCTTTCTACATCTTGAAGTTCTGGGGGTACGCTTACAGATGCCAATTTTTTCCTGGCACAAGCTTGGTCTAAGGCATCTATAGCTTTGTCTGGGAGTTTTCTAAAAGTTACATACCTGTGTGTGAGTTTTACAGCACCGTCTATTGCATCGTCTTCTATTTTTACCTTGTGGAAGTCTTCTAACTTTGGTTTTAGGCCTCTTAGTATCTCTGTGGCTTCTTCTATAGTAGGTTCGTCTACATAAACAGGCTGGAATCTTCTTTCTAAGGCAAGGTCTTTTTCTATGTATTTTCTGTACTCATCTACCGTTGTGGCACCTATAAGTCTTATCTCACCTCTTGCTAAAGCTGGTTTTAACATATTACCAGCATCCAAAGATCCTTCTCCTTTGCCTGCTCCTATGACGGTGTGTATTTCGTCTATAAATAAAATTACCTCTGGTTTTTCTTTGAGCTCTTCCAAAAGCTTTTTAACCCTTTCTTCAAATTCTCCTCTATACTTTGATCCAGCTACCAATGAACCCATGTCTATACTTATGACGGTTTTTTCTTGAAGCTCTGGGGGTACTTCCTTGTTTACTATCCTTTGAGCCAAGCCTTCTACTATTGCAGTTTTACCAACACCCGGATCTCCTACTAAAACAGGGTTGTTTTTGCTACGTCTTAGTAATATCTCTATGGTTTGGTTTATCTCTTTTTCTCTTCCTATCACTGGGTCTAACTTACCATCTTTCGCCTTTTGGGTAAGGTCTACTCCGTAGCGTTCTAGTATAGACTTTTCCTCTTCTTGGATCTCTTTTTCTGTATCCATGCTTTTACCTCCTATAATTTGATCTAAAAGTTTTGCCGCTATAAAATCTTTTGCTTCTAAAAGCGCTGAAACAATATCGCCTGGAGAAACTTCAGCCCTCCCATCTTTGATAGCTTTTTCTTGAGCCATCTCAAAGACCTTTTCAAGGTTTTTAGCATACCCAAATTCTGGGGTCTTCCCTATAAATCTTTTTAATACCTTGTCTTGATATCTATCAAAAGAAATGCCTATATCTTTTAGCTGATCTTTGTAGTGGCTTTCTTTTAGAGCGGTTTTTACCAAAGCATCTATTGATATCTTGTTTTCAAGAAAATCTCTTACGGCACTTTTATCAAAAACTGTTGATAGGTTTTGCTCTACCCTTGAAAGCTCTTTTCTTAGATGTTCTTCTTCGGCGTTTAACTGTCTTAATTCTAACTCCAATTGTCTTGCACCCCAAGGATCGTACCTTCTTGCTTTTTCTAACTCAGATTCTATGCGTCTTTTGGCTTCTCTTATTTCAGATAGCTCTGTCTGTATGTTTGATATATCTGATTTTAGCTGTATTATCTTGCTTCTTAGGTCTATAAGATGACTGGCTTCTGATTCTGCCGCTTTGTTAAGCTGATTGTCTATACTGTTTATGTGCTCTCTTAATTTTTGATATAGCTCTTTGACGTCTACGCCTTTTTTGGATACGTATTTTGAAAGTGCCGAATCTTGGTCTTTTAAAAGCGCCAAAAGAAGATGATCTGTGTCTACTTTTGTATCTCCTAAAGACCTTGCAATAGAAGACGATTGCTCTACGTAGTCCTTTAGTTTTTTACTCCACATGTTTTCGCTATACATAATTACCTGGTCAATCAAACTGTACAAAACTGTATTGATCTGCACAGCTTGAGTTGGGGTATTTGTATTCCGCCATTTCAGATACTCCCAACCCCAACAGGCGGTATTTGGGAAGTATCATAGACCCTGCACCAAGTACAGGAACTAACCTATTTGCCACCCTTACCCAATCCCTTGAAATCATTACCCTTTTCAAGGGAGAAAAGTCTCTATAACTCTCAAGGCAAGAAAAGGCAAAGGCTGTGAAAAGAACTTGCCAGTTTTTGTATCCCGCATAAGCGGAACCTCTCACCTGTTCCTTCCATCGGTTTACAGGTTGTTGAGAAACTGACTTACTCTTTTCACTTTCTATAACAAACGACAAATGTTTTTGTAGTGCTTTAAGTTCTTCTCTTAATTTACTTAACTTACTTTTTAATTTGTTTCTTTTGTATTCATTCCTTTCTTCTTTTATCTCTTTTTTAAGTTTAGCAATTCCGTAATCAATACTGGCTTCGCTAAACAAAAGAAAATCTTTATCATTTAATAATCCTTTGTAGTTTTTAGGTAGTTTTTCCTTATATCCCAATCCTCTTCTTGCTATTACAAATGCTGCTGCAATATCTTTGTCTATGTTAAACTGTGGTGCATATTTTAATTTGCCTATTAAAGATGTATGTGCTGGGTTAACTTTTCTAATCTCTATTCCATTTCTTCTTGCTGTGATCTCTATTTTATTTAATAATCTTTTGTATATCCACTTTTGCAATTTCTGTCTTAGTTTAGCAAACCCATCTCCTCTTTTACCTTTTGGTAGTATTTGCCACTCTAAATATTGTCTTTTTTCCGAGCTAACATCCAATAACTCATGCAAGCTTATTGCTTGATAATTTTCTAAATTTCCATCTTTTGATGCGACTGCTAATGCTAAATGAAATGGATAAGCGTTTATGTCTATACCTATAACTCCACTATCTTTTTTGATTTTAACAGGTGGTAATTTTTCTTCAACAGATATGAAAGCATAAACTTTACCGTTTTTTAATTTTAATCTAACGCTATATGGAAACCAATCACTTGTCTGATATGCTTTTTCTAATATAAACATAAACTCTATCCATTTATCTTTTTCTCTTTTAACACTTCTAATTACCTTTGCATAGATATACTGTCTATCTCCTGTGTTTATTCTCAAATAAAGTTTATCATTTATCCACTCAAATCTTAAATTCAAATTACCTTGTTTTGTTTTATCTCCTCTGGAATATAAATTCCCTTGTCTGCTTTCTTTCCATTTTGTCTTTAGCTGTTTTATTCTTTTGTCTGTTAAATGGTTTTTCTTTAATTGCTCAAATATTTTTCTTGAGCCAAATATGAGCTTTTTTGGGTTTTGTTCTCTCTCTTTGCATAATGTAATCATCGATTGTGCTAAAAATATAGCATCATCTGAGTATCTTGTGTTTATGTTAAATAGTTTCGATAAATGTTTTTTTAAATCTTTTCTTTTTTCGCCTTCTAACAATCTTTTGTATGCATATCTCATCGCTGATGAAAATCTACGCATTAAATCTAATACAATCTCTTTATCTTGCTTATTTTGAAACTCAAGCAAACATTGAAGTGTTATCATTCCTTTTTAGATCCTCTTTGCCCATATATAATAGGTGCTATCAATCCTTTCTTCTTATAGTTTATCAATATACATCTACTCAAACCATATATCTCCTTACATTCTTTCATACTTCCTCGTTGCCATAAATTTGTCAACTGTTTTTACCTCCTACTTATCATTTTACATCAAAAGCAATTAGTTTTGTGTACAAGTTAACTATATCATTAACACATACATGTGGTACGCTTGTAAACCGTGTTACACTTGTTAATCGTGGCAGACTTGTCTTTATAGGTGCTAACTCAACTTATACACCTTCGGATTCTTATCAAATTAAGCGACGAAGGTCGCTTCCTTGCGTGCTAACTCAACTTATACACCTTCGGATTAAAATATGTTATACTATCTACATTGGAGCTTATTGAGCTTCTTAAGTTTTTCTTAAGAGCTGGTCGTACTTCAATAGCTGAATATGTGTAGAGAGTATTGTTATACTTGTGTTTAACCCCACGGCATTTTTTAACTTTTTTAGTTAGAGATTTTAGTGGATTGTTTATACAAAAAATAAGTTTTATTAGCCTTCCAACTTATTGTCTGATAAACAATTAATTTTGCCGTAAAACCGTAATTACATAAAACCGTAAAACCGTAATTACGGCAAATTTGTCAAAAGCTTGTTAGACAATGATTTAAACTTGATAGTGGTACACTAAACTTTGCAGAATCTGGCATTTTCGGAAAATTACCTTCATTTGCGAGGGGCACCCCCCTGTATAAGTTCAG
>Ga0080003_1001931_pt1 | contig 10270 bp, 12 predicted proteins | sample JossMetagenome_FD_69206 | JGI IMG/M metagenome (GOLD analysis project Ga0080003, IMG submission 69206) | Hot spring microbial communities from Joseph's Coat, Yellowstone National Park, USA - JC2_E (SPADES assembly) (version 2) | ecosystem: Environmental > Aquatic > Thermal springs > Hot (42-90C)... | reverse complement strand
ATATTGAAAATATAAAAGAATATTATACTAAGAAATTGGAAAATATATTTAATAGCTTAAATAAAAAAATAATTGTTTTTTCTCATTATGGTTTATCTAGAGATACTGTTCTTGGAGATCCTGGCCCGGAATGGGCATTATATTCAAAATATATAGAAAATTTGATTAGAAAATATTCTAACAAAATCATTTATGGATTTCATGGACATGCACATCATCCAAAAAATTATAAAACAAAGATAAATAATACTGAAATATATAACGTTGCATTTCCATTACATAAAAAACCTTTAGTTTTTGAAATATAAATGATTTATTGTTATGTTTTTTTTCATGTAGGTATAAATTATAATGTAGCATATTAATAAATTAGTCAATTGCTATTATTAATAATCAATTATACAATAAAATTGCAGTAGAAGAGCATTGAGCCAGAGCATATAATTTAGATCATAATTAGATTAGGAGAGAAGCTATTGAGATTTGTTGTTCTTTGAAATTATTAGGAAACTTTTTCATTTAAGATTTACATAAATTCATCCAATGTTTTTCTAGGAGCATTACTTTCAATGTAATGGATAACTTCTTCTATTACCTTGTTTAAGGACTTATTCGTCTGAGCGCCCGCTACTCTTGGATGAGGTCCTCCACCTCCGAACAATTTTGCTAATTTCCTTACATCATAAGGATAAAAAAGTGATCGGAAACTCAATAAGCCATTGCTATACCCAATATATATTGCATCTTCTCTTTCTATTTCACATATATCCGAAATCACTTGGATAGGTTTTCCCTTTAAGTCATATATTTTTGCTTTTATATCTCCTATTTGGATTATTTTTTCCTCTTTTTTAATTTCTTCATATATATTGTTAAGTTTACTTCTATAAATTTCTAGAGCTTTAATAAACCTCTCATTAGTTAGCAATTTCTCTGGATCATTTATATAAGCTGCTTGGAAAAGCATTTGATAAATAGTATTTATAGAAAAATAAGAAGAATTTATTACTTTTGCTATTTGAATTAATTTAGAATTAAGTGCAGAGGCAAGATTTATCTCTTCAATATATCCGCTCTTTTTTAATTCTTCCATAAGCTCTTTGTTGTCTTCAATGCAATAATCCTGAATTGCACCAATTCCTGCTACCCAACTTCTTTCTCTAAAAAATCTTTCATTGAATTTCTTTACTATTAGCCAAATTAGTCCAGAAGAATTCATATATTCCAAGTTCCAGTTATGTGGATTTAAATCCAGGTAATTTTCATCTTTAATTGAAAGTAGGTCATGGTGGTCGAGATTAATTACTATACTTCCTTGAGCCAATATTTTTTTAATAATTTTTTCATAAGGCTTTACCAATGCATCTATAATGAGAAAGTATTTGGGTTTTAAGGATAAAGTTTTGTGCAAGATTGCGGAATATCCAAATTCCTTAGACGGATGAAATCTCTTAATGAATGATTTATAAGAGTCATAGTATAGTAAATCTATTAGACTGTCGGATGTAAGCCCATCGTGATCGGCGTGAGAAAGGATAACAATCTCGTTAGGCTCTGCTCTCTCTAAGAATTCTTGGCAAATTTTTAGATATGATTCTTTCATAATTACTATAATCAAATTTAAGTACATAAATCATAATTTCTTTCCTGAACCTGCTGAAATAGATAAAGAGTACTACAATATATATTTAAGTTATCCTGTAATAGTTTATAATAAAATAAGCTAAAAATAGTATAACTAAATAATATAATTATGATAAAAGTTAAGAGGGTATATGAGCCTATAGAAAAGGACGATGGAGTTAGAATTTTAGTAGATAGAATATGGCCAAGGGGTATTAAAAAAGATAAAGTAGATGTTTGGCTTAAAGATATAGCCCCCAGCAATGAATTAAGAAAATGGTACAATCATGATCTCAATAAATGGGAAGAATTTAAAAGAAGATATTTTGATGAATTAGATAAAAATCCAAAAATTAATGAACTTCTGCAATTAATTAGAAAAAACGAAAATATTACTTTGCTTTATGCTTCTAAATCTCCATATAATAATGCAATTGCATTAAAAGAATATATAGAAAAGAAGATATTAAAGTAAACCAATGCCGCCGCGGGGATTTGAACCCCGGACCTCCTGGTTTCTCACAAACTCATCGATTTTATAGGTTATGAGCCAGGCGCTCCAACCCCTGAGCTACGGCGGCTTAATAAATTCCTTATTTTTAATTTTATAAGATTATTTATAATTTTAAATTTAATGGCTGAAAAGGATAGATGGGGTATTGCATACATATATTCAAATAAAAATAATACCGTAATTCATATTACAGATATAACTGGTAGAGAAACAATTGCATTTAGTTCTGGTGGTAGGGTTGTTTTAGCTCAAAGATTAAAAGGTACTCCAACTGCTGCAATTTTAGCTGCAAAACAAGCTGCTCAAAAGGCTTTAGAGAAGGGTATAAATGCTGTTCATGTTAGGGTAAGGGCACTTGGTGGACATAATGGTCCTTGGGTTCCTACACCATCTGCACAATTTGCAATTAAAACATTAATTACTTCAGGATTGAAGATTGGAGTTGTTGAAGATATAACTCCAATACCACATGATCATTGTAGAAGGAAGGGAGGAAAAAGAGGAAGAAGATTATAAATTTTTATAGAATCTTCTTTAATATTTTCTTAATTATTCTCTTTATTGCATATAAATAAAATCTAATTCTTTCCATTTGCTTTTTCTTCTAAAAATTTTATCAAATTTTCTATATCTTTTTCATATATTAATCCACCAGCCGCCTTTGGATGTCCTCCTCCATTTATTCCATTTTCTTTTGCAAATTCCCTCATCAATATTCCTAAATCATATTTTCCTGATTGATTCCTTAATGATATACTATATCTTTTATATTTTCCTTTAAATAATCTTCTAAATAATTTTTCTTTTAAAGATAGTACCAATATTATTTTTTCAGGATAAAATGATGATAGAATTGTAGATATAACTGAAGATTTCTTTGCTTTAAATACTAATAACTTTTCAGATTCATATATCTTTTTAGCGCCTTTTAATCCTTCGTAGTATTTTATTGCTTCATTCTTTAATTTTTTTAAGTCGAGTTCTTTTATAAATTCTTCAATATTCAATGCCTTATCAATATTTTTCGATATTTTATATGGATAAGATATTAAGAACAGATAAAAGTACAATATGTATGGAACATAAAAATATTTGCCATTATAAAATCCGTTGTAATTTTTCAAGAGATCATCTAATAATTCATTATCATTTTCTAACATAAAATCTCCTACAGCTCCAATAGATGCCAATATTGAATATTTTGAAAATTCTTCACCGAACAATATTTTTCCAATCCTATATGATATACTTGTTGTGCATATTTCTAAGTTAAATAATGCTCTTACATCAAAATATGTTAAATTTTTTGGTAAAATTCTTGGAACTCTCCTTTTATGATGATCCAAATATATTATCTTTATTTTTTCATGTCTTTTAGAAAAATTAATTAAATATTTATCATCCATTGGTGTGTCTAGAAATATTATTGTATTTATTGTTTTCTTATTAAATATTATTCCATCTAATATCTTTATTAGATCTAAATTATTTTCCCCACCAATTCTAAAATATTCCATATATTCTTTATTTAATTTTTCTAATATTATTTTCATTAATCCCAATGACATTTTTCCATCTAAATCAGAGTCTGCTACTATTAATATTTCCTCATTTGAATTTTTTATCTCTTCTGCTATATCTGAAAAATCCATTTAATATTGAAATACAATAATATTTAAAAATATAGGAGCCCCGATAGCTCAGCGGTAGAGCAGTGGACTCGTAATCCACAGGCCCGGGTTCAAATCCCGGTCGGGGCTATCTTCTATATCTATAATAATTTCCATAGTAGTTTCCGTAATTATATCCATAATAGTTATAATAATTACTATTGTTTTGTTGATTGTATTGCAAATTACTCTCAGCGAAATTATCAGTATTATCTTCATTATTTTCTTCTTCATTTTCTTCTCCATATTTTTCCTCTTCTTCTTCAACGAAATCTGGCACTAATTTATCTATTATATATACTGTTAGATATATTATTGGAAAGAAAATTATTACTGAAAGAAAATTTATGTAATTAAATTCTATTGTTCCATATATGAATGGTGTAAACATAATCTGGAAATATGAAAAAAATCCAGTTTTCCCAAGTATTTTTGCAATTTTTTTCTTTTTTATAGATGCTATTAATATAAAGATGGATAAAAATAGGAAAAATAGTGTTATAATTAATTTATTATAATCATTAAGTTCATTATCAAGATATAAATGTCTTAACCAATCTATAGAAACCCATGAAAATATAATACTGTTTGCTAATGAGTGTGAATACCTAATTTCTTTTCTTTCTACTAAAAATTCCATTGCAAACCACGTTATATAAACTGGATATGTAATCCATATAATCTCTATATTTGTCAGTGTAGATATGAATATTTTTAAGAATGCTTGAAACAACGATACTATGTCTATCATTATAATAAGTAAAAAATTTTGAAATATTAAAATATTAATTTTTAAATATAAATTCTAGAATAAAGATTATGGGTATAGACATATTCTATATATTGATTGTAATATTTGATATACTAATATCTATATGGAATGCATATAACGCAGGAAAAGCTTTGGAATATATGAAATTAAATAATATAGAGAGTGATTGGCCAAGAATGGTTGCATATTCTACATTAATATTATCCTTTGCAGGTGCAGCATATGGTAATGCATCATTATTATCAATTGCCGCATATTATTTGGGATATATTGATATATATACATTATTAGGAGTTCTTTCATTTTCATTTTTAGTATTCGGATTTTTAATAATATTGTTTGGAATTGTTGTAACTATTAATAGTATAATTGTCGCATCAAAAACAAGAAGGTTCTTTGATATAGCTATTGCAATATATAATAGTATTGCTGTTATTTGGGATATATATAGTTATATAGAAGGATTTTCTACAGCATTTAGTATATTAAGAAACCAGTTTGGTAATGAAGAAAGAAATTCTCAAGGGGTATTTATTTTAATAATAATTGCTGCAGTATTGATTGCAGTATTTATGGTATATGGAGCATTTAAATACGGTAAAGCTTCTGTATATAAGGTAGAAAAAATGTCTGTGCAACCATCTCCAATTGAAGGTTAATGAAGCATTTGCAATTTTTGGGAAAATATGCAGATGATATAATAAAAGGAAATAAAAATTTAACTATAAGATTATCAAAGGCAAATTTAAGGACTGGAGATATTTTTATTTTACATGCTGGAGGAAAAGTAATTGGAAAATTTAGGGTAAAAAATATATATACAAAAAAGTTATATCAAATAACAGATGAAGAGGCAAAGAGAGATGGTTATAATAATAAGGAAGAATTAATAAATGATCTAAAAAAGATATATAAAAGATTGGATTTAAATAAAGAGGTTGCAATTATAGAATTTGAACCTATAGAAATAATAAATAATATATCCTCTGAAGAATTTGCTTGGGGTGGAAAAAAGATTGATTTAATTGAGTTAGCAAAATTGATATTAAAATATGATGAAAAATTGAATGAAAAAGAAAGAAAATTATTAAATATATTAATTGAAAGTGGGAGTTTAAGAAAAGCTGCAATTAAATTGGGAAGATTAAATAAAAGATATTTAATTAGGAAAATATTAAAGAAAGGATTTTATAGATTAAAAGAAAAGAAAATTATATGAGATTTTCTTGTCTTAAATTTATTTTTAATTTTTTAATAAATTCTTCATAATTATTTATATCCAATAAAAAACCTCCAAAATTATCGAAACTAGAATAATAAATTAGATTATTGTCAAATAATTTTTTCAATATATTGTTTATTAATTTTTTATTTTCATCTTTATTTGTCCTAATTATTCCTCTATAAAAATTATTTACTTTATATAGTAAAACGATAACTTTTCCATCTATTATATTCTCTTTAATTAAAAGGTTTAGTAATAGAGATAAGAAATATCCATTTCCATAATTTTTCTCAATTGTTATTATTTTCAATCCGTTTTCATCTTTTATTTGTATATTATTATTTATTATATCATATAATAATTTTGAAAATTGTAATCTTAGATTATTTTCAGATTCTCTCAAAATATCGACATTATATTTTTTAATGAAATATAATATACCATCTCTTTTATTATTCTCAATCAATCCTTCAATATCATATAATAATTCTAATAAATCCCCAACCTCCTCACTTTTATTAATCTTATATATATCCCCTATTAGATCATCTGTTCTTTGTAAATTATATTTTAATTTTGATTTTATTATACTACTAACTAGTTTTTTAATATCTTCTTCAGATAAATCTCTATAAAATATACCTGCAACCCCTTCATCTTTTATATTTAATTCTTTTACTAATTCCAAAGCCTTTTCATCACTTCCAGTAATGTTTGGGATATAAAAATTAAATGGGGAACTTAATACCTTATATAAAGGTTTTGTAAATATACTTGGAAGATTTATTCCAGTATATTTTGATAATATTTCTCTATCAACTAATTCATTTAATATTTCATTATTTGGTTTATTAAAATCATATAAATTTCCGACTAATGATAAATATAGAATATTTTTATCATATGGATTCAGGCTTTGATATAAATAATATAGAACATTTGATGTAGATATATCTTTATAACCATCTAAATTAAAAATATTTGGGTTAAGATTCACAACATTATTTAATTCAATATCTTTTATTGTTAAAAAATGATGATCTATTACATATATCTTTTTATTTAAATCTTTAGCCAATTTTATTAAATCATCTGAAAATATAGATCCAGTATCTAAGAATATTATATTATCGTATTCATATCCACTTTCGCCCAAAAATAAATTATTAATTTCTTTTTTACCTATATAATCTAAAAATGTTAGATGAACCTCAGAATTTTTTTCATATAAATATTTTAATAAAAATATTGAGGAAGATAGACCATCAGGATTTAGTGAGGATATAATCAAAAAATTTTGTTTATTTTCTACTGCCTTATTTATTCTATTAGATATCTCTTCTATATAAGATAAAAACCTATTGTTCATGAATATCCATACATCTTTGCTATATCTCTACTATATTCAAATGTTTGTTGTAATTTTTTATTTTTCTTATAATATTTTATTAAACTTTTTATCCTATTTTCCAATTCTTCTAATTTTTTCTTTGTTACAACATCGTTTTTATGTAATTCTAGATGTTTTAACATTTTATTTACTTTTTTAAATAAATATAATAGCTCTTCTGGTATTTCTTGTTTTAAATTTAAATCTTTTATTGCATATTTTGCCAGCTTTTTATTTAATATTTCTTTAACCTTTATATTATATTTTTCTTTTAATTCTCTTCCAATTTGTGACGTTGTATATCCTTTATTCCATAATTCTTTTATTATATCATTAATTTGTTCTTTTGATATTTGACTATTTTCCATACTAGTTTAAATGATAAAAATATTAAAAAAATTATCTTTCGTATGTACCTATAAAATACCCATATCCAACAATATTTTCTTCTCTCGCATATCTAATAAAATCTTCAAAGAACCATCCATCTATATATAATTCTTTGTTTAGAAATAATACTATTGTATAATATCTATGTTTACCATGGCCCTTTGGAGGACATGGACCATCGTATCCAATTTTTCCAAAGTCATTTTTACCCTGAATAATTTGTACATCATCTATTTTAACAATTCTTTCTTTTTTAATTCCTGGAGATATATTTTTTACTGGTTTATTTATATATGCAATCCAGTGTTTAAATATACCACCCGGTGCATCAGGATCTTCTACAAATAATAACATGCTTTTTGCATCATTTGGTATTTCTTCAATCACTATTGGAAATGATATATTTTTTCCTTCGCATGTATAATCTTTTGGTATTTCTTCCAAATCTCTAAAGGAACTTGAATATATATTTACTTTTATTGCATTATCAGGTATTTTTATATCTAATATTTCCATAAAATATATTTATTTAAAAATTTAATATATTTATCTTTCATGATGAGAATCTAAAATCTGAAAAATGATGAATTGTCGGTCTACTGATTTATAAAATTATTTAAAAATATTTCTAATATGACTGTTTTGAGAGAATATGAATATGAGGATCATACTGCAGATATAAAGATTGTTGGTTATGGAAATACCCCAAAAAGAGCTATTGAGGCATTAATATTGGGAATGTTTAATATTATATATGATAATGAAAAAGTTGAAAAAAAGGAAACAAAACAATTTGTAATTGAGGGAAAAAATATATTAGAAATTATATATAATGTTGCTAGGATATGTTTAGAGGATATTTTTTATAAAGATAAGTTTGCTTTAAGGGATATAAGAGTAAAAAACTTAAAAAAAGTTAGAGTTGAAAGCAAGAAATATAAATGGGTATGTAGATTTGAAGTTTATGGAGAAAAATATGATAAAGAAAAACATGGATTTAAGAAGGAAGTTAAAGCAGTTACTTTACATGATATAAATATTACAAAAATAATGAAAACCTATTGGAGTACAGAAATTGTTGTTGATGTCTAACTTTCCTGTTCTTTTTTAGCTTCAAAATATTTATATAAAGGTATATTTCCAATTAGATAATATAATAAATCTAATATTATTGCAACAGATAATACAAATGCGAATTCATCAACAGATGGTTCTGGCACTATAAAATATAATAAAAGTAATGTATACAATGCAATAATCTCCATTAGCATTCCAACTCTAAATGACATTCTTACTCTTTCAATAAATGGTTTTTCTTTTTCTTTTACTATATTTGTTGATAATACTACATTATTATCAATTGCAAATCCTAAAATCATTAACATTCCAATAAACCCGTTTGCTCCTATAGGATATTTTGTTATAGATAATATTGCTAACAAGCCAATAACATCAAATAATATAGTAGATATTATATTTAAAGTAATCTTGGAAGCTCTAAATGCTATAAATATTACAAATGCAGTAAGTACCATTGCTAAAATTACAAAGAATAAAAATTGATTAAATATAAGATTACCTACTAAAGAACTATAATGTTGTATTGATATATCTGTAGATAATAAACTAATATTATAATCTTGATTTAGTAAATTAATTAATAATGTTTCATTAATTTGTTTTCCTGATTCAATATAAATAATATTTGGTGTACTATATAATACATAATTTGTTATATTCATTTGATTCAATGTATTTTGTATTTCTGGGTTTGTTATATGATAATTGTTATTTATCAATGTTACATAACCTCCAGAAATTGTAATAGATTTATTAATTATATATCCATATTTAAAGTAATTGAATAATATTGTTCCGACAAATATTACAAATATTACCATGGAAATCATCAGAAACTTTTTGTAATTATTTTCTATAAACGATAAGATTTTCATTAATATGCTCATTTTTTACATATTCTTAAAAAAATATATAAACTTATATTCTTCATAAATAGGTATATGAGATCATTTAATTATTTAGTAGAGATAATATTAGCTGTATCTTTAATATTATTATTCTTAACAAATTTGCAATTTCCTCAAAGTCCTTCATATTATATAGATACATTTAATAAAAAATATACATTATATACAGCTTTAGCAAATACTTATAATGATAAATTTCTTAGTTTTTTAGAAACAAATCAATTTGATGTATTAGCTTCAATATATAATAGTATGTTATCAAGTTATCTTAATAGTTATGATTTAAAACAAACAGTAGATTATAGCTTAAATTTTTATAATACTTATAATTCAACATGTTACGAATTTTTATTCCCATTTCCATATCTTGGAAACAATTTATTATATTCATTAAATATAAGTGGACAAACTAATAACTTTTTCTTAATATATAATTCTCAGGGAAAAATATGCGGGAATATGGCATCAAGTAATGATTGGTATGGAATACTAATATCTGGTTATTCTAGTAATAATTTATCTATATATTTAAATTTGACAAATGTAACAAATTTTGTTAATTATACTATAGATCCATATTCATTTTATGCATATAATATTGATTTATATCCAATACAAATCCAATATTTAAATATATCATACAATAGTACATCCAATGGATATATTCCCATAGTAAATATATCGCTAAATTTACCTAA
>Ga0080003_1001928_pt1 | contig 10281 bp, 12 predicted proteins | sample JossMetagenome_FD_69206 | JGI IMG/M metagenome (GOLD analysis project Ga0080003, IMG submission 69206) | Hot spring microbial communities from Joseph's Coat, Yellowstone National Park, USA - JC2_E (SPADES assembly) (version 2) | ecosystem: Environmental > Aquatic > Thermal springs > Hot (42-90C)... | reverse complement strand
GCAGACGGCGAACAAGTACCTTGAAAGGGAAATACCAGGCAACTACTACTTTGCAGTAGTCACATATCCGCACCATGTCATAAGGGAAAAGAAGTTCGCAGTCGGCGCAGGCGCAGACAGGCTTTCACAAGGTATGTCAATGACGTTCGGCAAGCCTGTTGGAGTAGCTGCAAGGGTAAAGGAAGGCGAGCGCGTTTTTGTGCTTAGAACAACAAGCAACAACAGGGCGATAGCAAAAGAGGCTCTTAAGCGTGCTGCAAAGAAGCTGTCTGGTGTTTACAACATAAGCCTAAGAGAGCTAAAAGCCGTGCAGCAGAGTACTAGCAGCAACGCCGGCGAAGCAGAGCAGGAAGACCAAAGCCAGCAAGAGCAGGCAGTAGCCAGCTGACAATTGTTTTAATTGTTTTATTTCCTTAATTCCTAATTTCTCCTTAAACAATTAGCGGGCATGCAAATGCGAATTTTGCTCCAGTTTCCAGAAGGGCTGAAGGACAAGGCTTTAGAATACGCTTCGAAGCTTGAAAAAGAAGGAAATGAAGTTGTTGTTTCTGCATCGCCAAGCTTTGGTGCGTGCGATCTGGCAATAGAAGAGGCAAGGAAGATAAAAGCTGACAAGCTTATTCATTTCGGCCACGCAGAGTTCAAACACGTAGATTTTAATGTAGAGTATGTGCCCTATGCGATAGACGCTGACTTAAGCATATTGCCCAGTGCGCTTACTCAATTGGCACAATATAAGAAGCTTTGCCTTATGACAACTATACAGCACATACACCAGATAAGTGCAATAAAGGAGTTTTTTGAAAAGAACGGAAAAACAGTAGTGCTCAACAGGCCAAACGGCTTTGCAAAATACAACGGTCAGATACTCGGATGCGACGTAGGCAATGTTGCAGAGCTTGACAGGCAGGTTGATGCATTTGTATACTTCGGTGGCGGCCTATTTCATCCTATGGGTGCATTGCTGCAGACAACAAAGCCCTTCTTCATAATAGACCCCTTCCAGAAGAAAGTACAAGACATAAGCAATATGCGCAAAGAGCAAGAAAGCAAGAAGAAGGCAAGGATCGCAAGGGCATACAATGCCAACTCCTTCGGCATACTGGTAAGTACGAAAACAGGCCAGTACAACATGGCGCTTGCAAATATTCTTAAGAAAGAGATAGAAAGCAGGGGCAAGCAGGCGGTTATCCTTGTGGCAAACACATTCGATTTTGATTCCTTAAACAACATGATGCAAATAGATGCATTTGTCAACACCGCATGCCCTAGGTTGGTTACAGAAGATCAGGAAAGGCTTAGAAGGCCTTTGCTAAGCTCTGACGAGCTCATGCTAATCCTAAAAGAAAAATAAAGGAAGAGAAAAGAAAAATAAAAAAGAAGAAAAGGCTTCAGCTTACCTTTACTGTGAGTGTTGCTATCTGCGAGTCTAAGTTGGAAGCAGCGGCAGTACTATAAGCAAGCCAAACCTGTCCTGTAAATACGGTACCGAGTGAAGGGGATGAACCAATCCCAGGTAAATTGCTAAAAGTTGCAGTAACTGTTTGGCCTGAATTAAGAGTTCCAATAGTATTGCTTGGATCGCTAGTGGTGAAAGTAGAACCGCTTGGTACAATATACGCCACAACGTTGGAATAAGTAGTACCTGTTGCTTGGCCTATTGTAACAGTAAGTACGCCTGTAGTGCTAAGCACTGGGTTTGCACAATAATAACCTGAAAGAGGTACACATGAAGTGCCTACAAGCGAAGCACTGTTGAAGACACCCAGGCTAAAGAGTGCACCCAGTACAACTGCTATTATCAAAATTGCCCAGCCGTATGTCATTAGGTATTCCATTGCGCTTTGCGCTCTCAGTTTCCTAACGTGTAGATTCATAAAACCACGTTTTATAATACAACCAACAAGTTTTTAAATATATCGCGCAGCGAATTGTCTAAAAATACACTATAACAGAACGCAAAAGCACAAATTGCAATAGCTCTTATCAAAGATTTTGAAGGTCAATTTGCATTAGGCAAGATGCTGTGTGCCAGCTAGAAAATCGCTTGAAGAAACAATACTGCACTTATCGCGCAGTGCGCTTGCCTTTACCTTCTCTCTAAGCTCATTTTCAAACTCCTTTGCATCGCTCGACACAACAACCACTATATAGCTGTATTTTGCGCTTCTCCCTTCAAGCATTTCGAGCGTAGACAGCACGCTCTTCTTTCCAGTTTCATACTCTACTGCTATGCGCCTGTTACCTTCAATAGCTTCTAAATCAGGAGCATAAGCCTTGTTCAGCACCCTTGCGCTTATTCCCCTGCTTGCTAAAGTTCTCGTAATTACTTCAACCATTATGTCGTGCTCAGCGCTGTTTTTACCATTTCTGATATACCACTTTCCAGCCAGAGCGCCTGTGCTTACTGTGTAGCTCTTTATAGCCCCTTTCTGCTCGAGGCTTTCAAGAAGCATGTCTACTTCGTCACTGCTGCACTGCGTTGAGCCTATCGAGCCTATTATTTCCTTGTAGGGCTTCGGCTTCACAAGTATTTGCATAAGCAGGTATTCGCAATTCTCTGAATTGCCATGAAACCTTCTGAACCTTACAATCTCAGGCTCCTTAGAATTCTGCAGAACCAAGGCAGTGCCTCTGCTTAGATTGCGCAATGCCTTCTTAACCGCTATGAACCTTCCAAGCTCATTGCCACCTGCAATTGTGTTTGCTATGTAGTTAAGCTCGTCTGGCTCGCGCTGGTAAAACGCAAAAAGCATAGATGCATTGCTTCTAAGCTCCTTGTCAACTGCCTTAAGCCTCTGCGAAACAGCAATAATGCCAACGCCGTATTTCCTGCCTTCGGCAGCAAGCCTGCTAAGCACCTGGCTGTTCTCAAGCTTCTCTGCTTCTTCTACCACTATGTACATTTGGCCATGCTTATGCTCTAGCATTCTTGCATAGACCTGCCTTAGGAATGCCTCTGCATAAACTGCTTGCGCCTCGCTGCTGTGCAAGTGCATAAGCGCATATACATTGCACGAGTTCATTGCCTCTTCTATGCTTACCTCTTTTCTAGCGTCGCTGCTTATGAGCATAAGCCTGCTTTCTAGCGATTCTAGCGTTGAAAGCTCTGCACCGCTGGCGTTCTTTTTGAAAACCTGAAGAGAATAAAGAAGCTCGCGCATGTTAGCCTGTTTTGCTTCTTTCTCGCATATGCTATATGTGTAGAGCAAAAGCTTGTAAAGCTCGTTATACTGCCTAAAGCCTAGCCTGAGCCTTACTCTAAGCATGTTGCTTAGCTCGCCGGCTTTCTCCTTTGCACTGCCACGCATATCTAGCAGGTTTACTGCTTCTAAGCCGGCGTCGTGCACCTTTGCGTTTATGTCTTTTGCAAAGCCCACATATTCATTATGAGGGTCGATTATTGCAATAGCAGAGCCCTGAGCAGCAAGCTGGCTAAGCAGCATTTTGCACGCATTTGACTTGCCACTGCCGCTTTGGCCTACAATAACAACATGAGGGTTTATGCCCTTATTAAGGTCAACGAAAAAGCTTCTAAAGAGAAACACGCGGCGCCAGCGCCAATAGGCAGCAGCATGGCTAAAAACATGGCGCTTTACCGCAAGAACATGCGTTATCTTTCCCATTTTCAATTTCGCATAATTTTTCAAATAAGCATTCATAATAACACCACACAAACCACAAAACAATAAAAGGAAGGCGCCGGCACAGAGAGTGCCAGTGAAGAGAACCTAGTTAATTAGCAAAACGTATACATTATGCAACGTAGCTACGCGAAAGGATTATAAATACATATGTTTTTATGATAAGCAGAAAAGGTGTAAAAATGGAGGGAAGCGGAGGCAAGTAAATTTGATTCTATTTAACTATTTTTATCTTTAAGTTTGTTGGATTTGCTAGTTTTCTTGTTGTTGCATTTCCTGTATTATAGAGTATTGGGATGTAACTTTCGGATCTATTCTTCTGTAGCCCAAACTGCCCACTAGAGTCTGTACTATTACGTTTGAATTTATTTTTGCACCTTTGAGGAAACGCAAAAGAAGATCTTCTGACTCCTTCAAGTTGCCCGAGTAGGAAGGAGCAATAAAAATAACGCCACGAGGGGCTCCGATATCACCTTCTAGTGCGTATGTGCTTGTCGGCGTTTTTGGTAAGTCTATAAGGTGCATAAGAAACTCTCTTCTGTGCAGATTAAATGCAAATATGTCTGTTTGCGTACATACAAACAGTATTTCATATTTTATTGGTAGCGCTTGCATTTCTATTGTGGGCCTTAAAATTATTCCTTTTTCCAAAAGAGAATAGTATGTATAGTATGCAGCACCATTGCCAAGCCCCAGTTTCTTGTCTATTTCGGCAAAGTCCTGCCTGCTGTTCTCATTAAGCTCTTTCAAAACAAGGTATTCGCGCTCCGTCAGCATGCCTTCCTTCTTTCTCGGTGTTTCCTTGCTCCTGTGCCATACTTTCTCTCTGAGTAAATCGAAGAACTTGTCGCGCAAAGGCACATAGCCATAGGCATAAGTTATGTAGGTAACGTTCCATTCTGATTCATATGGTGCAAACGCATGCGAAGAGCGAATATTGTAGATTTTATCATCAAGGATTTTTGTATTTTCTGCAAACATATATATGAACAGGTCGTAGTCGCCTTTAAGCAGTGCAGCAAAAAGTATTGTTGGCTCTTGCTCCAAAACTTCCTTCATTTCGTCCGGGTTAGGTTTGTCATTTAGAAACTTTACAAGCACAATATATCTGAACAAGTTGAAAGGCCTTGGCGCTATTTCTATTGTATACTTTATGTTATACCTTTGCTCTAGCCTCTTTATCCTGTAGTTTACAAGAGTAGGTTCTATGCCAAGCTTTTTTGCAATCTCGTTTGCAGAAATTCTTGCGTTTGTACTTAATTCCTCTAGTATTGCAAGGTCCACTGAGTCTGGATAAATTAAGTCGCGTAGCGGCTCTGCCTGTGCGCGCTTTTGAGCAAGCTCTCCAGCTGAATTTACTTCTTTCGTATCTGCTCTTTTCCTCCTCTGCGGCTCTATAAATTCTCCATTTTCAGTTATCTTGCCAAGATATAGGGTTATCGTCCTAAACCTGTCTCTTATTTTCTTTGTTACGCTTTCATATACATAATATTTACCGCGTATTATTCCAATACTTAGCTTATGTCCTCTTTCCTCTTCTAGTCTTTCTAACGCGCTCTTTACAGGTTGCGGTAAATTTTCAGGCATAAGTATGTTATAAATTTTTATATTTAAATAATTTTGCTTTTGATAATTAAATTTAATAAAGCGAGTTTCAACGGAAAAACTTTGATAGAAAGACGATTTTTATCTTTAATTTATTTGATTTCAGGAAAATATCTCATAAGGTCAACTATAATGTATTAGTTTGAAAGGAAAATGTTATACTATATTAAATAAAACAAAGTTCATAATACTACTTGACTTGGGAGGGGTTTCATGGAGCACTGGAGAAGCATAATGGCTTATCCTTTTTCGCTTGTTAACCGCAAAGCCCACCATAAAGCCAAACGCGGCACCCACCTATTCTACTTGCTGGCTCTCATACTCGTTGCCAGAAAGTATACGCCACTCCTTCTATGCTCTATCCCTCCCAGCACTAAGTGAATAACATGCACACACCTTTTCATATTTTCCGCAAGGAAACAAAACAAGAAGGCAAGGAAAATAGCAAAACAAATACAAATACGGCTTTGGTTTGCTGGATATGTGGAGAAAGGTTTGATAATCCTGCAGAGTACCTGTGGCATTTGCAGGTATGCGGCGCAGTGAAGGAAAGAGGCATGCCTCTTAAATATGACAAGAGCATAGGCGCATGGCGCCTTGATATAAGTGCTGCGGCTAAGGTACAGGCAAAGCAGGTAGAGAAAGAAGTAGGGGTAAAATTTAAGTAAACAATTGCTTGTTGTTTATTTTAAAACGTGGTGCAATGGCAATAAGACACAATGGCCTAGCTGTAGCCAGGTGTGCTGCAAAAAGCCACTTTTTGCTAGTAGCCCCAAGCGGCACTGTGGCGAACGCTGAAAAGACAGCGGAAGCAATAGCAAGGAACAGGTGCGTAGGCAGCGTGCACGTAACAAGCGGCGCATACGGCTTCGTGGTAGAAGCAAGTAGAGGCTATGAGCAAGAGGTAGAAAAGCTGGCAAAGAGCATTGGCAAAACTGCCGATGTGCATGTGCTAGAAGGCCATTTGACATACACAAGGAAAGCGGTTAAGCAGGCGAGGGCCAAAGATTAGTAGTGTTTCTTATTGTGCTGCTACTTGCTTTGACTTTTCTGCTTGTCTTCGAGATAGTGGAACTAAGGTTTAGTCATTTAATTATTGGACAACACCGTTTCCATATTCTCCGGGATATCCTTTAAAAAAATTGAAGGTACGGAAAATATAACATAATTAGAGAGACGAAATTGCTGTTGAAGTATATCAATAATCTCAAGATCGTTAAAATGCTCTAACACTCCTTTGCTAAATATTATATTTACATTGTCAATCTTTGGAAAATGTAATATGTTACTCTTTATAAATTTAATTTTGCCTTTGGCATTTGGAAAATAACGAGAAAGGTCCTTTGCCAGCTCTAGCATCTCTCTATCTTTATCTAACGCAACTACATAATAACCCATGGAAGCGAGCATAAAAGAAATAGTTGCTGTACCACAACCCGCTTCAACAATATAGCCAGGGTTTAAATCAGCATACTTTTTATTATTTTTACGAATTGTTTTTCCCTTTTTATTTTATTTTCTATATACCTTTTTACACTGCCTGCTTTTTTAATCTTATTTTCATATATCAATCTCCATTTCATCTAAATCTCTCTCATAGATTTTTAAAACATTATTCAATACTTCATAACCATCTTTTGTAAAATCTACTTCTACGTTTGCTTCCTTATTGAGCTGGTCTATATATTCATAGAATGAACCCTTTGATAAAAGATTAGAATTTTCAATATCTTTTTTATCCTCAACAAAAATCTTCAGGTTTAACTCATTAATTACCGAAGTTATAATTGCTTTAGCTTCTTCTACATTCTCCTCATTTGAAAGCTTCTCAGCCTCATAATAGATGCTGTGAACTTTTTTTAAATTGTTTCTTAAAATAATTGGCTTAACAATTGTGATTTCTACCTCTTTGAATATGTACCTTTCTGAGACACGAAGAGACAGCATGCCTTTGCTGTAGCCTAGAGCATTCATAAATTTTACAGCTTCTACAAAATTACCTTTTGCAATTTTTACTTCTATTTCTTCTCTTTTTGATGAACTTTGCTCACCAATTTTTGCTATTAACTCTGGTTCATCATCGGTTATTCTGCACCTTATATCACTTGTATTCCCTTCTTTAAAAGTACTGTAAGCTAAAAGTAGCCTTTTGAACTTTCTGACCAATTTACCTTCTTTTTTTAATTTTTCTACAACTTTATTGTAGTCATTTTTTGAAAGCAATCCTCTAAACTCAACCTCTATTCTTTTATCGTTTTGCATATACTTTCGCCTCGATATAATAAACTCATTTTTCTTTTGCATCATCAAATTTCAAAATTTTAAAACTACGCAAGTCCATACCATAAATGGAATAAAGTTTTTCCCATCCAATGTTTCCAAGCTCTCTTCCTTTGATACCAAGCTTTTTTATAACCTCTTTTATTTTTTCTTCAGAGTCAGCTTCTATTTCTAGTATCGGCGGAAGCTTAGGCCATTCATCTATCGATATCTCTGCTCCTTCTAGCAAGTAACTTGTTCTTTTGCTTTCTTGGTAAAGAGGATTTGGCACAATTTGAGACAATATCTTTGCTGTAGTATCAAAATCGCTCACTCCTACTTCTATTTCTTCTGTATTTGCAAGAGAGCTGCCAAGCCTTCTCTTATAAGTTAGAGTTGTTTTCTTTCCATCTGTTCTAAGCCTTATGAACCTATCCGCTCCTTCGGGATCTTCAAGGTTGAAGATGTATCTTCTGAAGAAAAATTTTCCCAAAAACTTTGCTTTGTTTTTCTTTAAAGCTTTTACTACTTCATCAACATTTATATTATCAATCTTCGTTTCTATTTCCATATACATCACCAAGTTTTATTCCGTTTTTCAATATTTTACCACTCTCAATAAGTTTATTTAATATTTCCTCCTTTGATATTTTAGTATCTTTCAGATCTACAAGGTTATCAGTTCTTACACCACATGGTTGCATTATACCAGTGGGTGATAATCTAACTTGATACCAACATCCTTCTCTGCACAAACTTCTAAATTTGCAATTTATAATAGGACAAACATTTTTCCTTGAATCTTTCAAATCTATTATAGCGTTTCCGATCTGGAACAGCACACCAGCATAGGGATAGTAATATTCTACATATTTGTCTGCTATCTGCGTGAGTAAATTCCTCATCCTTTGTAACAATTCGTCGGCGTATTTTTGATACCTTCCAGAATTATCTAGTAATTCAAAAAATTTAACGCGTATACCAAGTTCTGAGGATAATGATATATAATTTTGTAGCTCTTTAAATGTTTCTTCCCTAACAACACAATTCATGCTTGTTTTAATTCTAGAAGTAATAGCTATTTTTATACCATCCATTACTACTGGCAAAAAATCGATGCCTGTAACTTCTTTAAAGCCATTTCGATCTAGGGAATGTAAAGAAACATTTATTTCGTCCACGCCTGCAACTTTCAACCTTTCAGCAAGGGGCGGTTTACCGTGAGAAAGCCTTGTTCCATTTGTTGTAAGTTTAATTATCTTCACGAAATCGAGTTCTCTTAACATTTTTATAAAATCAATAAGTTCATCCTCAAATAAAGTTGGTTCGCCATCCCCTGCAATATGTACATTAATAGGCATCTCAGTTGCTTGATGGATTTTTAGTATTATTTCAACCAATTCTTTATTAGGTAAAGCAACACCGGTTCCTCTATAGCTGTTATCTCCATGGCATGCAATTCCAAACTTCTTTACGAATACGCAGTTTTCATTGCATATTCTTTTATTAACCGTCGTTCCGCTTGGGACAGTTTTATCTACTCTTATGGTTAATACATTAATTTTTTGGTTTTTAGTCTCAAGGACTTTCTCTATATTGCTATACTTTTCCATTATTAATCACTTATACTCTCAATGCAACTTTATTCCATGAAGGAGTTGTCTTGAGAAGGATGTTCTTTATATAATTTTCGACAATCTTCGCTACTTCTTGCTTATTTAAATGAGTTGTATCGATTTCGAGTACTTTTACAATATTTTCCTCTTTTAGTCTGGCTGCTATACCGCGAAATTCCTCCAGAGCATATTCTTGCGCGGTATTCTCTTCATCAAGCTTGTTGTTTTGGGAGTTATCTCTTATTTGTAATCTTTTTACTCTTTCCTTTTCATCTACATATAGGAACACAGCAACATCCGGTTTTATCATTCTTTTTTCGATTGTTTTAGATAATTCATCTATTACTTGAAGGTGCTCTCCGTTGCAATAATATCTATCAAATGCTCTATGGTGTGCTATAGTAGAATAAAAGGATCTATCTAAAATAACATTTTTTCCAGCTTCGGTATGTTCTATTGCTTCATTTAACGCGAGCAAACTAGCAACAGAAAAGTATAGGAACCTAGCTATAATATTATCTTTTATATTTTGATTAAGGTACTCTCTAACTTCGGGAAACAAATCCTTTCTCCTTGAGCTTTCTACAATAACAAAGTTTAGGTTGCTATTTTCCACAAGCAACTTCGCTAGAGTGGTTTTTCCAGCAGCGTCAATTCCGTCGATCGATATAACTACCATAATTAAATTTAGATAACAACACATAATTATATTTTTCTACTATTTTGTATATCTTTATCTTAAATAAGTAATTTAAAGTAACAAACGTCTTTTAATAAAAGGTCTACCTATACGATCTTGACAAATTAAAAATCTTTTCTTCGATGATAAATCAAATCTCTACAGCAGGGGTTACTTTCTCTTTTTCTACGACAAACCCCTGCAGCAAGTAAGGAAAGTAAAGTCGCTATTGAGTGACTTATATGTATATGGCGGCCATAAAAATAAATCACTAAAAGTATACGTGGCAACCGCATTATCGTGCGGAGATACGGGCGTGTAGAGCAGTCTGCAAAACACATTGTTGCACTGGATTTGACTAGAGTGGTAAAATGTAAATGTCATGATCCTAAGTAATCCTTGCTACAATAAAGCAATTATATGTCAAGTTAGAAACTTTGCATTACATCGTTTGCTTGTTTGCTGTTAGCCGTGTTGG
>Ga0080003_1001926_pt1 | contig 10286 bp, 8 predicted proteins | sample JossMetagenome_FD_69206 | JGI IMG/M metagenome (GOLD analysis project Ga0080003, IMG submission 69206) | Hot spring microbial communities from Joseph's Coat, Yellowstone National Park, USA - JC2_E (SPADES assembly) (version 2) | ecosystem: Environmental > Aquatic > Thermal springs > Hot (42-90C)... | reverse complement strand
ACCGTCAGCCCTCAGCTTTTTTATGAGCTTGTAGCTCGAAAGACAAGTGGGGTGGACATATATCTCCATGCTTCGCCTACCCAAGTCTCACGCTAATGGGAGAGTTAACCGTTCCGCTTGCTTCTTAAACTTAAGCGCGTTGGGCCAGCCCGGCGTGGCGTGAGAGGAGAGGATTGACAAGGGGTTACCTACTCATAAGCCATATGGCGCTCACGCAAATCGTTACGCAGCATCAAAAATAAAAAAGAAGATACCCGTAAGTACGACGGTTTAAAACACCTGGGAAGTCTTGATCCTGCGTCGGGTGGAAGTGGGGCAGCAGGTCTACGAGTTTCAAGGCTTAACCGAAGCCCTCTTCTTAGAAAGGCAAAACAGATTCCTAGCAAGGGTGTTGATTGGCTCTCAACAGGTGATGTGCCATCTTCACGATCCCGGCAGGTTGCCGGAACTCATACCACGCTCGCACGTTCTCGTCAGACCAACCCATGGAAGAAAGACCAATTGCTCCCTGACAGCTTTCTCATCGAATGGGAAGTGGGTAGTCTGCGATAGCAGAATACACTCACGGATCGCGTCCGAGTTCCTTCCGAAAAACTCGAAACCCGAGGTACGCCATGGGGCCAGTAGGCTGGACTTTTTCACGGGGGACGGTTTCGTAGAGGTAAAGGGGTGCACCCTAGTCAAGGATGGCGTTGCCCTCTTCCCAGACTCTCCCACCACCAGGGGAAGAAAGCACGTAGAAGAGTTGCGCGCGATAAGAGCAGAGGGGATGTCGGCTGGGATCTTGGTCCTGGTCATGAGGAATGACGCGGTTTGTTTTAGGGCCAACTCCCAAACGGACCCGGCCTTCGCTTCGTCTTTCAGCGCCGCGCTTAAAGAAGGGGTGGAAGCGAGGATACTCACCTTCTCATTAGACGACGAATGGTTGCGTTACAGGGGCGAGATCCCGCTCTGCGAAGCAGCTGGAGAAGTCGCGCGTCCAAGGAGTCGAGACGAAACATCCCCTAAGCGGTCAACGCTAGAAGAGAAGAGCAATAGGCCGATTTATTTGTTTGTTCACTGGCTTCCTGCTCGGTTTGCGGCGAAACGGACAAACTTGGGCACGCCGAGCTCGAAAGGGGTCGCGCGAGCGAGGCAAAGCCAGCTAGCTGAGGCCGGCATGTTTTTGGACCGCGGCACGGCCATCTACCGAGTTGGATACGTCGCTTAAGGGAAACAGGGTATTGATCGTGGGCGCCAGCCCAAGGCTTGGCGCAGCGTTGGCGTATTTGTTGCTAAGGGAAGAGGCCTTGGTAACCATCTCAGCGAGAGATAAGGGCAGGCTCCTTTCAATAGCCTCTGACCTTGATCCCTGGGGGCGCGTTTTCACCGTGGCAGGGGATGCTTCCAACCCCGAGGGTGCCCACCAACTGTTACAAAAATCCTTCGAAACCATGGGAGGCTTGGACCACTTGATCATTAGCATAGGAGGGTTTGCGCACGACACGCTTTATGAGCCCGGCTCCATGGCGGAAATGCTGGAAAAGAACCTCATAGCCCCAATAAACGTGATCTCGCAGGCGACTTCGTTTTTGCACGAGAACTCCTCGGTAGTAGTAACGAGCTCCATGTCCTCTTTCTGGCTTCCCCCCGATCAGTTTTCTTATGCCCTTGCCAAAGCAGCGGTCAACAAAGCCGTAGAAGAAACGGCTCTCTCCCTTATGGAGAAAGGGATTCGGGTAAACGGGGTCGCCCCGGCCGTGATCGAGGGGGAGTTCGATCCAAGCGCCGGCTACAAAAGGCCGAAGCTCGGCACCCCCTCTTCACCAGCCCTCTATTACGCGTCGGTAGTGGTGTGGCTGCTTCGGGATGAGTCATGGTTGATCAACGGGTTAGTCATACCGCTGGATGGCGGTTTCAGACTCAAACAGGCCGCTTCTTTTGGATGACCCCCGCGCTCGGGAACAAAACCTCGCCGTTTTCAATTCAATCCAGGCAAGAGCGGGGAAACCACCGATCAGGCGGCCACAAAAAGTGTAGGGTCTTTCAAGTAGGTTTGCTGAAGGCAATGGCGGTCTAGCGATGTACCTCTCCTCTAAAAATGCAAAACGCATAAACGCCTTTTTTTGGATCATTCGCGCAAAGTGGTTCATCGCGTAAGTATTGTCAAATCTCGCGATCACGCGCTCGGAGTAAGGGAAGCGTTAGACGCGGTTAAGCCCGACGTGACCGCGCTTTCCCTTGATGTCAAGAAGCTGCTGATCAAGCCAAACTTCGTCTCTACCGAAGTCCCGCTTTCCGCTACCCCCGTGGAAGCCGTGATCGGTACCCTAGATTTCTTCTTAAACGATTGCGACCACGACTTCTCTGAAGTGATCGTCGCCGAATCTCCAGCCGATCGCCCCTTTCAATACGGTGTGAGGAATTTCGGTTACGATGAGATAAAGAAGCGTTACCCGCGGGTCGAGCTCGTGGACCTAGATTCCTTTGAAGAGAAGGAAATAACTCTAGACGATCTAAAGGGCGAAAAGGTAGAGATACCGGTGGCGGCCCCCGTGATCGATCCGGATTTCCTGAAGGTCTCGCCCACCAGACCCAAAACCCACGATACGGTTGTAGTGACTTTGAGCGTCAAGAACCTGGTCATGGGGGCGATTAAAAGGGGCTATAAGTGGAGAATGCATAGAGGGTATTTGGCCATCAATTTTAACATCGCTAAAGTCATGAACTGGATTCGTCCTGCCGTAGGCATTATCGACGGCGTCGAGGGCATGGAAGGCAACGGCCCCGTCGGGGGCAAGCGGAAGCCGTGGGGGGCGGTGTTCGCCTCGGCTAGTCCCCCCGCGCTAGATTGGGTGGTCACCCGCGCCATGGGCTTTTCTCCCGAAAGCGTGGGTTATTTGTACTTTATGAGGTGCCTCGGGATGATCGACGAAAACGACATCCAGGTGATCGGAGAACCGCTCAGCGAAATAACCACGCGTTTCCTCCCCCATGAAAGCTATGCGGAACAGCTTTCTTGGAAGGAGGAGTTGAAGCGGCTCTCGTTGCCGCCCTGCAGCGAAGAGGCGGGCTCGGCTGACCAAGGCCGAGATCTCCTGGAATTGGCGAAGCGAGGTAGAGGCTATACGGTTTGCGCTGAGCAAGCTATCCCTTCCAGCGATCGCTTCACCACCTTGTTGAGTTTACTGGGTTTATCGGGATCTAGGCCTCTTTCCAGGGCCAGATGAAGGGCCAGCAGCTGCCCCGCAACGGCCGTGAGCACAGGTCCAGAAAAATCGCCGGTTTGCGGGGGCACCTCAACGGGCAATTCAACTAGGGGTGCCCCATACGCTTCAGCTGCCTTCCTCACCGATTCGTCCAACTCTCCAACGCCGATGACTGGTGTACGCGGGTCCAACAGCTGCATCGGGCCATGAAGGAGCTCCCTGGAAGGGTAGCCCTGCGCGAAGGCCCCCGCCGCCTCCTTTAGCTTAAGAGATACCTCAAGCGCGATGGGATAATTCCCTCCGCTCCCTAACACGAAAAACCTGTCGTAGGACTTAATGGTTCCCGCGGTGCCCGCGATTTCAGCTTCTTTTTCCAGTGTCTTCCTCACGTCTTCAGGTGCCTTCTCCAGCCAGCTGAGCAGCTCCTGAGATTCCGTCTCTTCGGGTTTTTTGCTGGCGGCCATAGCCAAAAAGGTTACAGCCTGGGAAAGGAAAGTCTTGGTCGCGGTCACGGCTACCTCTTCCCCTGCCGGCGTGACGAAAACGGCGTCGGCAAGCCTTGCCAAAGAACTGTTCTCGTGATTCGTAAGCGCGTACACTTCGTGGCCGGCTTTTTTTGCCGCCGACGCCGCGGCCAAGGCGTCGACGCTCTCCCCCGATTGAGATACGACGAGCACTTTCAGGCGTTGCGAAAAAACTCTCCCTAGCCATCCCGGTAGTTCCGAGGCGTGGATAGTCATGCTCGGCACGCCCCCTAGCTTGAACAAGGCGTAAGAACCCAGAAGACAAGCGTGGTAAGAACTACCGTTGCCGCTCAGTATCAAGGGTTTGGCATCCTCAAGGATGGCCTTTCTGAACCCCTCATCCAGGGCTTTGACGCTTTGAACCGTTCTGCTAAGCGCTTCGGGTTCTTCGAAAATCTCGCGCTTCATGCGTTCACCCGGCATAACACGTGCCCTCGGTGACTACTTTTACGCCTTACTTTTGGCCATTTTTCCTGGGTTAAGCGACCTCGAGACAAGGCAAGGGGCTCGACGAGTGGCGGTTGCCCCGGGCAAAGCACATTGCGTAGGCGCCCTAGGTTCTGTGGACTACCCCGCCCTCGGGGGCGGGACTTGTGGGCTCATGCGCGCTTACCCCCGGGGAATACAGAAAGCATTCGCCGGGCCTAAGGTGGAGGTGGGGGCCATATCGCCTCCCGCCCGCTTTCCACGGGCTGGCCAGGCCAAATCCCATCGCTAACGGGGGCACCGATCGCCCTCCAAGCCCTCACCAAAAAGACCTGTAATAAGGGAGCTACAAACGCCCTCTCTTCTCTTAAGGGACCCTCCACCTCCCCAACCGCAGACAAAGTTGAGCGTGAACGCGCCGGGGTTTCCCCGACAAACAATAGAATGCGGGATAGGAACTAGGCCAACGTCCCCGAAACCCATAATAGCTGAAGCCCACAGACAGTATGGACCTTTCCAGAATATTGGTCGTCACCGCTCACCCCGATGATGAGGTCATAGGGTGCGGCGGTACGCTGAGTAAGGCCAAAGATAAGGGATCCACTGTGAAGGTCATAATTTTCAACCCGGGAGGTAGCTCGGTCAAGGAAGTTAAAGACGAGGCCACCGGCCAGGTGATAAGGCTGACGGAGCTCGATAGGGTTTCTTCATTCCTGGGTTTCGCTCACGAGAGCTGGGCGTTACCAGATGTAATAGATAGGAGGAACGTGGTAAGGAGGCTCGTGGGGGAGATCCGTTCCTTTAAACCCACGGTCGTCCTGACCCACGCCCCTCACGATCGCCATCACTTGCACGCCGCAGTTTCCTCGGTGGTGACGGAGGCCGTCTGGCACGCCACTCAGCTCTACTACTTGGACCTGGGAGCCCCTTGGACTGCAGAGGCCCTTTACTATTTCGAGGTCTGGGACCTTTTCACACAGCCAACCACCCTAGTCGACATAACTAACTACATCGATAAAAAAGTGGAGGCCATGAAGCTTTACGCCTCTCAAATCGAGGCATTCCCTTACATAATCGATTACCTGAAGGCGCTGGCCACGGTCAGGGGACTTCCGGCTAACGTGAAGTATGCCGAGGCCTTCATGAAATCCCCCATACTTCAAGAAATTTTGTGAAGTGAACTATTTCAGCCGTTGCTTTGGAATTTTATTTCCGTTTCGCTGGCGGCGTAATAAGCCCCGAACTCCACGGCGATGGTGGCGCTACGACCGCGGGTCGGGATGGCCTTGAGCTTCAGCTCGTTTTCGTCCTCCCTGAGGAAGGGCTCCGGCATGTAGAACTTATCTTGAGACGTATCCGAGTAGTAGCGGCCTATGGGATGGCCGTTCAGGGATATCAGGCAAACCACGTCGCCGCTTATCCGCGCGTAGAGCGGGCTTATCTCGGATCCCCGCTTGACTGAAAACTTAACGGTAACCGAGCTAGGCCCTTCGATGGAAATCGGGGATTTTTTCTCGAGATTGCGCTGACCGGTGGGGGCCGCTTCCCTTAGAGAACTTATCTTGTATCCTTCCACTTTGGAGCGCCAAATGGCGTGGGTAACTTTCAGAGGTCCCAGTCCCAGTTCTCCCCTGGCGTTGTATATGGGTATGCTCAACACCAACTCGTTTTGCCCCTCCTTGAATTCCGAATAAATCAGGGCATCGACTTCGCCCTTGCCGTAGTTCCCTTGTCCCTTCCACTTCAATTCACCGTTAACGAAAACCGCGGCTACGCGGTGACGCAGGCCCTTGATCTCCACCGTGCCGTGGCCCCCCGCGCCAGAGAACTTCCCCTTGGCGCAAAGCAGGACCAAAGGTGATGCGGTACTAAGGGTCGACGGCTTCTTCGACCACTCCTTGGGAATCATTTTCTGTATCTCGGAGTTTCTGACCTCCTCCCCGCCACGATGGGCGAGGGTTACCCGAGGTCTAAAGGGTTACACCCCATTACGGGTGCTACTAGGTTGTGGTCTACGATGAAGGAGAGAGGCTTCTTTACCGCTGAAACTACTATGCCGGTAGCCTTCTTCAGGATGTTTAACGCGCCGTTTAGATCTGAATGCAGCTTATGTCCTTTAGGGCAGCTAACGACTCCCCTTGGATGTCTCTTTACTTCCACGTCGTGGTAAGCGCAGTACTTTGAGGTGTTGTACTCGACGACCTCATACGCCTTCATCCCGTACTCTTGGGCCTTCAACTCTATGATGCCAATCAACTCGCGGTAAGACCATATGTTTACCGTGAACTTGTTGCCCTTCTCTTGTGCAATGTTGAAGGGATAGCCCAAGTAGATCGTTGAAACCCCTAGTTCGTGGAGTTGTTTTAATAAATGAGAGGCAAAACTTCTGTACAGGTGAAGAAGCCTCCTGGTCAATTTCTTGAAAAGCCTCTTCTTCTCTCTGTTGAGCTCCTCATACGCTTCATATTCGCCTGAGTTTTTGGTGCCATCCGCCAAGGATTGTACTTGTGCTATCCTCCTCCCCAGGTAGAAGTAGTCCTCTTTAGTCCTGAGGCCTTTGTAGAGCAACCAAGTGCCGTCGTTCATCACTACGCTCGCCAATACGTTGATGCCCAAATCAATGGACGCGGCTTTGTTTCCCTTCGGTGATTCGATTTGTATACTCTTCCTCTCTCCTCTCATGATATGCTCGCTCTTCCTTCCCGTTTTAGTTTCTTCAACACCTACCTCTACTGGGATGGAGGCGTACCAAGCGCTCCTCGTCTCGTCGTAGTGTACCTCGAGCCTCCCCTGTTTTCCGTACCACTTTAGTCTACCAACAAAATCGATTTCCACGTTGAAGTCCTTGAGGACCAGTTCGTGGTTCTGCTCGTCCACAACGTATCTATCTCCTCTGATGACTAGAAGGAGCTTCCTCTTCTTGGTTTGTCTGTCCTTCCAGTAACGCGGTGGGCTGACGCGTTTCATGAAGGGTGGCAATTTTCCTTCCTTCTTCGACTTCAGCAAAGAGAAGAAGGAGTTCCAGGCTTCGTTGTTCTTCTGCATAACTGCTTGTGCGTTAACGCCGAGCACACCCTTGTACTTCTCGTAGTATTTGTGCCACGTTTCCTCGAAGCCCACTTTCTCCCCGTGAAAGAACTGTTGTCTCCTCTCATAGTTGATCTCGTTGAACAATCCCGCAGAGGCGTTCGCTAGCCTCCTGAGTTTCCTTTCCTGGAAGCCGTTTGGTAGAAGACGGACTACACTTGCCCTCCTGTTCTTGTACCTAACTTCGGAGATGCCCTCCTCCGGTATTGCGGGAGTAAGTGTCGGCTCCCGCTCCTCATCTTCAGAGAGTTGACCGGAGGAGAGCATCTTAAAGGGAAATACTCTTCTTGATCTTAAGCTTTTACCCCCCCTAAAGGGCGAGGTTTGTCGTTCGCTCTATCAACTTCGAGTAGCTGTGGGAGGTTGCGATGCCGGGCTGATACCGCGCCCCCAGGTCTACCAGCCCGAACTCCCACTCATTCACCTCTCCTTCTTCTTCGCCCACCTTGTCCAGTAGCACCGGAGACAGCAACCCCGTCTTGAAACCCATGAAGCTGGCCTCGGGCCCGTTGGGGTGACCGGTGGAATGGACGTAGATCTTCGTTTTCCCGCTCACCTCTCCCTCTAGGTAGCCGAACCCGCTAAACTCCCCGCGCTCGCTGCTCACCCAGGCAAAATCGCTGACCGCAAACCCAGCCCTTGCCCTCTCCGGAAGGTTCACCTCGTAGACGTGAAAATCGTGGGCCTCCTCCGCAAATTTGGCGACCCCCGCGTCCTCCAAAGACGCCGCTTCGCTTCCCTCCCAAACGATTTCCTCGACCAAGGGCGCGACGGAGATCTCCTTTGTCTCGGCCGCTGCCGGCTTAGCCTCGGTTCTTACCCGTAACTTGCCCATCCCTATGCCCGGTATGTACTCCCCGACCTCCATGGGTACGTAAAGGTTGACCTCGCCGCCCTTTGATTGTATCGTCAGGCCCGAAAGGTCACCCTTTTCTACGAAGTAGGCATCCGAGATGACGGGGTAATCCAGGAACCAAGTCCTCTCGGCCAGCCGCCTTTCTACGACCAACACCCTCTTCACGCCTTGCGGCGTACTAATGGTGCATCCAGACACTTCATTGACGCGCCCCCTTATCTCGGTCTCGTCGGCATCGCAGTTGTAGTGGGAAGAGACTTTTCCGCCGCTTAAGCGCACCCAGAACTCCTCCCCCGGATCGCCGAAGAAGATGGCGTAATCTTGGGAGAAGGCCAACAGGTCCACGTTTGACTCGAGGGAAACGGGCCCCATTTTAAGTCCCTTGGCTTTTACTCTGACGTCCCTGGGCGGGACCCTCACCGAGCCGTTTTCCGCCCGCCACTCCTCATCTGAGTTGTTGATGTAAAACGAGAATTCCTCGTCGCCCTTCGAGCGGACGACCTTCAGCCTGTTTCCCTCTTTTTCCTCGGATTTGAGCTCCGACCCCTCCAGGGCGCCGGCGACCTGAGCTAGTGTCTTGAGCTTGTAATACCTGTCGCTGAGCTCCCCCCATTCCCTGATCGCCGCATCGTAATCGTACGTGGTCGTCATCCAGCGCCCCGCCCAGGGACCGAAGTTCGTGCCGCCGTGAAACATGTAGAAGCTTATGAAGTCGGACCCGTAAGCCAGCGCGGTGGCAAAGAGCATCCGGGTCCAGTTGGCTGGTATGGGCCCCCTTTCCGTGGGGAGGGGCTTTAAGAGGGTCGAGAACCAACCCCCTTCGTACTCCATGATCCTGGGAGGTAGGTAGGGCTGCGTAGAAGAGATGTCTTTGATGGCTGAGATCACGGGCTCTAGCATCCAAGGATCGGGATACAGGTCGAGCGTGTCGATGAAATTGGTATTCCTGGCGAACCTGTTAGCGTTGGTGTAGAAGTCAACCGTAATACCCGCCTCCCTCGCCACCTTGGCCAACGCCTCGTGGTAGGGGACGTCGCCCCAGAAGTATTCGTTCTCAAGCTGCAGCGCGATCATGTTCCCGCCCCTCGACTTATCGTACTTGCCCAGCTTACCCAGTATTACCCTGAGCCACCTTTCGGCGTAGCGGAAATAGGAATCGTCCAGCGACCTACCGATGAACCCGTCAGATATGAGCCAATCCGGGTGGCCCCCGTTGTCCCACTCGGCGCAGTCGTAGGGCCCAACCCTGGCTATCACGTTTAAGCCCAGCTGGGCCGCCAGCCCCATGAAGGCGTCCACGTCCTTTTCCCCCGAAAAGTCGAAAACACCTCGCTGCGGCTCGTGGTAATTCCAGAAGAAGTAGCTGGTGACGGAGTTGAAGCCAGCGCGCTTCAGCTTCAACAGCCTATCTTCCCACAGCGCGCGCGGCACGCGCGCATAGTGGATTTCTCCGCTGAGTATCATGAGCGATATGCAGAGATCGTATTAAGGCTATCTGAAACACTTCTTTTTATTACGACATAAATAGGACGCAATTTCGATCCTTCCGTTAGATGTGTACATTAATACGCTTTCGCTTTAATGCGGGCACGGGCTAATCAGATCCTAAAAATATTGTTTAGGTCTTGATCTTCCGTTCACTCCTTGCGTCAAGCTTTTCCCTTCCTGCCGCGCTCTCTTAACTCCACCACTGCCGCAACAACTACCACGACCACCACTATGATTACCGCCACCAGGGTGCATACCATCGTATTACTGTTGGACGGAGAGGGCGATGGGACAGGGGTGATCTACGCCGGCGCGGTCACGTTCAACTGGACCACATTCGAGATCGTCGAAGGCGCGGAAACCAAGTTAGCCGCGATTTTTGTTACGCCGGGAGACGAGGCGCTGTAAGTTATGCTGGCCGTGCCAGCGGTACTGGCACTCGCCGTCCCGAAGATGGTCCCGTTGGAGTAGAACGCCACGGCGTAACCCGAGGCATGCGTCCCGTTTGCGTACTTCGCGGTCGCCGTGAGGGTTATCACACCCCCATTTGGAATCGTCGTCTTGCCTGCGGTGAGAGTCAATTCTGATGGTAATAAGGTTACCGTCTTGGTGGTCGTGGTCTTAGGCGCCGAGGCGACAACGTTTACCGGCGAAGATGCCACTGAGGGCGCCGAGGCCAAGGACGCCTTTATGGAGCTGGTACCAGCCGAAGCGGGA
>Ga0080003_1001925_pt1 | contig 10288 bp, 11 predicted proteins | sample JossMetagenome_FD_69206 | JGI IMG/M metagenome (GOLD analysis project Ga0080003, IMG submission 69206) | Hot spring microbial communities from Joseph's Coat, Yellowstone National Park, USA - JC2_E (SPADES assembly) (version 2) | ecosystem: Environmental > Aquatic > Thermal springs > Hot (42-90C)... | reverse complement strand
GCTTAATGCTGAACTACACTCCGTGGGGGATCAAGCTAATACCAGTCGTCGCCAGCAACGCGGCCCTAACCATTGCACTGCTCACCGCGGCGGCATTGAGGAAGATGAGGTACGCCTCAACACCTGGGGATTGCTTCACTTGAATTAAGTTTATTAAGTCTGTCAAGCCGCCTCAATCAATGCCCAATACCCGCAGTGACGCTGGTCCATCGCTAATGGCGCTTGGCTCAGCCCTAGCCGTGGTGGGTTACCTTGAACCCGGATTAACGCCGCTAATGGTGCTTGGGGTGGCCGTCTTCGTCATAGGCATGCTGGTGCAGTGGGATGAGGGGGCCATGGAGCAGACCATAGTGAACCTAGCCTCTGCAGCCTGGGAAAACGTCTCAGCCCTGGTGGAGGCCTCCGGTGTTGTCAACAACGGCATCTACCTGCCCTCAAGCGCCGTGGGGGGCGAGCCAATGGTCCTTGTCCCATCAACGCCGGTCGCAAGCCTAGGCAGCATTAAGATTATTGGCAAACCCCTGGCCACCTACGGGCAGGGGGCAACGGGACTACTCCTAGACTCCCCAGGCTCCAGGGCTGTGGCGGCGTGTAGGGGGGTTATTTCAAGCGACCTCGAGGCCTCACTGAGGAACTGCCTGGTTAGGGAACTTTCACTGGCTAGGGGGGTGGCTGTGACTGAGGGCGAGGTTATTGGCATTAGGGTTGAGGGGGCTAGGTTAATCGACCTATACGGAAACTCAACCATCAAGGCCGTGTTAGGCTCAGCGGTGGCTTCCATAGTAGCCTCAATAGCCGCCGAGGCTCTTAACAGGCCAATTGCCATTCAGAATGAGGCTAGGGATAGGGGTGCATTATTGGTTAGATTAAGGGTGTTGGGCAATGCTTAAGGACGCCTTAATCACCCAGCTAACCCTAACCGGAGTGTTGACCTCCTTCCTCTACTACCTGGGGGTTCGTTCACTGGACATTTACCTATCCCTATACACCATAATATACCTAACCAGCATGCTACTAGCCGAGCCAATACCGAGGAGGGTTAGGCTAATACACAATGCAGTCTCCATAGCCCTAGTAGCAATCTTTGCATACTTCGCTGCCCTGAGGATAATGGCAATATTAGGTGTCTCATTATGAAGCCTAATCTAACCTACCCAACCTTAGTGTTGATCATCATAGTAGTGGCCCTGATCATGGTCAAGCCCACGTTTAAGGCATCCACGGAGGCGGGTCTAGTTAACCCAATCACAGCCAGGCAGATCATAAACATTAATGAGGTTAATGAAAGCCTCACGCTGATTAACTCAACTCTAGGCAACCTAACCAAGGCTAAGCTGGTTTCCATCATAGGCTTCATAAACGCCAGTAGGGCAGCCTACTCCAACGGCCAGGCACCACCACTGAATACTAAGGCGTTAAGTGCACTAATCAACCTAGCTTCCTCAAGCAACTTAGCCATCCCATATAATGTGCCATTAATCAACACGTCGATGATAGGTGAGTTAATACTGAACAGCACCGGGGCGCAGGGCCCATTAGGCCACAGTGCAAACGAAACCCAAGCGTTACCGAACGGAACATTAACAGTGCAGGGCCTATTAGGCCACAGTGCACGACTACTGCTAGCGGCCCAGTACATGACCATTGCCCTAGGTAACTCAACCCTAAGCCAATTAATCAGTAAACTAACGTCAAGCAGCAGCGCCACGAACACCAGGTTAACCATAAACCTAACCGATAACTCAGCCGCAGTCGGCTCAACCATAATGGCCTATGGTAGGTTAACCCTACCCAACGGCACGGGGCTAGGGGGTCAGTCAATCCTGATATCGATTAACGACGGGATAGCCACCTCCACCACGACGAACTCCACAGGCTTCTACGCCGTCAACATAACGCTACCCTACATCTACGTCAACGAAACCTCGGTTAAGGCACTCTTCATACCAGTCAACAAGGGGCTGGCTGGCTCAACGGCTGAGGCCACGATTAGGTTGCTCTTCAATGAGACTAGGCTGGTGATTCATGTTAACGGCACCATCGTTGAGTGGGGCGACTACCTTATGATTTGGGGTAATGTAACCGGTGGCAATAGGTCAATCACCGTTAGGGTTGGTGGGTTAAGCCTTAACGCAACTTCCATAAATGGCCACTTCAACTTAACCATACCAACCTCAGTGCTAAGGCCAGGTAACCTAACCCTCCTCGTCTACGTTAAGCCGAACTTAACCTACTCCCCGGCTGAACGCGCCCTGAACATCACGGTGGTTGGGGTTAGGCCTAGCATTAGGCTAAGCAGCACAGTGCTCCTAGCCGGTCTCACGGGCGCCATACGCATAAGCATTGAGCCACCGGTTAAGGGGAACCTAACCCTACTGGTTAACCTAGGCCCACTGAGAAGGACTGTGGTGATTGATTCACCTAATGTGACCATACCCATTAGGGTGCCCTTAACCCTAGGCATGGGGTTCACCATACTCAACGTAACCATAACCCCAAACCCACCCATTGAAGGGGTAGCCGCAACCGTGAGGGTGCTTGTGATTAACCTAGCCCAACTAGCCATACTGGCCGCCCTAGCCCCAGCAGCACTAGTCGCCGTTAGGCTAACAAGGGGGGTTAGGCATGGAGCCCCAGTAACCCAAACCCCAGTGGCCGTTACAGTTAAGGCCGTTGCCAAGTCCCTTAGGCAACCCATCCCCTCAGCCAGGTTAAGCGACCCAAGGGTTAAGGCAATATTAGGCTCCCTCGCCAAGGCAATAACTGCGGTGGGCACGGCCACTGGGATAGCCTTTGGCGGCGGGTTAACGCTTAGGGAATACCTAGCTTTAGTGCGTGGTAGGCTCACCAATGGTGAGGTTGTTAGGGGGCTCAATGGGCTCATTGCCCTAGCCGAGGAGGCCCTCTACTCACCGAGGTTACCCACTGATAGTGATGTTGAGGCTGCGTTAGGTTACCTGGCCATGGTGATTAGACAGTGAGGATCCTAGTAATAGCCATTACCCTGTCCATCCTCCTAGCCCTAGCAGTGATCTACCTATACCCCTACCCAGTCCCCTACAGCCCAAGTAACCCAAACTGGGATGGCTACTCCAAGGCAGCTTCAATCTGCCTAAGGCCAGTCTATACGCCCTGGGGATTAAACAGCAGTAGGGCAGTCTTCATAATACCCCTCGTCAACCTACCTAAGGCATATGTCAATGGGCTTAGAGGCATGCTGGCAAGGGGTGGTGTGGTTGCGGTGCTCTCCAACTCACCCACCGCCAATGGCCTACTAAGGGAACTGGGTGTTGATGCGTCCATCACGGGCCTAGTGATCAAGGACCCCCTCTTCAACTCTCTAAACGAGCACTTCCCAATAGCCGCAGTGAGCAACTATAGTCCATTAAACGTAACGGCAGCCTTCATAACCCTGGACAACGCCACGGTGATTAGCCCGGGGAATGCCACTGTGGTTGCCTTAACGGGCTTAAGCAGCATAGCAGGTAGTGAGCCAGGTCCATTCCCGGTGATGGTTGTTGTAAGGGTTGGTAAGGGTTACGTGGTTCTCATTTCAAGCCCAGGGGCATTCATGAACTCGCTGCTGGGTTACGGGGGCAATATGATGCTGCTTAGGGAGTTATGCAATGGTTCAGCCGCATATTTAATTCCATCACTGGGTGGTGGGGTTCAGTTAACCCTCAGGATGTACATAGCGTACCTACGCCACTACGCATCACAGTACCCAGCCAACTACGCCCTCTCGGCGGCGCCCATGGTTCTACTATCCTTAACGCTATTTTTAAAAAGGCGGAGGTAAGGGCACCGTGTGGTTAATGCCGCCGAGGTGGCTAGGCGAATTGAGGAGTACGTCAACAGGGTCTTCATAGGCAACCCAACAGTCGTCTACACAGTCATTGCGGCATTACTAGCAGGGGGTCACATACTGCTCCTCGGCCCCCAAGGGAGCGGCAAAACTACCCTGGCTAAGGCGCTGGCTAGGGCCATTGGTGGTAGCTTTGGGAGAATTCAGGTAACCAACGAAACCCTCCCATCAGATATAGTTGGCTTCGCCATTTACACGTCCAGCGGCGAATTGAGGATTAACAAGGGGCCGGTATTCAACAACGTGGTGCTCCTTGACGAGATAAACAGGGCTCCGGCCAGGACCCTCTCGGCCCTGCTTGAGGTTATGCAGGAGGGGCAGGCGACAATTGAGGGTAGGCCAATACCGCTACCAAGGCCAAACGTTATAATAGCCACGATGAACATTGTTGAGGTTGCCCTAGGTGCAACCCAATCGCTCCCCCTAACCATATTGGATAGGTTCATGGTAAGCCTATACGTGGGCTACGCAAAACCCGAGCATGAGGCAGCCATAATAAGGGGTATTGATACTATTGAGGGTGAGGTCATGGGGGATGGCTCAATGATCAACGGCATGCTTGATGCAGTAGCAGGCGAGGTTAAGGGCGTTTACATGGACGACTTAGTGCTGGGCTACATGATGAACATAGTTAATAGGGTCAGGGCGGATAAGAGGGTTGATGCACCAATAAGCACAAGGGCCCTGGTAAGCATGTTTAAACTGGCAAGGGCAATGGCACTAATGGCGGGTGTGGACTACGTAATACCCGACGACGTAAAGGCAGCAGCATACCCAGCGTTAATGCACAGGATACTCATCAAGCCAGAGTTCAGGGGGTCAGTAACAGCAATAGACATCATAAACGACGCCCTAGCAAACACCGAACCACCAATATATATTGAGCAACAAGTCTAAATAGAAGATAAATATATAGATTAATTAATTTAAGTAAGGCAAAAACAAAAGGAAATTGTTTTAATCTATCATTAAACTTTATGAGCACCCTCACCCCCTCCTTAGTGCTATTATTGCGGCTATTGCTGCTATGACTCTGGTCTCCTTCCCGCCCTAAAGGGTTCCCCGAGGTCTTGGGGGTTACGCCCCTTTACGGGCGATGCTCGGCCTCCGCGTCGCGGACGCCCCGGCATTGCGGGAGAAATCGGCTCCCGCTCCTCATTCTCCAAGAATTGACCGGGAGAGGACATTAAAGGGGAATAGCATTCCTAGGCGTTATACCAACACTAACACTATTAAGCACAATGCTAGGCTTAATACTCGGCAAGTTAACTCCAGTCCCATTAACCATAGGGGCCGTCGCAATGAACAGGAGCACGCTCAAGTACGCGCCGCTAATACGCATAGCCTAACAGGCCCATACGCCACCAATGTTATTAAGGGCATTATGGCGGTTTTAACGCGTGAAGAGGGTAATATGCTTATCTGGGCCTGACGGTTCAGGTAAGAGCACATTAGCTAGACTACTGGCTAAGCGCCTATCCAGCAATGGGCGGGTTAAGGTATCTTGGCTAAGGGGATCTCATACCGCAGCTTCGCTAATGGCCAGGTTCCTATCGCTGTTCAGCAACATGAGGGGGCCGGATAACCCATACTACGGGATATCGATACCCAGTAGCTTAAGGCCGCTGTGGTGGTTTTTAGAATTCGTATCAATGCTGCCAAGGTGGTTCCTCCAATTCCTAATACCAGGCACCTACGGGGTGATTGTGGGTGAGAGGGGGCTCCTAGACTTCCTAGTCTGGGTCTGTGTAACCACTGACGTGGGCTTCTTAGGCAGCCTGTGGGGTAGGGCCACACTAGCCTTGGCCACTAGGTACTGTAGGAATGTGCTGGTGACCGCCAGCCCCAGGGAGTTGGTTAGGCGTAAGGGCAGTGAGCCAACGGCTAAGACAATACCAAAGCAGTGGGTTATCTACAGGGCATTATCAAGGGAACTGGGGTTAGTGACCATAGACACGACCCATGAGGCACCATCAGAGTCGCTGACTAAGTTAATTAATGAATTGAGACTGGTAAATTAAACACTAGTGTAAACTTCAATGCCCAATTTCCTAGCAGCCTCCAACCCCCTATCATCAATGAACGGTGTCACTAGGACGAGTCTCGGTTTAATGCCCGTGACGGTCTCGTACAGCTTTCCGACCCTTGAGAATTCCAGTGCGTCGCCACTTGAGGCACTTGCCTTAATCTCAATTAGTATGTGTGTTCCATCCCTAATCGCTACATCGATCTCCACCTGGGATGGATGCCCATAAACCACACCATCCTTATCAAAGTAAACCCACTTACCAACCATAGCGACACCCAGAATCCCCTCAACCACGCCCCTCATGGCATTCCTAAAAGCCTCCTCAGACTCAACACCCCACCTAGCCCCAAGCGCCATCAACCTCCTATCAAAAGCCTTAATAGTCTCCTCAACCTTAGCCAACCTATCCTCATGCAATTTCACGATCTTAGCTAACTCCTCAATTGCCTTAGATTGTTCCTTAACTGCTTTCGTCAGCTCCTCCACGGCATTCTCCAGTCTGGTTAGTCTATCCTCTACTTTGGTTAATCTGTCTTCGTGCGTCTTAACTGCCTTTGTTAATTCTTCGACTGCGTTCTCGAGCCTAGTCAACCTGTCCTCTACCTTTGTTAGTCTTTCCTCATGTGCCTTGACCGCCTTCGTCAATTCCTCAACTGCACTCTCCAGTTTCGTTAGTCTCTCATCATGTGCCTTAACAGCCCTTGTCAATTCCTCGATGGCTGCCTCAATCCTCGATAATCTATCCTCCACCTTCGTTAGCCTCTCCTCATGAGCCCTAACTGCCTTTGTTAACTCCTCTACTGCAGTCTCAAGCCTAGCCAACCTCTCATCATGTGACTTAATAGCCCTCGTTAACTCGTTAACAGCCTCAACAAGCCTATCAACAGAAGACTTAACATCACTATAACCAAGCAAACCCATAACAGCCAACCTAAACTCCTCATCCTCACGAAGCAACCTCAACAACAAACCCCTCAAATCAACAGACATTTAACTGATTATCGTGAACTCGGTTATTAACTTTACGGTCCCTCATAACTAAGTGAGATCTGTCTTATCGCTACATTAATTATATCTACTAAAGCATTAGTATCTCAGTTTCCCTTAACTCCCCAGTCATCGGATCCACGGTTAAGCCCAGTGATTCAAGGGTTATGACACCTATTAAAACCTCATTCAACTCATTGGAGGCAAGCACTGGAAATGTCGTCTCTCTGGAGACGGTGGAGACTTTTGTGCCTTGCGCCAGTGTCCACTAATGCCTTGGTTTCAATCTCCTTACCAGTGATGGGGTTTACTAATCTTACATTAACCCATACATGCTCCATTGAGGCTTCACCACCAATATTCCTCAGTTAGGATTATTAAAAAATTATATTATTGTTGTAAAAAGCAATTCTTTTGCACCTAATTCATGCCTGTTACTAGGTTTCCCCTATCAATAATATATACTTATCCTCACTCAAGTCATTAACTATTATTTAAAGCATTAGTAGCCATAAAAATGAAGCCAAGCGGCACACCCATTAATGCATTCGCAATAAATCAGCCCTGTAAAACAAATGCCCTGATCTCCATAAGTAGTCTTTTTAAACTAGTCCTATAGGACTAGTCCAGTGAGACTATATATTAAGAGGAGGGAGGAGGATGCGGTAAGGGCCATAGGAAACTGGACCCTTATATACGGTAGGAGGAAGACCGGCAAGACCACCTTGGTTAAACGTAACCTGCGTATGGACCTCTACATCTTAATAGCTGATCCAGGTAATGCAATAACGCTTGACGACAGGGTGGTTAAGGTTGATGAGGCGATGAGGGCTGTGAGGAGGATGAGTAAGGTAGCCGAGAGGGTGGGTCTAGTTAGCCTCAGGGAGAGACCAGGGGATTTCACCCCTAGAGACCCTCTTGGCTATATCCAGTAGCTCCCTGGGGCCTAGGCTTAGGTCACCGTATCCACCCAGGACAATGCGCCTTAATGAATGCATGCTTTACTGCTGGCTAAGCAACCTCAGTAATTCACCGTAACTCCTCAGGAACTCACGGCCGCGTTCACTAAGCCTATTAAACCTACAAACCCTCCCACTACGCCCATTACAATAATCATCATACCTCTCAACAAGTCCCAAACCCCAAGCCAGGGAAAGCAAACCCTCACCATAACCCCAGGAACGGAGTTGACTAAGCAACTCCCTAGTGTAAGGGCCACGCCCATGCAACCTAGTAAACTCCTCAATAACAGTCAACAACCTAACTAGGGCATGCAGGCTGGTGGGCGGGGGCTTCCAGTCATTCATACTGTTACCAATTTTTGGACACGCAATTTAAAAACCTTTCCCAATTCATGGGCACCATTCAATTCCACTGATCCATGCGGTGGGTTTATTAACTGGTGGGTCTGCAGTTACTGCTGGGTCTGCAGTGCTCTTCGACCTACACCCCAAGGAAACCAGGAGCGAGTTGTTTGGTAGGGATTCTGAACTAGACTTCATTAGGAGGCAGGTTACAGCCGGTAACTGGGTTGTCATCAGTGGGCAGCGTGGTATAGGTAAGACCAGTCTCATTAAGGTTGCCCTAAGGGAGCTGGAGGGTGACGGCTTCAAGGTTATTTACATAAACCTTAGGGGTGTTAACTCGCTTAAAGGCCTATTGTCAATGCTAGTCAATGAGTTAAGTAGGTCCAGGGTTAACCTAAGCCTAAGGATGTCATTAAACTTCATGATAGGCTCCCTTGGCTTAACCGTGAGGGGTGGGCGTAGGGTTGCCAGTAGCCTACTGGAGCTCCTGCTCTCAATAGGCGATAGGACCATTATTGGGCTTGACGAGGTTCAGGAATTATCAAGGGTCAGCGGCCAATTCCTCAAGATACTTGGCAACGTTTTCTCAAGCAACCCAAGGGTAACCTTCATGTTCACCGGCTCCTACATAGGGTTAACCAAAGTCCTACTTAACCCCGGGCCAGATTCACCACTCTACGGTAGGCCACCCGTTGAGGTTAAGCTGAGGCCATTCAATAGTGATGAGTCCAGGGAGTTCCTCAGGAGGGGTTTTGAGGAGGTGGGCATGTCCTTCAGCAGGTACGATGAGGTCATAGATAAGGTAGATGGTGTCGTCGGCTGGCTCACGTTATTCGGCAACTACCACGCGATTAGGGGGTTAAGCTTTGAGGACGCCCTAAGGGCCACCGTTGAGGAGGGGGGTAGGATAATGGTTAATGAGCTTAAGCACTTCCTGGAGGATAAGGCAAACAAGGCGCTTTACGTAGCCATAATCCAAGCCCTAAGGGTAGCCAACAGGTGGGGTGACTTAAAGGCGGCCGTATCTGCAATGCTAGGTGAGGAGGTGGGTGATAGGGAGTTCACAAATGCCCTTAATGCACTGGTGAACTACAACTTCGTTGAGAAGAGGGGTAAAGGTGAATACACAGTAACCGACCCACTCCTCAGGCAAATTAACCTGACACCACTACTGAGGAGAGTTCGGTTTCAATGATTAAACGTAGTTACCCACGGGCAAGTTGACCCACCGTAGTACGAATCACAAGTAGCATCCATCAGTTAAGCAGACAGGTGGAAGGGAACCATGGCGCATCCATCTACTGAGCCCAGGAACCACTGGCGATGCAAATGATCCAGTGGGGAAACTCAACATAGTCAGCGTCCTTTAACGATACCTTCCGTTACCTGCATTTACATACTGAAAACACGTATAAAAGGGGCGACTAAATGATTAGATCAATACACATTTAAGCGTTAAGAACCCACTCAGTGAACCTTAAAGGGAATTTAACCCACACTTAAGCTAACAAGTACCTAAATCTTTATTAGTTTGTGTTTCTTTGTTTTGTTGTGTCCAGTGTTGATGTTTTCGCCTCTGCTATTGGTGGTGCCTTGGAGGCTGTCTTGAGGAAGGTTGGTGAGGGTAAGAAGCTAACCACGGAGGATTTGGTTGTGTTGATGCTTGGTTTGTTTCAGGAGATTAGGAAGGATGTAACCGAGACGAATAAGAGGATCGACGCCCTCTACGAATTAATGGGTAAGAATTACGAGGCATTAAGTAGGAAGATTGATGAGACTAATAAGAGAATTGATATAATAAATGACTCGTTAAGCAAGAGGATTGATGCACTCTATGATTTAGTGGGTAAGAATTATGAGGCGTTAAACAATAGAATCAACGCAATAAACGACGCACTAAGCAGGAAAATAGAAGAGACTAATAAGAGAATTGATGAGATTAACAATAGGATTAATGCAATAAACGACACGTTAAGCAGGAGGATAGAGGAGACTAATAAGAGGATTGATTCACTAAACGACGCAATGAACAATAGAATTGAAACGCTTAACACAACACTGAGCAATAGAATTAATGAGATTAATAAGAGGATTGATGAG
>Ga0080003_1001922_pt1 | contig 10295 bp, 8 predicted proteins | sample JossMetagenome_FD_69206 | JGI IMG/M metagenome (GOLD analysis project Ga0080003, IMG submission 69206) | Hot spring microbial communities from Joseph's Coat, Yellowstone National Park, USA - JC2_E (SPADES assembly) (version 2) | ecosystem: Environmental > Aquatic > Thermal springs > Hot (42-90C)... | reverse complement strand
GAATGGAAAAGTTAGAAAAGGAGTAAATGAAACTACAAAAGCGATAGATAGAGGACAGGCAAAATTAGTAGCAATTGCGTTAGATGTAGATCCTCCAGAAATAGTAATGCATATACCAACACTATGTGAAGAAAAAGGAGTAATTTATGTATATGTTTCTTCAAAACAAAAATTGGGACAAGCTTGTGGTATAAATACACAAGCATCTGCTGCTTCTATAGTAGAACTTGGTGAGGGGAAACAGATTATGGATGAAATAGTAAAGGCACTTAATACGTTGTTAAAGAAATAATCTTTATAAATTTTTTTAATGTTATATGTAAGTTAATATAAGTAGTGAAAGGTTTATAAAATTTTATGTAGATATATATAATATGGCGTTAGCTGACTATGTTAATCAATCATTAGATGGAGTTTTAAAAGAATATGTAAAAGAAATTAATAATTTAAAAAAATCTACTACAAATGATCTTGTAAGAGAATCACTTGATGGAAATATAAAGACATATTCTGAAATTATAGGGGGTATGAAAGATGCTTCTCATCAATTTGAGGGACAATTAGATCCTAAAGTTAATAAAGATTTAGGTTATATACTTGAAAATTTTATAAGTAAAGCATTAAATGATAATGATAATCCATCTCAATTATATGGAAGAATTTTAGATGCATATAATCAAGAAATATTTAGTAAAGGAGATGAAGCCCTTGTGATGTTATTATCTAAAATATATTGGGAAAATCTTAAAATCTTAGGTAATCCAGATCCAATAAATGGACAAAAGTATTATAATGTAAGTAGAGAAGCTAAAGAAAATGCAGCAAAGATTAATAATATAATTGAAGAATTATTGGGAGAAGCTTTATATAGACATTGGTCATCAATAGGTAAGAAAGTAACAAAAGGAGAAATTATGGTTAATTTAGCAAAACATGCATCTTCATTCTATAAAGCTTGGGAAGGAGTAAAAGGTAAAATAGAAAGTGATATAACTTATCTCACACCAAAGGATGAGGTAGAAGATGCTGTCAATAGGTTAGTAATAGAATTAGAGAAAAACTACTTATCATTTATACAAGGATCAATAGTAGCGGCATATAATAAACGTTCAGCTCCAGAACATATAATACCCGTGCTAAGATACCTTAATGGTAAAGACTTCTTTAAGAATTTATTTGGTGAAATATACAATGAAATTGGAAGTTATATAAATCAATTACAACCACAAATAGCTCAATATCTACAGTCAAATCAACCAGCTGTTCAGCAACCAAATGCTCAACTACCACAACTTCCACAACAAAATCCATTAGTTGGTCAGCAACTCAGTCCTCAATCACCTCAACAAAATCCACTACAACCAGGACAGCCAGGTAATCAACCCAATGCTCAACAACAAAATCAATTTCAACAACAATTTCACTTGGTAATTCCACCATATGTAATAGGACCTCAAAATTTACTACAACAAACTCAGCAAGCACCATAGTAGAATAATTAAAAAATCCAAAAATGAAAATATCTGTATTATTAGATCATAGGTGGGAGTCAGGTGTTGAAACTTTTTCTGTTAGTTCTTTATTATCTTTTTTGAGATTAGAAGAATTATCTAAATTATTCTTGAGAGATGTTGAAATAGATTATTATGTAATGAGCTTTGTTGATAATGATAAGGTAGAATATAGAAAAGTTGATTTTAAGAAATTATATGAACTATATAAAAACAAGGAAATAAAGGAAATTATAAAGCTCGCAAAAGAAAAATATGTTAGTATATCTCAAAGAGTTACATTAGATGATATATTAGGAGATTTATCTAATTCAGATTTTAAATTTATTACCAATATTGGTTTTGGTATTTATAATGATAGTTTTAAAGAGAAAGAAGATTTAGATAAAATATTATCCAATAATGGAAAATATATGGTAATGTTTCATACTAATTATACTATTAATTTCTTATATAATCTTGTAGAGTTTATTAATTCCGGTAAATTAGAAAAAATAAGTGAAAGAACTAAAAATAAAATATATTCATTACATAATAAAATATTAAAAAAAGGTTATACAGATGACTTAGATCAAAGAGAACTAATGGATATAATAGTATATTTATCGAATTTTAATACTGAAGAAGCTATGGAATTTAGAAATAAATATTGGTGGTGGTTGGATGAAGTAAAGAAATATTTATATACATTTAATAAGCTTACTGAATTAGAAAATGTAATTAATTTATTTCCTACAGATACTGTCAGTGATTCCAATAGTAGATTTATAAAAAATGTTAGTGGATCGAATATTAAGAAAAGAGTGGTTTTACATGAGCCTATGTATATGATAACACTAGATAAGTATTATAGGGGTGAGATAGAAGAATATAAAAAATATTATCTAGATCAATATTACAAAGATAAGAAGATAAATTTGCTTTATGTAGGAAGAAGGTCAAAAGAGAAAGGAATTAATGATATAATAAATTTGTTTGAAGATTTAGTTAAAGAAGGTCAAGACGTGAGATTAATAATAGTTTCTCCAGATTTTGGAAAAGATACTGAAGAATATAAAAGATTAGAAGAAATTGTAAATAAGTATAGGAGAGGGGAAGTTCACTTATATAGCAAAGCTTTAGGTAATTCCTTGCATGAATATCCTTTATATTATATAGGATTATTAAAAGCGCTCGGAGAATTAAAGTCGACAGTATTTATTAATCCAACATATTTAGAATCATATGGTCTTTCTACTTTAGAGGCTCTTATATTTGGAAAACTCTTATCAATATATAGAGATGTTGATGGATTAAAAGAATTAAAAGAAAAAGGATATCTAAATAATCAAACCGCATTTAAAACATATGAAGATCTTGTTAATCTAACCAAGAAAATTATTAAAGAAATTAAGAATGGAAAGTATGATGGATATATAAATAAAGAAGAAATAGAGAAATTAGAAAAGGAAGTTGATCCAGAAGAGCTTGCAGAAAAATATGCAGAAATAATATATCTTGCAAAGGAATATGAAAAAATAATACATAATGAATCGAAATTAGAATATAATAATAATTTAGAAGCTCAAAGTGAAGAAATTGAAGCAGTTGCGTAGTTTTTCATTTTTTGGTGGTCATTTAATTTTTATAAAGATCAAAATTTCTCTAATTTTTTATGGTATATATAAAATGGTTTAATGAACTATCCAAAAATGATGTAAATATTGTTGGTGGAAAAGCTGCAAATTTAGGAGAAATGACAAAAATAGGTATTCCAGTTCCTCCAGGATTTTCTATAACTGCAGAAAGTTATTGGAAATTTTTAGAGTATAATGGAATAAAAAATAAAATAGAAGAAATATTAAAATCAATTGATATAAATAATCCAACACAATTGAGGAAAGCAGCCAGCCAAATACAAGAATTATTTATAAAAGGAAATATTCCAGATGATTTAAAGAATGAAATATTAGAAAATTATAGAAAATTATCTAGTATGTTTGGAAATGAACCAATATTTGTTGCTGTAAGATCCTCAGCGACTGCAGAAGATTTGCCAAATGCTTCTTTTGCAGGTCAACAGGCTACATATTTAAATGTAAAAGGCGAAGATAAATTATTGGATGCTGTTAAAAAATGCTGGGCATCTTTATGGACAGCAAGAGCAATTAACTATAGAGAAACTATGGGATTTGATCAAACCAAAGTAGCTTTATGTGTTGTAATACAAAAACAGGTATTTTCAAAAAAATCTGGTGTTATGTTTACTGCAGATCCAGTTAAAAATGATTTATCAAAAATAGTAATTGAATCTTCCTGGGGCTTAGGAGAAGCAATTGTTTCTGGAGAAGTAATACCTGATGAATATATTGTAGATAAGGATACATTAAATATATTGGAAGTTAAAATAAATGAAAAGAAAGTTATGACAGTATATGATCCTGATTCGTTTACAAAAGAAGTAGAAGTTCCAAATGAATTAAAGAATACAAGAGTATTATCTGATGATGAAGTAAAGAAATTGGCAAATTATGGAAAAATATTAGAACAACATTATGGAAATCCACAGGATATAGAATTTGCAATTGATGATAGCGGTATATATATTGTACAAACAAGAAATATAACAACAATTAAGAAAATAAAGAAAGAAGAATTAGAAATAAAAAGTGAAAAAGTATTATTAAAAGGTATTGCCGCTTCTCCAGGTGTTGGTACTGGAAAAGTAAAAATAATATTATCTCCAGAAGAATTTGATAAATTTGAAGAAGGGGATGTTCTAGTTACTGTAATGACAAATCCAGATTATGAACCATTAATGGCAAAGGCTTCTGCAATAGTTACAGATGAAGGTGGTCATTTATCACATGCTGCAATTGTTTCAAGAGAACTGGGAAAACCTGCAGTTGTTGGAACAAAAGATGCAACTAAAATATTGAAGGATGGAATGGTTATAACTGTAGATGGAACACATGGTATTGTATATGAAGGAGAAGTAAAATTGGGAGAACTAACTAGAAAGGAAGTTGCAAGAAAAATAATAAAATCTACACCACTAGAAATTACAGCTACAAAAATTATGGCAATTGCTGATTATCCAGAAACTGCAAGTAAGGTAAAAGATTTAGTAGATGGAATAGGGTTATTAAGAATGGAGTTCTTAGTATTAAGAAATAGAAAACATCCAAGATGGTATTTAGAGAATAATAAGTTAGATGAATTTACAAATATGTTAGTAGAAAGGTTAGAAGAAATATTAAGAATCATGTATCCAAAGCCAGTAATAGTTAGAACATTAGATATGAGGACTGATGAATATAGAAATTTGGAAGGAGGAGAAAAAGAACCAAAAGAGGCAAATCCAATGATGGGATGGCATGGTATTAGGAGAGATTTAGATCAAGAGCAATTATTTAGAGCTCAAATAAAAGCTTTTAAAATATTGGTAAAAGAAAAAGGATTAAACAATTTATGGGTAATGCTACCATTTGTAATATCATGGGAAGAGGTATATAAAGCAAAAGAAATAGTTAAAAGCGAGGGATTAATACCTGGAAAAGATATAAAGTTTGGAATAATGGTAGAAACACCTGCTGGTGCATTAACAATTGAAGATATAATTAAGAATGCTGGCATAGATTTTATATCATTTGGAACAAATGATTTAACTCAATTAACATTAGGAGTAGATAGGAATAATGAAATGGTACAAAGGCTAATGGATGAAGGACATCCTGCAGTTGTTAAATTAATATCAAGCGTAATAAAAATATGTAGAAAATATGGTGTATACACATCTTTATGTGGACAAGCCGGTTCTAGACCAGATTATGCAGAACTATTAGTAAAGCTTGGTATAGATTCTATATCGGTAAATGTAGATGCAATAGAATTAGTAAGAGAAACAGTAATAAGGATGGAGAAAAAGCTTTTATTAGATAAAATGAGAAAATTATAAATGAATAAAAAAGATATACTATATATATCTTTAATAACTATTTTTTCAATATTCTTCATATTTTTGCCAATAAATATTAATATATTTGTTAAAATTGGAATAATTGTATTATTATATTTAATTTATTCATTAAAATATCTTCAAGAATATTTAGAATATGAAGAAATGGTAAACAATTTTCCGTTATTTTTAAGAGATCTATCTCATTATTTAAAAATAGGACAACCATTACCCATTGCTTTAAAGAGCGTATCAAATAATTATTATGGAAAGAGATTAAATAGAGAAATTAGATATATAATTTCTGAAATGGAATATGGAAAAACTTTCTATGATGCGTTAAATGATTCTTCAAAAAAGATAAATAATTTGGAAATATCTGAAGTTTTATCAAACATAAATAATGTTTTAAAAAGTGGTGGAGATTTAAGTAACTTGCTAGATACATTATCAGAAAGTATAAGAAATTTAGAAATGATTAAAAAAGACAGGTTGTCTCAACTAAAACTTACTACTTATACATATTATGGATTATATCTTGGAGTTCTATTATCAATTATTGCAGTATATTATTTAATAATTAATATAAAATCTTTGGGTTTTTCATTTAATAAAGAAACATATTATGAATTAATAAATACATATAGGTTCTTATCTTTTTTACTATTATTGATTAATGCAATTTTTACAGGTCTAGTTATTGGAAAACTTGCAAGGGGGACTATAAAGTCTGGTATAATTCATAGCATAGTTTTGACGGCTATATCTGTAGGCTTTTTCTTTTTATTATAATTTTAAAATTTTTCTATTTAAGGAATTATAATGGTATTCAACAACTATAATGTTAAAATAAGAAAAATCAGGGAATCAAAAAAAATTATGAGACCACCTTTCTGGGCAGCAATTAAGAAGTTTGGTAGGATAGTTTCACTTTATAGATTAAAATAATTACACATTAGGTTCTACATTCTTTATTATAGGGTCTATATCCATTCCTTGCCTTCTATTTTTTATTAATACAATTCTTGAATCAATATCTTCTTTAGATATTTCATAACCAGGTAATTTTTCTACCAATCCCTTTGCAAAATTTCTTATATCTTCCATACTTGGAACATTCTCATATTCTAATCTTGATCTTGAATATCCTAAAAATGAATAGGATTTTACCTCTACAAAATGAGGATTATATAATTCAATTAATTTAGACCACTCATCAAAATATTTTGGATCATCATTTATTCCTTTAATTAATGTTATTCTTGCGACTCTCCTTGTTTTCATTTTTGATGCAATTTCTAGTGATTCTAGAAACTTTTTCCAATAATCTTTATATATAGGTACGGATATTTTTTTGTACATTTCTTCATTTGGAGCTGTAAATGATATATATAATTGTGTTGGTAATGCATTCTTTTCAACCAATCTCTCCAATGCTTCTGGGACTTGTCCAGATGTTACTATAAATATTGATTTTATCCATGGCCAATTTTTCTTAATATATAATATACTCTCTGCAACATATGGGTATAATAATGGTTCTCCAGATAATGAGAATGTAACATGTGTTGGTTTATCAGCAAATTTATCTAATAATTCTTTATTTGCTTTTGGATTTCCATAATATCCAATTAATAATTTCTTTCTTAATTCTCTTAATTTCTCCATTATTTCTTCAGGTCTATCTACTTTATCTTCTGGTAATATATTATAATAAGGTTCAAATTTTGTATTTGGTCTCCAGCAAAATATACATCTATTTGTGCACCAAACAACAGATTCAGTCATTTCCATGCATCCTGCAGTATCTATTCCATAGAATTTATTTTTATAACATGTTCTTCCATTTATAATTGATTCTTTTGTCCAATGGCAAATCTCAACAGCAGAATGATTATAAACCCCATATCCTGCCTTCTCTAATTGTTTCGAATTCTTTAAGTCATGTACCTTCCATTTTTCATTATCTTCATTCATCGAATAATATATTATATAACACCATTATAAATCTATCAGTGAACTTGGCAATCATCATTTATCAGCTGAGAAGGCTTTCCTCACCTAGATAATTATATATCTTAAATGATTTTATTTCATAATCTTTAAAATATTTTTTAAGTAATTCTCCCAATTTTTCTTTATTTAAGTTTTCTCCACTACACCATGCAGCATCTATATCTATATAAGTTCCGTCTTCCTCAGTATAGCTACTTATTACTATGTGAGATGTTGCTAAAATTCCAGTAAATGTTATATCTTTATTTCCTTCAAAATCTGCTGGAAATAGATAAATTTTATAATATAATAATCTACTATTTAAAATTTTTGCAAAATCATTAGAAAATTCTCTAATAATATCTATAAAATTTTCGTTTTTATTTATCTTTACTATGGCTATTAATCTCTTTACGTCCTTAATAGATATTCTTTTATATTCCTTGTTCATTTATGGATAAATCTATATATTTTTATCTTTAAAAATTTATATTTAGGAAAGCCCCGTCGTCTAGTGGCCCAGGATTCAGGGCTCTGGTCCCTGAGACCGGGGTTCGAATCCCCGCGGGGCTATTCTTATAAAAATAATTATCTACTGATTTTTTTAATGACCAAAAATCTTGAATCAATAATAAGGGATGCTAGATATATAATAAATAACGCCGATAAATTAGCAAATCCTGCAGAACATCTTCCAATACTTTCAGAAATTCAACACATAATTCTTCAATCTGATGCAAAGTTTTATGAAGGAATAGAAAGAAAAAGGGTACCTTTTGAAAAAATAGAGAAGTCTATAAATCTAGATATTATAATTGCCAATGGTTGTTCTATGGTTGGGAATATAGAAATAGCAAGGATTTTAGATTATGGTGAAAAAGATGTAAGTAATGTAATTGATATAATATGCAAAGATCAGCAAAGAACCGAAGAACAAAAAGATATCGTAATAAAATATTTTGAAAAGGAAGGATATAAATATAAACCTTTACCTTACAATATTTATGGATTTAAATTAAGTTTAAATGGAGAAGAAATAAGAATTTCAGACTTATATGGAATATATTATTATATAGAGGTAGAGTTAACTGGTCTAAAATTATATACAACGATTGATACAGCAGGAAATGTGTTTATTAAAAAAAGTGGTTTAGATCGTGCATTATATTTTGATAATTTTGGATTATTCTCTTTACTTTATAAATTTTTAAGATATAAAGAAAGAGATATAAAAGATTTAGAAGAATATGAAAATAAATATAAAGATAAAATTGAAGGAATAATAAATAAGGGATTTAGTGAAGAAGACTTTAATAGTTTAAGAAATTCAATTAGTAAGAAAGATATAGATAAGATAAGAAAAAACTTGGGTAAATATCTTGAAAAACATCTAAGTTCTGTGTATGGAAGTTTATATAAAGTTATTGAATATGTTTAATAAACTTTTTTGGTGAATTAACTATTATAGATTTTTCCAATGGTATATTTAAATAGATAGAATCTAATAAGATCTTTATTAATATATTTATTCTATCTGGAACATTCTTTATAGATCCATATAATTCTATTCTTTTATGTGGTAAATCAATATTTCTAAATAGATATTGTGTTGCATATTGCCAATTTAGATCAACATCAACAATTCCTCCCAAAATAAATAGATCATATTTCTTTAAATCATCATCATTTAATATTTTATCTCCATAAGGATCTAATATTATTGCTTTATATTTATAGAAATCGAAGTCTTCTTGTTTTTTATATACATTTACAAAATTTTTACCTAAAAAAGAATAATCAATATCCCCTACCAATATTAAATTACTATCAAATAAATATTCTCTCATAACTTTTAATGATTGGAAAATTTGTATTTTTAAACTAGTCTTTCCTTTATTTGGTAATAGATTATATAATGAATTATCTATTAAAAATTTCTTTTCATTTTGAATATCTTTTAATATTTTTTCTTTTGGTATATCTATTTCTTTTTTTGCATCTTTATTATATCTTACTTCAATAAAATTTCTGTATATAGGTTCTCCATCATCTTCATACAATTTTTTCTTATTTAATAAATATTTTACAATACAATCTTGTCCAATATCTCTTTTGCTCTTATCATAATTTCTTACAGTTATATAATTAATATATTTTGAAGTAATTTTCTCTAATATCATAAAAAATATTTTTTATAAAAATATTTTAAGGCCCGTAGTCTAGGGGTATGATGCCGGACCCACTATCCGGAGGTCCCGGGTTCAAATCCCGGCGGGCCTAAAGAATGTAAGGTTAATGATCCGCTTTACTATATCATATTAGCACTTAAATCCAGATCTTGAGGAGATTATATTAATACGTTGCAGTCTTGGTTGGTTTTATAAACGTAACCGTTATCAGTTGGTTAATGGATGATAAAACTGATATTGTTCTTATACTTTTATCTGGCATTTTTAGAAGTATTGCAACTGGTGCCCTTGCAGTCATTACTGGATTATATCTTTACAATGTACTTCACTTGTCTTTCACGCTGATAGGTGTTTTCTTTGGTGTTGGGGCATTTTCAGCACCATTAATGAGCATTTACTTTGGTAGGTTAGGTGACTATTACGGTAGGAAGAAAGTACTCATGATTATCCTGTCCTTTTTATTATTATCAACACTAATACTCCTCTTAACTTCAAACTATCTTCTCCTTCTACTAGCTGCTGCACTAGGTAGCTTTGGCACGGCTGGTGCATTGGCAAGTGGTAGTGCAGGTGCAGTGGCAGCTCCAATAATGAATGCCTTATTAGCAGATAAGACAAATGAAAAGAACAGGACTAAGATTTATTCTCTATTTTTCCTATCCT
>Ga0080003_1001921_pt1 | contig 10302 bp, 10 predicted proteins | sample JossMetagenome_FD_69206 | JGI IMG/M metagenome (GOLD analysis project Ga0080003, IMG submission 69206) | Hot spring microbial communities from Joseph's Coat, Yellowstone National Park, USA - JC2_E (SPADES assembly) (version 2) | ecosystem: Environmental > Aquatic > Thermal springs > Hot (42-90C)... | reverse complement strand
AGAGAGACTACATGCTAATTTCTACAACAACTTCATGAGCAAGGAGGTCTTCGAACTCCATAGGGATTACGTGCTCAAGTTGATTAACAAATTGAAAGAATTCATCAAGCAATAGTTATTAGACGTTTAACAAAAATTAAGTAACTCCTTGCCAACTCCATATTGATGTCAGTGAGCCAATCCTTTGAGTACCTGAAGAAACTTAGGGACTTCTTCTACTGCATGCTGGAGCTTAAGGATAAATCAGGGGGAAGGGGTTTTATTTGGCCTAGGCCATACCCGGTTGATAGCTTAGCCATTAGTACTGTTAAGGTTGTGTTCCTGGCAATGCTTAAGGATGGTGTAATTATAAATGTAACAAATGTTGAGTAAGCACAGATTGCCAAGGAGACTGATGCGGTTAGTGTTATGGTGTCTGATAAGTTGCTGTATGAAGACGTGAAAAAGCTCAGTACCATACGGCAGCAATGACCTCAAGATCATTGATACTCAAGGTCTACTGAAGAGGACTTGTTATTGAAATTAATAGTGAGGATATGGTGAGGGAGGTATTAAGGATGGTGATACTGTTAAGTTAGTATCACCTGTGGGTGAGTTAATCGTCAAGGTTGCTAAATCAAGTAGGGTTCCTCCAGGAGTATTATTCATAACATTCCACTACCCAGAGTTGCAGGCTAATGTTTTAACACCATACATATTGAACCCAATAACCAAGACAGCCCCTTTATAAATGAGCCTAAATGTTACGCACATTTGCCAAAGGAATAGGAGGTTAGGATCTGTCTCTGTGTTTTAGCTACTCTTAGTTAGTCAATAAGTGATGCTGATGTTTTGAGGTAGACAAAGCCTTTGCTGTAGTTAGTATGCTTGCCCATCGCAAGGAGTTGGGGAATACCTTACGGGAACAATGAACATATTCGGCAGAGCAATAGCCTTAGGACACCTACTCAGCGCCAGTGGTGCCAGGATAGTGACAACATTGATATCAGCCCTAATGCGTACGGGAGGTAAAAGGAACGCGGCTGCATTACGCCATGAGACGGTGAGGCAACGGTAGTTGCCATAGAAATGCAGTGAATTTTAGAAATAACGCATTCCGTGAAATTACGTGGCGCATGGCCATTTAACCATTACTCAGTTATGTATTACATTTATTCGTAATAAGTATTACGTAATTACTTATCACAAATGTGAGAATAATTTCTTTAAGAAGTAGAGTGACATGGCATGCAATGAGGGATGAAGTATCAAGGAAGGCTTGGGTTATAATGGGCTCAACATACGCTGCAATACTAATCGCTACGGGGCTTGCCTGGCTTTGGTTCTATGACCTTATTCAGTTAACGCACAACATTGCCCTAACTGGTAAGGCCCTTTCGGCCCTAGCCAATGTGGCCCATATCCATGGTGCCGTCACATTAGCCATACTTGGCATTCTAGCCTACCTATTCGGGCTCAGGCATGGCCTCGACGCAGACCACCTAGCGGCCATAGACAATTCAACCAGGAAATTGGTTCAGGAGAGGAAGAGGTCTCTGTTCACGGGGACCTTCTTCAGTCTTGGGCACTCCACGGTGGTTGTATTGATGGCTATAGCATTGATGGTTGCCACTAGGTACATAGTGAAGAACCTAGCCTTATTTGAGAACTACGGCTCAATAATCGGTACGCTAGTCAGCGGTGGTTTCCTATACATAATAGGGCTCCTAAACTTCCTAGTGCTGCTGGAGATTTACGACATATATAGGGAATTCAGGAGGGGGAGGCTTGATGAGGCTAGGCTTGAGGATGCGTTGATGAGGAGGGGGTTCATGAATAAGTTCTTCAGGAATCTGTTTAAAATAGTCAATAAGGATTACTACATGTACCCAATAGGCTTCCTATTCGGCCTTGGTTTCGACACCGCGACTGAGGTTGCCACATTGGCAATATCCGCAGCGGTGGCGGGGGTCTTCGTAAACATCCCACTCTGGTACCTACTGGTGTTTCCCATGCTCTTCACCGTCGGGATGGTGCTCACGGACACCACGGACGGCTTCTTCATGAACTACGCCTACAACTGGGCGTTCAGGGACAGTCTCAGGAAGCTTTGGTACAACCTAACAATGACCCTGATATCGATAATGGTGACTTGGGTAGTGGGGACCCTTGAATTACTAGGATTGGTGCAATCGGAGTTTAACCTAACCGGGCCATTCTGGGATTGGATAGCCGCGGTAAATGGCGAAACTTACTGGTCATTTATAGGGGTCATCATTGTATTCGTATTCGCAGCGACATGGGCAGTCTCATATGCAATATATAGGTTAAGAATTTATAAGTACATAAGATCTTCATGACCCATAATCATTAATCTAAATTACTAGGTTTAAAATTACTTAATTATTACTTATACGGTTATACATAGTTATTTAGGTAAACCCTGCATAGCAATGATTAAATAGTTTTAAGGAGTCATTTCTCCGCGATTGCCTTCACAATCTGTTCTAGCTTACTCAATAGCTCTCCCCTGTAATTAATGATTGAGCCTATGTAACCCTCTAGTGATGGGTCTATGGGTAGCTCGATAATGCTTAAGCCATACCTCTTACCCAACTCGTAGGCTGTGTTTGCATCTCCAAAGGGCCTTATGATACTTGCGTCGTGTTGCAGATAGGACATGTTTACTATGAGGTACCTGGGCTGTTGCTTAGCGTCAATTAAGTACCTTATCAAGTCCTCAACAACGTATAGTGATTGTTTTGATGGTGTCGTGACTATGATAGGCATGAAGTTTGTTACTCTACCTAGGACTAGTAACTCATCACTCATGCCTGGTGGCATATCTATAATTACGAACCTCGAATCACCGTAGTTTGTGAATGCCAGTAAAGCCTCCATGACACTACCCTCACGCTCCCCAGGCAATACCACGTACCTGGATCCAATGATACCCCTTATGCTTATGATACCTAGGTTCTCGAGGACCCTTATTGGTTCAATCCCCTCCTTACTAACCTCATGAACCCTGCCCTGAACCCCCATGGCTCTGGGTATTGATGTACCGTGTATGTCGAGGTCCACGAGCGTTGTCCTGCCGTACCTCGAAATTATCAATGCCATTAATGAGGCTATCGTCGACTTGCCCACACCACCCTTACCACTGGTTATCACAATAACAGTCCTGCCGGTTAACCTATCCCTCGCCAACTCCCTCAGTGGTTCTAGGTTCATTTCGTAACCACCTCAGTAACCCTTATCTGGGACTCCAGCATTTCAATGTCGTGGGATCCACACCTGGGGCATTTAAGGAGTGTTGGTGCTAAATCGGGCATTAGGTGGAGTGGGTACTCCTCACCGTACTCACCCATTAATTCCCTCAATTGCTTATTCACATCATCCTCGGAGAACACGTAACCGCAAGCCCTACACCTAAACCTAGGACTAACCTGCCTAACTTCCAACTCGGCATTTGCAAGTCTCGACTCTTGCTTGAGCATGTTGAAGGCATCTCTAAGTACTTCGAGGTCTATCATCGCTATGGTTGGTACCTCAACCACAACCTTAATTACCGAGTTGACGTTATTATCCCTGGCCCACTTATCCACGCTATCTACTATGGCTGCCGCAAGCGACCACTCATGCACGGCCACCAAGCAGTGGAGCCCTATTTAAGCAATGTACTTATTCCCGTGAAAAATACTCATTAAACCCTAGTGCTGATTTAACAGCGATGAAGAAAGTACTTGAGAAGCTACTTAATGGTGGTAGGGTTGTGCCACCAACCATGAGGTATAAGGCCATTAGTTTCCCTGAGTATAGGAGAATACACAACGATAGTATTAGGGACTTAGCGGGCTTTTGGGCGAGGGAGGCTAAGCAACTAATTTGGGAGAAGCCCTAGGACAAGGTACTTGTTGGCCAGGGACCTGAGTCAAGGTGGTTTGTTGGTGGTAAACTAAGTGCATATAGGAACATCATTGAGAGGCATAGGGGTACATGGGTTTGGGATAAGGTTGCGGTTATTTGGGAGGGTGAGGAGGAGGTTGCTAGGGTGTTGACCTACGGCGAGCTCCATGATCTGGTTATCTCAATGTCGAAGGTATTGCGTGGATTAGGGGTGAGGGATCATGATTGGGTCATGTTCTACGCACCACCAATGCCCGAGGTAATAGCCGCGGCCCTAGCCTCAGTAAGACTTGGTGCACCCTTCGAGTTCGTCTTCACGGGGTTCGGCGCATTTGAGCTTAGGGAGCGATTAATGAATAGGAGGCCCAGGGTATTGATTACCGTTGATGCCTTCCCAAGGAAGGGTAGGCCTGTGATGGTTAAGGACACGGTTGATAAGGCATTGGGTGATTCAGGTTTGGATGTAAAGGTCGTTGTGATGCCAAGACTTGGTGTTGACATTAAGATTATGAGGGGACGTGATTATTACTTAGACGAGGTTCCAACGACGGATTCTGGTGAAACTTATGTTCATGACGCTAACGATCCATTATTCGGGATACATGCTGGTTATGATAGTGGAAGTAGACCATTGACCCACGGCGCTGGTGGTTACCTAACACAGACATACTCAACAACCAGGTGGATGGGGCTTAGGCCACGTGATACCTACCTATGCACTGTAATGCCCGGTTGGATAACGGGTATAACCTACGTTCTATTTGGTCCGTTCATGGTCGGATCAACCGTGGTGATTTACGAGGGTGGGCCTGACTACCCACATTGGGATAGGTGGTGGTCGATACTTGAGAGGTATGCCGTAACCGTGTTCCTAACTACAGGTGGTGCCTTAAGGATACTCTCTAGGCAGGACGCTGGGTTATTGAGGGCACATAACCTTGACATGCTGAGGCTTGTGTTAACCACGGCTGAGCCTCTCGAGGTTAGTGTTTGGCGTTGGGCCTATGAGTACGTGGGCACGGGTACTGTACCCACGATAGACTCTATACCGAGTAAGTTAAGTGGTAGGGTTCCGATAATACACATGTTCATACAATCCGAGTTTGGCACATTCGTAACAGGTAGCCTACCTAATTACACCTTCGTCCCACTAGTTCCGGGTTCGGTGGGGCCGCCAATGCCTGGCTTCGATTTTGATGTAGTTGATGGGCTAGGTAACAGCGTGAGGAGTACGGTTGGGTACTTAGTGACTAGGTCTCCATGGCCTGCAATGCCCATTGAGTACCCAATCGAATTCGTTAGGAGGTGGGTTAATGGGGTTTACTACGTTGGTGATTACGCACTCATGGATTACGACATGAACATCTACGCAGTGGGTAGGTCTGACGCTGTAATGAAGATAAATGGTTATAGGGTTAGCCCAGGTGATTTGGAGTCCGCGCTTAGGGAGGTCCCAGGCGTGCGGAAGGTCGTGGTTGCAGGCTCATTGGATGAGCAGAAGTTCGAGGTGCCGTTTGTCCTAATTGAGGGTGATGTTGATGAGGCGACGGTTAGGAGGGTCATTAGGGCTGAGGTGGGTCCCATAGCTGATCCAGGCAGGGTTGTGATAACGAGGGAGTTGCCAGACATACCAGTTGATGAGTTGAGGATGAGGCTTAAGCAGCATCTCTGGGGTATTGTTGAGGACCCAGTTATTAAGGGACTTATTGGGTCTTGAGTGGTATATTAATTACCCTCATGAACTTAATGCCCTTCTTAATTGCCGAGAGCCTACTCACGAGCTCCTGAACCTTACCGTACTCGCCCATGGCATGTATGACTTCTACGCAATCCCTGTCACCAACGTGGACGTGCGTTGTGACCCTAATTAAATCCTTGAACTCGTGCTGTAGATCCGTCACGTTCTTTTCTACATCACCAAGCTCATGGTCGTACATCAACACCACAAGCGAGAGTACGTAACCCCCGGTTGTCTCCTCCATAATGCCTGCCAGGGCGTTGGCAAGTAATGAGTTTATGAACCTAGACCTATTGATCTCGCCCTGCTTAACCATTAAACCATCGATTGTCCTTAATAACTCCTCATCCAAAGCCAGTGATACCCTCCTAGCCCTACCCACGGATTATTAAGTTATCCCTGGAATATAAATGTTTAATTACGGTGGCATTACAGCAATATTACCTGTGTGTATGGTTGCACTATATCCCTGAACTTCACGAAAAACCCCCTATCCGTGAAGTGTATCGGTATTGAGATGGTGGGTCTAAGGAGCATCACGGCATCGGCAGCCTCCTCAGGCGTCATCACCGTACCACCGCCTATCGGTATGAAGAGTATGTTTATTGCCTTCTTCCTCAGCCCACTTATCTCCTCTACTAAGTCTGTATCACCCATGTGGTAGATGGTCCTGCCGTTTATGTTTATCACATAACCAACACCGAAACCCTTAGGGTGAGGTATTGAGCCATTCATGACCTTAGTAATGTTGTAGGCGTCAACGATCTCAACCTTAACGCTGGGCATTGGCTCCACGGTATCGCCTGGTTTCACAACCATACCGTGGAATGGAGAAACCACGCGTTTACCGCTAAGTAGGTTAGGGTTTGGTATGTGGTTTTCATGTCCATGGGTATAGAGTAATACGTCACAATTAAGATCCGTCACTGCATCAATACAGAGACTTTGTCCATTGTGGGTAATTTTAACCCCTGCCAAGTCCCTACGCTCAATCGTTATACCACTATATACTAGCTTCATAACAGCACCTCAGCAGATTCTCGGCACTAAGTCACCTCTTGGCGGCTCGAGTATTCTAAAGCCACCTGTCACGGTCCTCATAATGACGTATCCACTGTACTTCTCACTCCTCCTGACCTCACCAATGACTTTAGCATTGCTGAAGCCTAGTGAGTGCATGTACGTTATTACCTCATCAGCTAAGGATGGGTCGACGGATAAAACCGCCACGCCCTCGCTTGCCAAATACAGTGGGTCTATACCTAGCATGCCCGCAAACGATGCGACCTCGGGACGTAGAGGTATTGATGACTCGTCGACCACAATCACGGTGCTGCTCACCTTGGCCCAATCATTAAGTACCATCGACAGGCCACCCCTGGTTGGATCCCTGGCCGCGTGTATGTAATCACCGTACCTCTCAACCAACGGTAACATAAGCCTTGTTAAGGGCTTAACATCACTTCTGAGTCTTGATTTTTCGAGAAGCTCCATTGAGACGTCACCACCCAATTGATAGGCCAGGATAACTGCGCCGTGGTCACCCACGTAATCGCTGACTATGATTTTATCACCAACCCTCGGTACATCAATGATGGGTTTCCTCGCTAATCCAATACCAACCGTGGTAATTATTACCCTGTCCAACTGCCCCTTAGGCATTACCTTAAAATCACCACCAATAAGTGCGATGCCCTCGTCCTTAAGCACGCCTATGAAGGAGTTCAGGATTTTCGATAAATCATCCATGGGGAACCCCTCCTCAACAACCACAGAGTCCAGCATAGCCAAGGGCTTTCCACCCATCATGAGTACATCATTTATTGAACCGGATGCCGCCAGCACGCCAATATCCCCGCCTGGGAAGAAGGGTGGGTTCACGGTATAGGCGTCCATGGTCACTATTAAGTAATCACCGCTTGGTAATGGTATGGCGGCAGCATCGTCTGGAAAGTCTATACCAACGCCATTACCAACCCTCTTGAGTGATTCCTCTACCCTACTGAAAATCAATTTTTCAAGGATTGCCGAGGTTTCGACACCACCAGACCCATGGGCAAGCCTGATGTACTTATCAAACTCCATGCCCATTGATTGTTTAATGCCGAGTTTTAAATATTGTTGCTAAATGCCGCGTAATAGGCTTGACCTAGTGCAATACCACCATCGCCAGGTGGCACCTTACGTGGCAGCATGACAGCACCTCCGCAATCGTTAACCGCCGAGTTTATGCCCGCATATACATAATCATTAACCGCAGCACCACCTGCCAGGTAAATCCTTGGGTTACCAACCTCCCTAGCCGCAATGCACGCCGCATCCCCTAAAGCCTTACCAATACTATACTGAACCGTGTAGGCTATATCCTTCGTGTTAACACCACTAATCAAAGCCTCGTAAGCCCACCTAAAGAGTCTCACCGTGTCTACTATGTAAGCTCCACCATCCTTCGTGACAACATCACTAATAACTCCATCACCTATGTATGAGCCACCCCTGGCATGGGCCTCAAGAGTTATCGCTGGCTCACCCTCATAACTCCTGTACGTGCTTAAGCCGAGCAATGCCGATACCGCGTCCAGGAACCTTCCAATGCTTGACGTCATTAATGAATTACGTAACTGCCTAAGAATAACCCTAACCTCCAACTCACCGCCTGGCAGCCTCGTTGCGAGGCCCAACCTACCTACGGCATCGAGGACCTCACCCTCACTGAGGAACTGGGATAGGTAGGAGATAACCATCCTCACAGGGTACATTGATGCCAAATCACCGCCTGGCATTGGTACGTACCTAAGGTGTCCGAATCTCACGAAATCATCACCATCGACAATAAGCACCTCACCACCCCAAACCATGCCATCTGATCCATAGCCCACACCGTCAATTGCTATTGAAACGAATGGCTCAACCTCGCCCCACTCAGCAGCCGTGGCTAACGCATGCGCGTGGTGATGGTAAACACTCACGTAATCCAGTCCGTACTTCTCAGCCCACCTATGGCATAACCACGTTGATGCGTATGATGGGTTAGCATCGCACACTAATAATGGATCCTTAATACCGTAAGTCTTCATGAACCAACTAAGTTCCCTGTCCAGATCCTCAAGGGCCTCGTACTCGTCCAGGTCACCTATGTACTGCGTGAGGATTACCTTATCCTCAACCGCAACTGCACCAGCCATCTGCAGGTCTGCGCCAAATGCAATAATGGGCCTGTGCAGTCTCCTACGAATCCTAACCCACATTGGTGCATAGCCCCTAGACCTCCTGAGGATCACGACCTTATCCCCCGTGAACCTAACAACACTGTCATCGACCCTATGCGCAATTTCCAGGTCATGATCAAGTACGTAATCAACAACTCCCCTCAACTTATTCATCACGCAATTGATGCTTGTGCACATGGGGTGCCCGTGGACATTACCGCTGGTCATTATTAGGAAGTGATCCTCAACCTCGCTGAGCAGTAGGTAATGGAGTGCAGTGTATGGTAAGAATATTCCTTCCCTATCCAGGTTTGGGGATACGTATTTTGAAACCGGTGTATCGGGCCTCTTCGGTAGGAGGACTATGGGTCTTTGCGGCGATTTCAATAAATCCTTAGCCCTATCATTCAATTCAACGAGCCTCCCCGCAATGTCTAGGTCAAGCGTCATTACCGCGAATGGCTGGGTTGGCCTCTTCTTTCGCATTCTTAGTTTAAGTACTACATCGTCCGATGAGGCTAGGGCAGCTATGTGGTAACCACCAACGCCCTTAACAGCCACTATGTAGCCCTCATCAATGAGTTTCGCTGTATCGTGAATAATATCCCTAGTACCTATGGGCTCACCATCAATACTCAATAACCTAACCCCTGGACCGCAGTACTTACAGGATACCCCCTGGTAGTAATACCTCCTAATACCACCTATCTCCGGACTCCAATACTCACGCTCACAATGTGGGCACATCCTGAAGTTACTCCATGAGGTATTGTGCCTATCGTATGGTAATGCCTTAATCACCGCGAAGCGAGGTCCACAGAAGCTGCAGGAGTTGAATAGGTACCTATACCTCCTGGGGTTATTGTTATCCAGAATCTCCCTGAGGCAATCCTCGCATATTGCCATGTCAGGCGGTATCATAGATACGGCGCTCCTCTCAACCCTACTCTCAAGTATCTTGAAGTCACCATACCCCAGGGGTTTAGCCTCCGTTATTTCATACTCCTCGATGTATATGGCGCTGGGCCTGCTCGTGAGGAACTCATTTATGAGCGATTTTACGGAGTCCTCCGGACCCTCAATGTGTATCTCAACCTCACCACCGCCGAGGTTCCTAACGAAACCCTTGATACCGTATTTATCGGCCAATAACTTAATGTATGGCCTGAAACCAACTCCCTGTACTATACCAACAACCCTTATGTTCTTGGCTATGTAACTCACACTCACCACATCTCCCTAACAACACCCCTCTCTCCCTCCCTAGCCCTCCTGGCTATTTCAAATATTTTATTGAACTCCTCCTCAACCTCCTTAACAGCCTTCTCAGGATCGTCACCGGCCATCAACGCCAGTTCCTTAGCCAGCTCCTTCTTCTCCTCAATGAATTGGTTAATGGCCTCTAGGTCGAGCTTTGTTATTATCACGCCTGCATGCACCATGACCAGGCCACCCTTGCTTATCCTC
>Ga0080003_1001918_pt1 | contig 10312 bp, 9 predicted proteins | sample JossMetagenome_FD_69206 | JGI IMG/M metagenome (GOLD analysis project Ga0080003, IMG submission 69206) | Hot spring microbial communities from Joseph's Coat, Yellowstone National Park, USA - JC2_E (SPADES assembly) (version 2) | ecosystem: Environmental > Aquatic > Thermal springs > Hot (42-90C)... | reverse complement strand
AGTTATGTTCTTTAATTCAGATCACAGCATTTCCGAGGTCCAGAGCCCTGCTGTTGGTGTCCAGCCCCTCCAGGTTTCTGGCCCGATGACAGAGGTGTATGTGAAATATACCCTGGGTATTTTGAACAACACCCTCGTACCTGGCAATTACAAGGTAAATACTAATTATTCAATAAATAATACAATGTCACAACCATATTATGTAATTTATGATCCCCTCAATGGAAACATGTACGTGAGCGATACTAACCTGGGCAAATTATACGAAATCAGCAGTACCACGAACAGGATAATTGCCACCATAAATGTAGGTGAATCTTGTCTAGGGATGGCCTATAACCCCTCTAATGGGAACATATATGTTGCCACTGATCCTAATTCTGTATCAGTAATAAATAACAGTACAGTAATAGCAAGAATACCTGTAGGCATGGATCCTGTTTACATAGCTTATGACTCTTTTAATGGATACATGTACGTAGATAACTGGCAAACAGGTAATGTGACGGTGTTCAATGCCACGACTTACCAGAGCGTTGCAAACATAAATTTTTCCTATTATGGTTCGCCGTGGGGCATAAGTTATAACCCCTTTAATAAAAATATATATTTGGTAGTTTTCAGCAACAATACAATATTGGTAATAAACAGTTCCACCAACACCATAACAGGTAGAATATGGGTGGACCAGGCTCCTCTTGAAATATTGTATGACCCAGAGAATAATTACATGTACGTGACCAATAGTCAATCAAGTGATATTTCCGTGATTAACAGTTCCACTAACAAAGTAATAGCCACAATATCCCTTGGTTACACCGAGCAGGGGTACGATAGGAATCCCTGGGGCATTGTCTATGATCCGCAGACACAGCTCATATATGTAGCTGAGTGGTTGTCTGGCACTGTTTCAGTGATCAACCCAAAAAACAACAGCGTGGTAGCCAGGGTGGAGGTTGGTACAGGTCCGAGCAATTTGGCTTATGATCCCTCAAACGGGTACATATATGTGGCTAATTGGTACTCTGGCACGATCAGCATAATAGATACCCATGTCTACCCAGCGGAGTACAATGTCACGTTCAATGAAACGGGCCTACCCCCTGGGGCGCAGTGGTCCGTTTCCCTGAACGGCACTGTAAAGAACTCCACAGCCAGCTCGATCTCTTTCAATGAGTCGAATGGCACTTACCCCTATTCTGTTTTTGTTGCAAACAAAAACTACACCCCAGTCCAGGGCACAGGGGTGGTAACGGTGTCCGGTGCAAACATGACGTATGCAGTCAAGTTCAAGCAGTTAAGCAGTCCGATGTTATGGCTGTATATCCTAATAGCAGTGGCCGTAGTGGTCTCAGTTTCAGTTGCTGTTGTCTGGGGGCTGAGGAAGAGGCGTGGTCCTGGGCTTCAGTGATTCAGGCTGAAAACAGCCCCGGGTGGCTTCGAACCACCGTCTGCTGGTTCAGAGCCAGCGATGCTTGTCCAACTACACCACAGGGCTACAGTCCTGTGTCCGGGCTGGGTAAGAAGACTAGCCAGTCCGAGCCTGGGGTGGCCCAATGGGATCAGGCTGAATCCACTGGCATCGCAGTATAGATTTCTGATGATGAATTTAAACATTTTCATTAAAATCTGGGTCAGCATAATACAGTTTTTCTCATAGCATATCAGTTTCATTAGATTGTTAGTCAAAATCCAAATTTAAATTTATTCTATTTTCTGAAATATTGAATGTTTAATAATACTTAAATATTCAAAATTCATAAATAAATAATTATGAATGAAAGGACAAATGAAAAGGCTGAAATATTGAGTTGGGAGAAGATAGAAAAAATGCATGAGGAATTTCATAAAAAAGAGCCAAGGGAGTGCGCATACGAAATAGCAAAAGAATGCATTGACATATATTGGAGGGAAGGGGAAATTCCTGATGAGAATTTAAAAAAAATTACTTACTCTGTATTAACATTCCTATTTGCATGGAATTCCACATTCTATAGAGGGTGTATTTTTGAAAAAGATTTCATAAAGAATATTAAAGACAAGATCAACAATAACAAGGAAAAGTTGGATTCCTTTAAAAGGAAATGCATATGTGAATTAAACACATCTGATAAAAATATTATAAAGGATTTGTATGAGAGTTTTTTAGAGGTATTGGCTTGTGAAAAAAATATAGGGAATACAAAGCTACACAACGAAGAAAGGAGTCAAGGGACGGATCAAGGAGCAAAAGAAGAGAAAGAAAATAAAAAATACAGCCCCGTGTCAACAGCAAAGTTTTTGCATATAATTTGCCCAAATTTCTTTCCCCTCTGGGACAAGACAATAGCAGATCGTTATGGTTGTTTTTATAAGAATGGCAAAGATAGCTTTGAATCATATTGGGAATACATGGTGAAGGTTAAGGAGCAAATTAATAACATTGAAGGCACAAAAACAGATGGGATAAAAGAAATTTTAGAAGAATATACTATTTTGAAGCTGATTGATGAATATAATTATATGTCTTATACCAAGGGGAACAAGCAATAGGAATGGTGAAAATATGACAAACATTTATCTATATTAGAGAGAAATGATAATCAATGTATTTGCCCTGAAGGGTGGTGACGGGTGCAGGGATAGAAGTATACGATTTGGTCAATGTGTCCGAATTGTATAATAAGGAGAAGAAGAAAAAAGGGCTATATAACTAATTATCTTGGTTTTTATCAGAAAAACAATTTATTTTTATTTATCATGCTTATAAAAAACATATAAGGCATTTTAAAAATAAGGCGTGAGTAAAAACATGTACTCATTCACATAATAGCGTAATTTTGAATAAAAAGGCTATATCAAAAACGAGTTATAGACTTGTTTTTCTTAAATTTCATATTTTCGTTAACCGATTTGAAGAATGTATTCTAATTGTTTCTCCCCTTTTTTGAAAAACTGATAAAAACATAGAATTGACAAAATGCTTATTTTGTCAATTGAAAATTAATGATTTTTATCCATTCTTTTAGTAGGGGTATTTTTAAGGTATATACCCATGATGTATTTTTACTTTTACGATCCTTGATACCCTCACGCATTGTTGAATAATTATTGAAAAGTATTTGAAGCACATATTTTTAAAATTTAATTTATAGATATAAAGAAAGTCATTGAAATACTGTGATACATTAATTTTTGAATGATAATCTTGATAGAATTATTCAACAAAGCATTTTGTTTTATCAAGTATTTGATTCAGAAGAATTATAATGTTATATACACACATCTTTATTCCTACTGAAATATCATAATTTCTGTTTCTTATGGACCAAATATATTCACATCCAAGAATGTCCTCAAGTATCGCAAATGTTCTTTCAATCTCTCATCTTAATGAATATCTTGATGCCTCTTCTTCTTGCAGCCGAAAAATTTGAATCGACAATTCCTCTCTTCCTGTTTGTATCTATTCCAGGATTACTTTTTGTATTTTTAAAAATATATATTAGATGAATAGTATGCCGCATCCATTAACAAATATAAATAATCCTTTACAGAATCAATTAATGGAAAAGCCATTTTCCTGTCGTGTACAGATGCTGTTGCAACATTCCATTCTATTATTGCAGACAAATCAACATCAAAAGATATACTTATTTTTCTTCAGTATTTCAATCCCTTAGTTGAGAAACCCATGAACTCAGCGGATCTTTATAATTCCATATAATAAATTTTCATCAATTATTATATCCAAAACTCTAAATTTTAATCATTTGGAGATACTGTAGCGATAAAAATATTTTTATATTAGGAATTTATAACATATTTATATGGAAAAGATTGAATTAATGGATTTAAAAGAGATTTTAGAAAATGCAATAATATCAGAGGAATTAGCTGCTAATTTTTATCGAGATTTATCTAGTCAGTTAGGTGAGGGATTATTAAAAGACAAATTATCATTCTTATCAAAGCAGGAAGAGCAGCATAAGAAGATCCTTGAAGAAATTTTTGAAGATTTCTATCCCAATGAAAAAGTAGAAAAGCCTAAAAAAACAATAATTTTTGAATGTAGTTCATATACAGAAAAAATAGATTCATTAAAAACAATAGTACAAGCTATTGAAATGGCAATGAATTGTGAAATAAAAGCAGAGAGTATTTATAGAATATTAGTTAAGAAGGTAAGTAAAAGATATGCCAAAAATCTTTTCAAGTATCTTGCGGATATGGAACATTCTCATTATTTATCTTTAAAATTCGAATACAAATACATGGAAAATATTGGTGAAGCTAAAATATCTAAAAATACACAATATCCTTATTTTCTTATTTTTAAAAAATAGTTAATATTATAATTAATTTATTTTAAATTATAGAGAAAATAAAAAATAATATTCAAGATGAAATAACGTTATTTGTAAGAAGTTTGGATTAAACTTTATTAAAGGACGATGCGATTTAAATGATACAATTTTTTATCAAAAAACTAAAAAATCTTTGCGTTGATTTAATTTTTTGTTGATCTGGTTGTATCGTTTTTTACTAAAATTACCGGAAAAATAATGTAAATATTATGAAATCCATTGTAGGAATATATATTTAATGAAAAATTTGCTTAAAATATTATTGAAGAAGGTAAAACTAAGATAGTAATCATTGTTTGAGCGATATTAAAAGATAGATACGGGTTATTAAAATTAGTCTAAATTGAGATAAGAAATTTTATCCTATACAATATTAGAGAGAATTTAATGTACCAAAAAATTTAACGTAAAGATTTATTCAGCGCAACAGCTTAATTTTGTAACATCTTTATAAAATGATTGAGCTAATAATTTGATTGATTCAGCCATAGTAGGATAAGGATGTATTGTATCAATTATATCAGATAGTTTTAATTTAAATTTTATAGCAAGTGATGCTTCAGAGACATATTCAGCAATGAATGGTGCAAATCCATGAAAACCTATTATATTATCCTCTTTATCTACAATCATTTTTACAAGACCGTGAATCATATTCATGGTATTTGCTTTTGGTAAAATTGAATTTTTCAATGTTCTTACATCATATTTTATATTCATCCTTTTAGCATCATTTTCTGTTACTCCAATACCTGCTATTTGTGGATTAATGTAAATTGCATAAGGTACAAGATTATAATCGATAGTAATATTTTTTCCAAAAAGTGCATTATCCACAGCAATCGATCCTTGTTTCGCTGCTACAGTAACCAGCATTTTCTTAGCAGTTACATCACCTGCTACATAAACGTCAGAATTTGTAGTTTGTAAACGTTCATCAAAAATTATACCGTTCTCATTAGACTCAATAGACATTTTTTTTAAATTTAAATCAATATTAGGCTTTCTCCCCGTAGCAATAAGAATTTCATCAAATGTAAATGTTTGAGTATCATTATTAATAAGTAATTCAACCATTTTTTTGTTATCTTTATAAATATTTGATATTTTTGCTTCCTTGATTATTTTAATTCCTTTTCTATTAAGAAAACTTTCAATGGATTGAGAAATGTCTGGATCTAATAATCTCCTAAGTATTCTTTCACCTCTTAAAATCATGGTTACCTTTGTTCCAAAATTGGATAGAAATTCTGCCATTTCTAAAGCTACATAGCCACTACCAATTATACCGACGGTCTGAGGTATTTTTTTAATATTTAATATATCATCTGACGTTAATAATTTTAAACCGTTTAGTTTTATATTAGGGATATAAGGTGATGATCCTGTTGCTATAATGTATTTATCAGCAATGTATACCTTATCCTTTACTTTTATTCCTTCTTCAACAAATTTTCCTTTTCCTGAAACATATTTTATATTTTTATAAAATTTTAATAGTTTTTCATATTTTTCCCTTCTCAATTTTTCAACAATACTTTTTTTCTGGAGCATTAATTTTTCAAGATCATATTTTGCTTTAATTTCTATTCCCTTCACATTTTCAATGCTGTTGGACGTCATTAATTCTGATACATAAAGAAGGAATTTACTAGGTATGCATCCTCTGTTAACGCAAGTTCCACCAATTAAGTTTTCTTCAATCATAAGAACTTTAGCACCAAATTCAGCGGCCTTTAATGCTGCAGAAAAACTTGCGGATCCTCCACCTAAAATTATTAAGTCATAATTTTTCATTTTTCAATCACTCTTGTCCTGTATTTAGACTTACCAGAAAATATTTCTAGATTTGGAATGATGTATTTATTAATTTTAGATTCATCCAATATTACTTCTCCCGAATTATTTTGTAATGAAATGTTTACAGAAATTATGCCATCTATATGTTTAAGATTTTTTTCAATATTCAACTTACAATTTTCACAAGTCATACCATATATTTTCAATTTTACTTTTTCCATGATACACTGGAATTTTTAATTGTATTTAAAATAAAAAGTTTAAAAAAATGAACATAGTTCAAAATTTTAAATACAGAAATGTGATAACAAAGATCATGAAACCATCCAAGAAGGCATGTATGATTTATTCTGGTGGAAAAAATATTTGTATTTATCCCTCAGAAAAGACATTAAATGTCATTGGAAAAAAATATACTCTTTTAATTATAGCTTTACTTGGAAATGAAAAGTATGTTAAATTCAATGAAATATTAAGAAATCTTGGTTCACCAAGGGCAAATATTATATCTGTAAGATTAAAAGAGCTTGAATCATTGGGATTTGTTAAAAATAGAATATTAAGTAATGTTAGACCGATTTCTGTTGAATATGCTCTTACAAAAGACGGAAGAAAATTAAGGAAATTAATACTTCCTTTGTTAAGCTGGATAGAAAAAAAGGTCTAATCAATTAGACCCTAATTTTTGATAACTCTTTAATTTTTTAAATCTTTTTACATAATCATTTTTGCATGTATTGCAACAAAAGTGTTTCTCTTCTCCATTTATTCTTTTAATAAATACATTACCTTGAATATTACCTCCACAATAATCACAAATAAGTCTTTTTATGTGCTCCATAATTAAAATTTCATTTTTTGTTTTTATCTCATCAAGAACAGTTAGTTTTTCATATTGAATTTTATTTTTCTCAAGAAAATTCATAAAATCAATTGTTTCATTAATATATTTATAAACATAAAAAATCAGAAATCTATTTTCATTCAATTTCATTATTCTTTTCACATTATCAATTCTTTTTAATTTTTGTAATAGTTTATTATTTTTTGGTATAAATTTTAAAATATATATATCTTTGTAAATGCTTAATAATCTGGAATTTAGAATTGTATAATATCCCATTATAATCTTATTTTTTTCCAATTTTAATATTCTTTGAATAGCTGTAGGTGTAGTTATATTCGTATGTTTTGCTATATTCCGATAAGACATTTTTGGATTTTCATTTATTAATTCTAGAATTCTAAAATCTACTTCATCTATCTTCATAAATATATTGATATTCTTTGAAATAATAAATTTTTTGTATATTTACATTTGTAAAAAGATAGATCTAAAAATATTAATGATATTTATTTCAATGAGGTGGAAAAAAATGGTAAAAGATCCGGTATGTGGAATGGATGTAAAAGAGAATTCTGAATTCAAAAGTGAATACAATGGAATAACATACTATTTTTGTAGTGAAAATTGCAAAAAACAATTTGATAGTAATCCCAGAAAATATATAAAAGAAAAGAAATCACATCGCTGTTAAAATGGCAAAAGATCCAATATGCGGGATGTATGTCGAAGAAAATGAATATGCAATCAAGAGTATTAGAAATGGGAGGACATACTATTTTTGCAGTGAATCCTGTAAAGAACAGTTTGAAAAACCTGAAAAAGAATATAAAAAATTAAAATTTTCATTAATTATTTCTTGGTCATTAACGATACCAGTTGTAATTTTAACATATTTTACACAAATTACTTTTTTAAAATATGTAATATTTGTTTTGGCATCAATAAACCAGTTCTATCCTGGTTTTAGATTTTACAAAGGTCTTTTGGATGCTATAAAAAACAGAATCGGGAACATGGATACACTCATTGCAATGGGTACTTCAGTTGCATGGTTATATAGTACCATCGTAATATTCTTTCCATACATTTTTATTTTTAAAGGAATTTATTTTGATACTTCTTCGATAATAATATCCCTAGTTCTTACGGGTATATTTATGGAAAATTTGATGAAAGAAAGAGCTACTGATTCCCTGCAAAAATTAATTTCATTACAACCTAAAGTTGCACATCTTGTTAAGGATGGCAGCCTAATTGATATAGATGTAGATAAAATTAAGAAAGATGATATACTGCTTGTTAAACCAGGGGAAAGATTTCCAACAGATTCTGAAATAATAGAAGGAATTACAGATGTTGATGAATCAATGGTTACAGGAGAGAGTATTCCAGTAGTAAAAAAAGTAGGGGATATGGTTATAGGTGGGACTCTCAATACAATTAATCCAGTAAAGATAAAGGTTAGTAAAACTGGCAATGAAACAACACTTTCGGAAATTATAAATATTGTAGAAAAAGCAACTACAGAAAGAGTACCAATTCAAAGGCTTGCGGATAAGGTTTCTTCATATTTTGTTCCCTTAGTAATTTTAATAGGCACTTTTTCATTCTTTTTCTGGTATTTTATAGGTGGGATAGGTCTTACATTTTCCCTTTTGGTCTTAGTAAGTGTTTTAATAATTGCATGCCCATGTGCACTTGGTATTGCCACTCCTGCAGCTTTAATGGTTTCATCAGGAAAGGCAGCTGTAAATGGTATAATATTTAAAAATGGCGAAAGTATTGAGATGGCAAGCAAAATAAATACTATTATCTTAGACAAAACTGGCACATTAACTTTAGGAAAACCTGAAGTAACTGATATATATACATTCAGCGATTTTTCAAAGAAAGATGTTTTAAAATTAGCGTCTATCGCTGAAATACAAAGCGAACATCTACTTGGAAAGGCTATCATAAATGAAGTTAATGGAGAAAAAATAGAATTTCCTGAATATTTTCAATATATTCCTGGAATGGGAATTAAGGCTATTTACAATAAAAATACTATAGTTGTAGGCAGCTTAAATATGATAAGAAATGAAGGAATTGAATTCATTTATCAGGATTTACTTTATGATCTTGAAAAAAAAGGAAAAACAGTGTTAATTGTTGCATATAATTCAAAAGTAATCGGTCTATTGGCAATTGCAGATAAGATAAAAGGTGAAGCAAAAAAAACTATACAAGAAATCCAAAAAATGGGCATAGATCCCTGGATGATCACTGGAGATAATGAGAATTCTGCAAAGGAGATTTCTGAGAATTTAGGAATTAAAAATGTAATTGCAAATGCTAAACCAAAAGATAAATTAGAAAAAATAAAAGAATTGCGAAAAATTGGAAAAATTGTTGCAATGGTTGGAGACGGTATTAATGATGCTCCTGCTCTTGCTGAAGCTGATCTTGGTATTGCCATTGGAACAGGATCGGACATAGCTGCAGAAACAGGCGGGGTAATATTGATGAAGGGAAACATATATGATGTTGTAAAAGTATTAAAACTGGGCAGAAAAACATTGAAAAAAATTAAACAGAATCTGGCATGGGCCTTTTTGTATAATTCAATTTTAATACCTATTGCTGCAGGTCTCCTAATTCCTTTATATGGCTCTAAAATTTACAATATTTTACCTTTTTTTGCTGCTATTGCAATGGCGTTCAGTTCAACTACGGTAGTTTCAAATTCAATATTGCTTAAAAGTGTAAAATTATGATTATAATCACAGAAAGGGCAAAGAATAAACTTAAAAAAATAAAAATAAAAGATATATTTATCATGCTTAAATATATTCAGGGCCCCTGTAATGATAATCTTTGTAAGATGATTCCAAAAATTGAAATTTCATTAACTCCTGAAAATATAAACTATGTTCTCCTTTATGAAGATGAATTTAATGTGTATTCTCATAAATTATTAGCGGAAAGCATTTTAAAACATAAAGATAATGTTGTCATAGATTATTCCACTTTAAAACAATCATTTATTGTTAAAGGTATAACTTATTCATTTTAATTATAGCTGATGTAAGAGTTTGATGGAAGCAGTAAAACTTCAATACTTTAGTGAAAAGTAGCTGACATTGTAAAGAATACTCCTGAAAATCGTTTTTAAGCTCAGGATATATGATATTGTTCTTTTTTATTTTTTTTAATTTTAGAAATTTTTTACTGAAAATGGTTTATTTAATTTGCTGCTGAAAATGTATATATCATATTATGCGGTAAATCCTATAAAAGAGATAAAGGATAAGATTACAAATGTTGCTCAACGGCTAGG
>Ga0080003_1001290_pt2 | contig 10319 bp, 8 predicted proteins | sample JossMetagenome_FD_69206 | JGI IMG/M metagenome (GOLD analysis project Ga0080003, IMG submission 69206) | Hot spring microbial communities from Joseph's Coat, Yellowstone National Park, USA - JC2_E (SPADES assembly) (version 2) | ecosystem: Environmental > Aquatic > Thermal springs > Hot (42-90C)... | reverse complement strand
AGAGCCATTGCTAAGGTCATGGGCTGTTCCCCTACACCAATATTAAGAATATTAAAAGAGAAAAAATAAAAAGAGTTGTTCTATGGCACTATATAATTTTTTACAATCTTTTCAAAAGTAAAATTTATAATACACTGATTTTATAGATAAGATTAAGGTGAAGATTGAATGAGTGAAATAAATCTGCCAAAATTCGACGAGTTTTTAGCCCCTATTTTAAAGTACGCCAATGATGATAAGGAACACACACTATCCGAAACAATTGAAGCAATGTCGAATCAATTTAATCTTAGTGAAGAGGATCGCAATTTATTGATGCCTAATGGCAAAAGAACGTACATTTACAATAGAATAGCTTGGGCTATATCATATCTTGCTCAAGCTGGGCTCTTAGTCAGGACGGGGCGTTCTAAATATAAGATTTCAGACATTGGAAAGGAGGAAGTAAAAATCATTCCAGAAAAGATATCTTATAAATATCTTGAAAAATTTGAGTCCTTTCAAAAATTTATGGAATCTCAACGTCCAAAAAAAAGAGATATAACTGATCAGAAAATTCTGCATAATGAGGAATTAACGCCAGACGAAAAAATTGAGGAAATATTTAATGAACATCAGGATATGTTAACACAGGATTTGTTAAATTATTTAACAACAATAAAACCATCAGATTTTGAGCGTGTGGTAATAGATACATTATTGTTATTGGGATATGGAAGGAATTTCGAGGAATTAGCGAAGAAATTGGGTCAGCCGAATGATCAGGGAATTGATGGTGAAATACCCTTAGATAAATTGGGATTAGAAAAAATATATCTTCAAGCTAAACGCTACAGTAAGGACCATTTAGTTACTGCTAGTGATATAAGGGATTTTATAGGAGCTTTGTCAATTAGAGTCAATGCAAGAAAGGGAGTATTTATAACTACAAGTGAATTTACAAAAGAGGCTATCGAAACTGTTAAGAAAGATACCAATCATAGCATAATACTTATAGATGGGTTAGAATTGGTAAAATTAATGATTGAATATAACGTTGGAGTAAGGGAAATAAAGGAATACAGAATAAAGGAATTGGATAAGGAATATTTTGAATCTCTATGAAGGGTGATTTAAATTGGTTGATACAAATATGACAAATCAAAAATAAGACAAAATTAGATAAAAAGTTTAATCCAAAAACTAAGATTATCAGAATTTTAACTTTAGTTTTGCGTTAATTTTATAGTGTCCATAATTTTATGTAAGTGCTAAGAATACCTCAAATCAAAGATTTTAATTTCATTGTTAATTTATAAGGATTGAAAAAAGAGAGTTTAGGTATACATTTCAGTAAAAGTCATACTGAGTAGGGTTTCAATTAATATCTTTCAGAAATGGTTGAGTCATTTATCAATTTTTATCATATCAATTTATACGGATATTACTGGCATGGATACAAGCCAGTTTATGAACCAGATACAATAACAAATATTCAGATCTTCCATATTATTCTTGCCTCCTTGAACATGAGTTTGCTATCGATGTATATTTTTCTTTTGCACAAATTTTTAGAATATTATTCTTTTGGGCTTACGTTAAAAAATATTTTTATATTAGAAACTTATAAGAAATCCATAAGAAAAATTATAAAAAATTAAAATTGGGATGGTGAAAGTTTTGGACAATTCTAGGGAGGCCACTCTTCAGGATAGAGTCGTGGATATAATTAGTTCTTTAATATCTCAAAGTAGATTTGATGGTCTCGAGTTCTCTAAAGTAGAGAGGGACTATCCCATAGGAGGAAGGAGGCCAGATATAATTCTTTTTAAGAAACCCAATGATGTTCCATTTTTTATAATAGAAACCAAAAGGATTTCTAAATCTGGTAATAGGTCATCATTCCAAGTTCTTAATCCTGCCGTGGTTGGACAAGCAATCAGCTACATAGTTTTGTATGCCTCGTCAAAAAATCAATTAGAAATTATTCCTTATTTTGCTACTGCTGATCCTAAAGAGATTGCCATATTCAAAACTCCAGATAGCATTTTAAACTCTGTTAATATAAATGCGATAGACAAAAGGGATTATGAACACGTAATAAAGCCAGAGACGTATACTAAACTCATTAATGAATTTCTCTTATTCTATAGGAGACTTGATCTTTCTGAAAAATTTTTTTATGGGGTTTTGGACACTTTAGCAAAGGATTTTTCAGGTAGGTTTGTTGAAAAAATCAAACCTACCTTAGCAATAATAAATCTTCTTAGGAGTTTTGTAGAAAGGATAAGTGAGAAAAGCGAAACTATGATACATCTTAAGATGGAGAATGATGCGATATTAAAATCCAAGCTAAAAGAGATGGGAAATAATCTTGGATATATTCCAACTTCAAAGGGACTAGCTAGAATGATGTCCTATGTGCTAATGAATAAACTAATATTTTATAAAGTGCTAGAGGGAAAGTTCAAGCTTCCGAGGATGGTTTTTTTGGACACATCCTCAAAGACTAAGTTTTTGGAAGAACTTGAAAGGTATTTTAAAAAAGCTATGGAAGTAACAAAAGACTTTGAACCCATATTCCAGACTGGCTTATATGATATGATAGATTTACCGGATGAAACCAGTGTACTTGAAGTAATAAATGAATTTATTCAAATTCTTGAAACCTATAGTTTAGATGAAATTGTGGATATGTCAGGTTATATTTATGAAGACCTAATAGATCCAGAAGAGCGACATATGCTGGGGCAATTCTACACTCCTCATCCTATATGCGAATTGATAGTGAAGTGGGCAATCAAGACTCCAGATGATGTGGTATTAGATCCGGGTTGCGGGAGTGGAGGTTTCCTTTCTGAAGCTTACAAAGAATTGGTAAAATTAAAAATTGGAAATCTCAAGATTCCCCCTCCAGAAGGTGTTCACCAAAAGATATTGGATCAGCTTTATGGTTTAGACATAAACCCCTTTCCGGCTCACCTTACTGCAGTAAACATAGCTATGAAAGATGCTAGATCACCGTCTACGAATCTAAATATAATAGTAAATGACTTCTTTCTTCTAAAACCAACTATTAGAATATTTTCGTCTTATACAGTGAAAACGGTTGCTGGCGAAGTAAAAAGGGAAATTTTGATTCCATATTTTGATACGGTGATAGGCAATCCTCCTTATACTAGGTGGAATGAAATATCAGAAAATACAAAAAATCTCATTAAACAAAACCTTTCATCAGAAATAAAAAAATACGGATTGTTAAAGAGATCGAAAGGAGGAATGAGGGCTGCACAAAATCCTGGAATCTATGAGTTTTGGATCATTCATGCATCAAAGTTTCTTAAAGAACATGGTAGAATTGGAATGATAATATCTAATTCATGGCTTCAAACAGATTATGGGATTGCATTTTCCCAATTTTTACTAGATAATTTTAAAATAAAGGCAATAATAGACTTTTCTCAACGCTTGTTTGAAATACCAATGGTTGCAACAATGATTTTATTACTTGAAAGATGCAGTAATGAAGAGGAAAGGAACAATAATTTAGTTAAGTTCATTTATATAAACAAAGCGATACCTGTAAAAGAAATCTTAGAAATGGTAGAAAATAACATGTATATTGAAGGCATTACATTTAAAAAGATTTTACAGTCCAAATTACCTAAAGATAAAAAATGGATTGAAGTATTCTCGCCTGACATTTTTGATATGATTTTTAAAAATGAAAAATACTTAAAAAAGGCATCGGATCTTTTTAAAATAAGTAAAGGAAGTGTAAAGTGGTTCATAGAGAAAGGTGCTGGAACGGGGGCAGATCCATTTTTTTATTTGACTCCCGATGAAGTCGAACAATGGAATATAGAAGAATATGTGTATCCAGCACTGTTAACTGCAAGAGATACTATGTTTTTCTCATTTGATAAACCAGATTGGGAGAAAATAAAAGTAAATAACGGTAAGTGTTATATGTTTATTTGCCATAAACCTAGGAATAGGTTATCCCACGAAGGTTCAAAATATGTTAAATGGGGAGAAAGGGAATGTAGAAATAGTAAAAGTAGAGGAGGAGGAGTAATATGTAGTCAAGCAACTGCTTGTAGACAGAGAAATAGAACTAGAGGTTATTATGGATGGTATGATCTGGGGGATGTAATACCCGTTCCTATATTTGCCATTTATCAGGCAAGATATAAGACAAGGTTTGTGTGGTGTAAGTTTCCCGTGGCATTGTACCATTCTCTGATCTCGTTTATACCAAAGCTAGAAATGAATGAAATACAAATAAAGGCTATTCTAGCATACCTCAACTCATCATTCATTCAATATTATGTTGAATTAAAAGGGAGGTATATTGCAAAAGGACCAATTGGATTTGAGGTCAAAGTAGCCAGAGAAATGCCAGTTTTGGATGTAAGGAAGTTAAGCAATCAACAATTAAAGACATTGGCAGATTTCTTTGATAAACTTGAAAAGGAAACTCGGCGGATTGGTGGTGCTTCTGAGAGAGAGCAAATACAGAATTTGAAGCCAAAAATATACGAGATAGACATGTTTGTAGCAAAAATTCTAGGAATACCAGAAGTCACTGTTGAGCTAGTTCAAAAACAGGTAGATATGTTAATTGAGAGAAGGATATTGGGCTCAAAAAAAGAAAAAAGCCAAAAAATAGAAGACAGGTCAGAATTACAAATTAAGCCACCTAAGAAAAGAAATAAGGGCTCATCCCAACAAACAACATCTGATTCACTTGACAGATTTATAGACTTGACATAATAATTGAACATTGAATAATGAAATTGGGAATATCTAATTGAAATAAAACTTATCTTCATTCAGAAATACTATCTTAAATAAAAAAAAATTAATAGAGGTTAACCTATTTATCAATTTTCATTACCTCAATTTATACAGACATAACAGGAATGGATACAAGCCAGTTTATGAGCAGAATACAATAAAGAATTTTCTTATGTAAACAACCAATAAAATAGTTATTAAAAATTATCAATTGAACTTAGATTTTTAATATTTCTTATGTACTCTTCTTTTAGTTCTTCAGTTTTTGGAAGTACTCTAAAAAATTCGAGAATTATTTTGTCACGAACATCTTGATAAAATTTTTGCCTCTTTTCTTGTGATCTATTTAATTTAATTACAACACTATTTTTAGGGCCAAAAGTTACTATCTCATGACCTAAATATTCTATTAATGGATTTATTTCATTAATTCCTGATATAAAATTAACTACTGCTCTTCTTTTAGTTAATGGTGAAATTCTGCTCTTTATTTCTAAGGGTTGCTCAGGTTCAACCTCTTTATTTTCAATTACAGTTTTAGCTACCATATCTAATATAGCAGATATTTCGTTTCTTTTTGTTCCCTTATATGAATAATAAAGCTCAGTTATATCATCATCAACAGGAATTCTACTTATATAAGCAGACTTAATAAGATATGTAATATTACTATTCCATTTACCTATTATTTCTTTAAATTTTGAGTTAACATTGTTTAAAAGTTGGCTTATATTATTAAGAAATGAATCATATTCATTTTCTGGCAATTCATCTAATAGATCACATAGAGTTTCATATTCTGAATCAATAGAAGTATCGATATTTATATGACCATAAACTGATGCATATTCTCTATCAGCTGAAACTTCAATAATTATAGGAACATCTTTTCCATAGATTTTCATTTGGCCTCTTATTTTTAATATTCCATAATATTCATTTTCTAATAAATCTGGTTCGGCATTTTCTTGGATTAGTTCCCCACCTGTTTCTTCTAACGTTGAATATCTCCATAAAGATATTTTTTCCTCTTTAAAAGAAAACAATTGTTCAAGTTCCTGTTTAAAAATAGGATATACTAATTTTAATACTTTTCTTATTGGGATTTTATATTCTACATCTTTTTCCTCTTTTTTTATGTCTTCTTCAATTTCTATGTAAAATCCCATATAATATTCACCCTATCATACTTACACATTTACAAATACATATTTATAATACGTTAATAAATTTTTTCCATCGATAATATTTTATAAAAAAATTTTAATACATATCAATATTTTTCTCTTTTTCTATTCTTTTCCTATAATGTTCTATGTCCTCTTCCTTTATAGCCCAAATTGGTTTTTTATCTATTTCTACAGGCTCACTCCTTGTTGATCTTTTATTCCATATTACTTTCCCTGTTGGTGAATCTTTGGTATCTTTAATATCATAACGTCTCCATTCTTTACCTCCTTTATCTTTACCACTATAAATAACTAAAAAATACATAACATTTAAATTTTTATTTTTTGCTTCTGTATAAGTTTCTCTTAATTGTTCTATTGCTTTATTTAGTTTACCTATACCTTTTCTTTCAACTAACATCCATTTACAACTTTTATAATGCCACATACAATCACAATTCTTTTTACCATTAGTTGATGATAATACTTTTTCAATAATCTCTTCAGAAGAATATATTTCACCAGGGGGACCTTCATTTGGTAAGGGAATAATCCATTTTTTCCCACAATTTTCTGAAGTACCTTCATAATTTGGCATTTATATCACTTATCCTATACCTTATAATTTCATGATTTTAATTAGATATTAAAAATCATATAAATAAATATTTTCATCTTTTATTTTTCCTCCTTTTGATTATCTGTTCTTGTAATATCCATTTTTATATTTCCCTTTATTTTAGTTGTACTTTTGCGGTTAAGGCAATATAAAGTGGATTTCCTATTAATATATAACAAAAGTGGTTAAGCCATTCATCAATCTTTATCACATCAATTTATACGGACATTACAGGAATGGATACGAGCCAGTTTATGAGCAGAATACAATAGTAAAAGATATTTTTGAATAAATATCAATTATAATTCATTCTCTCACCTCTATATAATCTCAAAACATAAATAAAGGAAATGTTTTAAGGATTTAATTTCCTCTTAACATTTCATCACAGCACCTTATATTATCCTATTGTTTAAAAATTAATATTTAAAATTTTTAATCCAGAACCTGGCAATCTCTTCCCTTGTGGCAATCCAAACATCATGTTCCTTTGCGTATCTTATGAACATTTCTACTGCTACAAACCTTCCAGGCCTTCCTGATATTCTTAAGTGGAGGCCAACGTTCATTAGCTTAGGTGTTTTTATGGATTCATTGTAGAGAACATCAAATGTATCCCTTAGGTAAGTATAAAAATCATTGGAATTTGAGAATCTATGCATTGGATATAGATAATGGAAATCGTTCGCATCGGGTGTATAGGGTATTATGAGAATTCCAGTTTTTTTGTAATAGTATGGAAGATCATCGTTGTAAGCATCTGAGTCATATATGAAGTTCTTGAATTCTTGCAATATATCCAGTGTATTCTCGCTAGGCTCCCTCGCATAAAAACCCACAGGTTTTTTACCTGTTATTTTTTCTATTAAATCCACAGATTTCTTTATCTCCTCCCTCTCCTGCTCATACGTCATTCTATAAAGCTCAGTCCACCTAAACCCGTGGTCACAGATCTCATGGCCATCATCTATTATTGCCCTTGCAGCAGCGGGATTTGATTTCAGAGCCTTTGCTACAGCGAAGAACGTCACCTTTATACCTTCCCTTTTAAATAAATCTAGGAACCTCCAGATAGCCACTCTTTGAGCATATTCATATACACTTTCCATGCCAACATCCCTTGTTTTTATATCAACAGGACCAAACTCGCCTATGGATTCAACAATTCCATCGATTGGATATGAGTGCTCACCTCCCTCCTCATAGTTCACAACAATTGATAAAGCAAGCCTTTTACCACCAGGCCAAGTGAAATCTGGAGGATTCCTTCCATAGCCTATGAAATCCCTTTGATATGCCATGTTAACACCTCAGAAGTCCATTCTAATGGATCCTATCCTGAAAAGTTTCTTTTTATCCCTTCCAATTATTAATACCATGATTACCCCAATTAATGCCCATATTATAAATATTATAGCTGCAAACTCAACAGGGAATGATGGTGACCATACACTTGCATATAGAGCCCCCAAAAGGAATGCGAATGCTGTTATAGGAAGAACAATATGGAAAATTATTGATTTTTTTGTAAAATTCCTTGAATAGAAGGATAGTGCAAAGTTTATCAGTATTTGCATCGTTATTGTAACAAGAGTTGCAATGGTTGCTGCTATAAGGAAAAGGTTGAGTGTTTGTGATGCATCATTTATTGCATTCATTGCTAATGCAGAAATTATGATGAGAAAAATTGAGGATATGCTCATTATGGACAATGAAATGTACGGTGTCTTGTATTTCCTGGATACCCTTGCCAGGGATTTTGACAATACCTCCCTTCCAAGGGTAAAGAGATTCCTTCCAACTGCATTGAGGAAGGAAGTGCTGCTTGATATCGTTGAATTACCAACAAGAACAAGCATCGAAATTACAGCAACTATGCCAAGATACTTATAAACAAGGAGGACACCTGGTATGGAGATGCCGTTAGTAATCGAGGTGGCAAAGGTGTCCATGTTGTACATGCCCTAGCCAATTGTTGTTGCATATGCCATTATTATGAATACAAAACCTGTGAGAAGAACCTTTATTATCACTGCCCTTCCTATAGTTTTCTCCGGAACCTTTGCCTCTTCTGCAATGTTCACGGTGGTGTCATAGCCTGCAAAGGCCAGCATTGAGAAGAACAGGCCATAAAAGAGACCCTGCCAGCCTGTTGGAAAAAGGGATGGAGTAAATGGAAGGTATGAATTTGATTGCCCCGCTTCTACTATTACAACAACGCTGAACAATAAAATAAGCGAAAGTTCAATGAGTGAGGAGATAAGAGTATACCTCAGGGATATCTTTATGCCCCTTATAGTGATCATCAGTTCAACAAGTAAGAATGCAATAACAATTATAAGCCAAGTGTAAGATGGAAGTTTTATTACAAAGAAGTATGGAATGGAAAGCTGTACTATAAGCCCATAAAATATGGGTTCATTCAATAATACTCCAAGACCATAAATAATGTAAATCCATCCCGTTACAAAGCCCATTATGGGTCCAAGGCTTTTTGAAATAAATGTATAATAACCACCAGCGCTTGCCGTCCTTATTGAATATTGGTAAATAGTATTTACAATAAGGAAAACTACCATAAGACCAAGGATGTATGAGAGAGTGACAGATCCTCCAGCATATATTGCAGACTTCTGGATACCTTAGAAATGCCAGATAATTATTTTTGCGGTCTTCTATCCTTTTTGCAAGATCCTTGTGCTTTCCTTTTATTTTATTGCACAAATTCTCAAGATGTTTTTCTCCTTCTTCCTCATTCCTGCTGTTCTTTGCCATGTATAAATCTTCCTTTATTTCAGCGTATTCCGCCTTTGATAAATGCATCCTTAGATTTCTTGTGAAATGTACCCAGCAAAGTTGATGGTCGGATAATGGATAAAGTTTTGATATGATCTCTTTTACGCCTGGAAAATCATCTGTTACAAATAGAACTACCCTTTTCAAACCCCTGTTTATCAAATCCTGGAATATATCTGACCATGTTCCTTTGTTCTCACTTCCATCATTGATCCAGAAACCAAGTATCGTTTTGTTTCCTTCTAGATCTATTCCTAATGCTGTGAATATATGTATCTCTTTCATCCTGTCATCCCTCATCTTTGCATGGTATGCGTCTATGAATACTGCAAACATCTTGTTTGGCAAATCAGATGTCTTATACACTTCGAACCTGTCGTGTATCAATGATGTGAGTTCATCTAACCTATCTTCTGGATAAGGTATATTCAATGTCTTGAGAGATCTTCCTATTTCAGATCTCGAATAACCATTCGCAAGCATCGCAAGTAATAAATTTTCAGTGTTTTTGTCAAATCTCTTCCATTTCTCTGGAAGTAAAGCTGGCCTGAATCCACTCCCAGATCTTACCCTCGGTACCTTTAAATTCAATTTGCCTATGGCCATAGTTAATGTCCTGTTGTAGAAACCGTTTGCACTGTCTTCTACGTTCTCAAGATAATATTCCCTCTCCTTTTCCATCAATGCTGATAGAACATCTTCAATCACTGTCGTTATACCTATCTTTTCACCTTTCCTCATCCTCTCTGCGTATTTTGAGGCTGTCTTTTCTATGAGTTCTTCTAGATCTTTGTCCTGAATTTTATCTTCTTCTGCCAATTATAACACCTCTTTCTTTAATCCAATTTTTATATTTATTTCTTTCATATTATTCACCTTTCCTTTTTATTTACACAATAATAGATCATAGTCCCTATTCTTTTACTTTTTTCATCTATTACAAGTTGAGCATTTGT
>Ga0080003_1001914_pt1 | contig 10332 bp, 14 predicted proteins | sample JossMetagenome_FD_69206 | JGI IMG/M metagenome (GOLD analysis project Ga0080003, IMG submission 69206) | Hot spring microbial communities from Joseph's Coat, Yellowstone National Park, USA - JC2_E (SPADES assembly) (version 2) | ecosystem: Environmental > Aquatic > Thermal springs > Hot (42-90C)... | reverse complement strand
CCTTTAAACAAAGGATTTTCAAAAATATAAAGATCGTCTGCAAGTGTGGTTATTCCAACGTGGATTTCAGCAATCTCTCCAAGTTTCTTTCCACGATTTTCTATTTCTAATATTTTGTCTATTATTTCATTTTTATCTAATATCCATTTATCATCTCTCAATTTGCTAAACGGAATACTATCTATATATTGCAGTTTGTCATTATAGATATAATAATCAAAATAATTTTTGGTATTATCTTTCTCTAGCACAGTAATAGAAGTATAAGCTGTAACTTTATTAAACACTTGCTTATAATCAAAATTTATAATTTCTTTGATAAGTTTGTTTTCTTTTAAATATTTTCTTAATTCTTTTCCGGTGTTAGTGTAAAAATATGTATTTGGAGTTATAAAACATAATCTACCTTTGTTATTCAATAGATTAATTCCAGTTTGAAAAAAGGCTATGTATATATCAGTAGAACCGTTTTTACAAAATGAATAATTATCTTGAATATATTTTCTTTCTTTTTCATCAAGATTCTGAATTCTTATATAAGGCGGGTTTCCTATCACAAAATCAAATTTTCCGTTTAGTTTTTTATTTTCTTCTACATCCAACGCATCTCTTTTATATAAATTAAATTTAGTTTTTTGGTTAATTCCATGTTTTTCTAAAATTTTATTCAGATTTTCATTGCACTTTTTTATCGCGTTTCCATCTATATCAATTCCAAATATGTTTCTTTTGATAACTTTAATCTTTTCGGCGTCAGAAAACTTATGCTTTTCTAAATAATTTAACAGCCTATCCAATGCGACAACTAAAAAGTTTCCATCTCCACAAGCAGGATCAATAATTGATTTTTTATCAAGATTATCAATATATCCAACCCTATCAAGCATTAACTTAACTATCCATTCTGGCGTAGGAACAGCGCCTTGTAATTTTTCCTTCGATAGGTTCATATATTTAGGCAATTCAATTACTGATTTTTGCATAATCATGTTATTATTAAATTATGTTTATAAAAACATTAAAAGATTATTTATTTCTCCAATAATCCAAAAATTCTTCTTCAGATTCGAACTCCCCAATTCCTTTTTTAAGCTTATCAATATCTTTTATAGAACCTATAGCTGATGTGGTTCCTGTTCCTGTTGAATAAGACGCTATTTTCCATTTTTCTTGAACTATTACTTCAATATTAGAAACCATGTGTAAACTATCCGCATTTTCATCCCAATCATAAATAAATCCTACTATCCAGTGTGATGTAAATTGGTTATAAGGAACTATACAGCCTGGCATCTTCTTATCAGGATTTCTAAAATAACCTGCATAACTTCCGAGAGTAAAACCGCTTATCTTATTTGGCGTAACCCTTCGTGCAGTTTTAACATCAATGGCAATTAGTTGATTTCCAAGTTTTCCACCTGTCATAGCAACGTCTGGATATTCTCTTGTGGTTTCTGGTCTTATTATCTTACAACCTAATTTTTTAGCCAGAACTTTTAATCTCTCTACTGCAAGATATTCAAATAACGCTTGAACTTGAATATTTGCAGGTATCGGATATATATTTCCGCTTTTATCTAATATACCTGTGAATTCCCAATCTATATTTCGCATAGAAGATTCCAATTCTTTTTTAATGTCAATCGTAGACTCACCAATGATTAAGTTAAATATCCCAATTCTTTTAATAATTTTTGCACTTTCTCTTCATGGTTTCCTTGAAGTTCTATAATGCCGTTTTTAACCGTGCCACCACAAGCAAGAGAATGTTTTAGTTTTTTAGCAATTAAATTAACTTTTTCTTTATCTACGCCTTCGATCAATGTCAGTGTTTTCCCATCCCTAACCTCTTTTGAATAAATTTTAATATTGTTTGTCGGTAAACCGCTAAACTTAAACCCATCAGCTATCTCCTTTGGCAATCCAGTTATAGGATCTGTTTCTCTCATTTTATTTTTCGAAATAAATATATAATATTAAGTTTAAAATAATACAACTTATTGAAAATCGTTTATCTCAACATCAGGAAATATATATCCAGCGTATAACACATTGGTGTCTTTTATTACCTCTTTTATTCTTTTAAGATGATCTGCTATGCAATCGCTTTTATCAACGTGTTCGTATACTTCGTCTTGCAAATCTATCAAAAGTTTACGCAACTCTTGCTTCACCAAGATCATTCCTCTTTTTTTGTCCATTTTAACACCTTTTCATATTTCACAGAAATTAAAATAATATTGGAAATCATTCTCATCAAAATTAAACCTTTTAAGAATTTTAATTAAGTAGTTTTTTAATATCATTTTATCTATTCCTCTTTCTTTCAACTTATCCTCATCACCTTCTAATTCTAATTGTGAAATAAACCTCGGAATCAAAGTTTCATCCGTACTGCTAATAATCATAGCTCTGTAATAAAGTTCATTAATATTTTTTGGATAAATCAGTCTAATTTTAATAATACCATCCTTTCCAATTAAATCATCATGATAAGCCTGAATTTTTCTTTTATTTCTAATTAACTTCAGTGCCGTCTCAAACCTTTTAGGCATCGCAGATAAAGTAGCCATCACATTTATCACCATTATTTATATTTTGTTTACAAACATTTAAATATGTTTTGTTCTATATAAAAATCTATTTAAATCTAATCCTACAATTTTTAATTGTGATTATATGGAATTAAGTGAATATCCAGATTCGTTTAAAGAGAGCGAAGATTTTAACGATATACAGAAAAACCCATTTAGACAAATTTCAGCAAATCTGCTTGATGCAATAGATGAATATTTTACAAATATAGATGATAGCAAAGATATAAACGGCATAAAATATTACAACTACGAAGACGAACTAACAAAATTGCTTTTTGATGAAAGAAAAAAGAGCGAAAAAACAATATTAAGTAAGAATGGAAAACTCGCAAAGTATATTAAAAGTATATTTAAAGATTACGGGTTTAGTGAAAAAGATTTTGATAGTTTCTTTAAAATGCTGACTTCCGTAGATAATATTTCAGAGTTTTTCGAAAAGTTTTTAGATGAATATTTGTAATTTGTTAAATTTGAGCGAAGAAATTGCTATATAGCATCAATCTTTGAGAAATCCGCAATTAAAAGATAAATATAGTCCAAAATTTTTCTGCCACTATGATTTCCATTCTCAACAAAGTCTTTTATAGAATTGTAATTATATTTATTGATCAAAGGATTTTTTAAATCCTTCTTGGCTTCTACAACTCTATAAGAAGCAGAAGTTTTATAATCGAATGTTCCGTTTTTATAAATTGTTATAGAATACCTATACATCCACCCAGAATAAGAAATTTTAATCGCTTCGTCGGTCCTCAAATAATGGGCTTTCATGTCTTCAAATGAAAATTCTGCCTCATTTTTATGCTTCCTGTTTTATTCATATCATCACAATATAACAAGTAGCCCGTAATCCTTGATAGTTTATCAGACGATACAACAAGCCGATGATGGAGTTATCAAACGTGTTATACCAAATAGATTAACGCAAATCTTTTTAAATGTTTATAATAAAAATATATTGATGATTATATGCCAGAAAGAAAATTTGATGTGAGTAGCTTAGAAGGATTAGACTACTATATAGAGAAAAATAAAGACAAAATATATGTTGTTGCTTATACTCACTTCTCGCAAGAAATTGGAGATATAGTGGAATCACTATTAAAATTTGGAAAGCGAAATAATCTTGAATCAAAAGGAGTTTTAATAAACAGCATTGAAAAAAGCGAATCTTCATTCGACAAATATTACGAATTGAAGGGGGTGTTTGTAGATAGGTTTTACAAATATAATGTATAATTTTAAGCTAAAACTTTTTATACTTTAAGCGAAAGCTACTTATATTTTTGCTTAACATAATTAAAATGATAACATGGAAAAAACAGAAGAAAATTTAAGTGAGTTAGCCAAAATCGAAGCACCTCTAGTTGTCATCACCATTTTTATTGCAATCTTCGTTATATCAGGTTTGCCAATATTAGCAAACAAGATAATAGGATATGAAAAAATGATGTTCTCTCTTCCAGATGCATTAATAAACTTTCCAACAGTACCTGCATTAAGTCCAAGTTTAAGTCAGCCTATAATGCTATGGTCTTCAATCGGCGTGCTTATTATGATTGGCGTAATTTATGCAGTCTTCGCAAAATTAGACAAAAATGCAGTTCATTCATTTATATATTCAGATAAAGGTTCTCTTATTTTTTACTCGTATATCGTTATCGCGTGGTTTCTATTGTTTTTTGGAATTATTTATACATTTATTATTGGATCTAGCATAGCGTCTAATCTGTCCGTTTTAGACACTTTAAGTATTTTTATTTCAATACTTCTTGTAGATAAAATGAGTCATCCAACTACTATATCTTCTAAGAAAAAACCAAGCGATCAACTATCGAAAGTGAAAATAAACCCTAAATGGAGAAGAGACAAAAAAGGCAGACCATACGCTATCTGTCCGAAATGCCATTCAAAAATATATTATCTAGAGGCAGAGGAGTTTATTGGGGCGATATTTAAGCATAACATAGTGTCTCCAAACGAAGATGGCGAATTGTCTTGCTATCAATGGTTTAATGAAGATAATACACCAGGCAAAAAAGATATATTTGAAGATTGCTCTTACTTGGATTATTTTGAATGCCCGAAGTGTCTACAAACTATAGCTGAAAATTACGAAGAAGCAAAAGCGTTGTTTCAAAAGAAGATTGTAAAAAATGATAAAAAATAATTATCTTTTTCTTCTTTTCATTTTTATTCGAAAGTTCACATTTTTGGGTATAAGTAAGCCTAAAACAACTAACACAGCACCTAAACTAGAGATTATTGGAATTATCCAAAACCCAGAATATATATAAGCTAACGCTTCTACTGCCGGTATATTGCCAGCCACTTGCATTAGCCATTCTTGTTGAAAATATGTGTAAGCATCAATTCCGAATGCAAACAATAAAAATGCGAGCCCAAAGATTAAAACCCAAGTTTTCATCTATATCACTATTTTTTTTTATTAATAAACAAGTTTAAATTTGCAATTCGATTGAACATGGTTTTTTGATTTGCGTTATTTTTGGAGTTAGTTTCTACTGTTGGATGCTCTCTAATAGTGGAATAGGAAGCGGTATTAGTAATTTTAAGGCTATAGTCATGTTTAATCTTATTGCGTTTGTTGGAATCTCTTCTTTGGCAGGATTTTATATACATGCGATGTTTTATCGTTTAGAACACTATGCAATATAAATGAATAAAAGTAGTCCTTTATGATGAATAAGGCGATACAACACGACCGACCATAGAGATATTGGAAGGCGTTGTGTTAATAAACACGTTGTATAAATTTTTATTCCTTTAAATCTTTTTTCATTTCTATATACTGTTCTTTGGTTATTTCACCTTTTGCATACCGCAAGTTAAGTTGTTTTATTGCGTCATCATCTTTTGCGTCATCATCTTTCATTTTATTGTACTCACTAGCATATTTTTTTACTAAGCCTTCTTTTGGATTTCTCGCTATTAAGAAATAAACTAGTCCTCCAACTATTATTAATCCAACAACTACAACACCTATAATTAAAGCATAATTAATACTAGTAGCAATTATATAACTACTATAAGCTTTATTGCCGTAGGCATCTATAACTTCTACAGATACATTATTATTTCCGTTCTTTAGATTTCTTAAAGTGTAATAAGAAGTATTAGAGGTGTTTTGTAATATTCCATTTAAATACCATTTATAAACATATGGTGGACTTCCTCCAGACACTCTTACTGCTACATTAGCACTATTATTTACGAATAATAAAGAACTGTAAGGCTGAACATTCAGCCTGCTAGCATTAGGTAATTTATTCACAACGAAAGTTACTTTCGACGAGTTGTTTGAGTCTCCTACGCTATCAATTATGCTCGCAAATACTACGTAATTCCCAGATCTGTTTTCTAATAAAGTATATGTCACGTTTGAGGAAGGTACAGATTGATTGTTTATATACCATTTGTATTTATAAGGTGGCGTTCCATATTTTCCAATCGCTACTAATTTTATCGGTGTATCTACGTCTGTGATTGTCCTATTATATTTTATATTTATAGTCGGTTGTCGATTAACTTTTAAATTTATTGGCGATGAATTAGCAACAAGTCCATATCTATCTATAACACGAGCGTATAAGGAATAGTTACCAGCGCTAGGTATTGCTAGTGTACTGCCTATATTTTCACCGTTTAAGAAATACGAAACGTTAAATGGTCCTGTACCCCCTGTAATATTATAATGTGCTTTTAAGACTTGTCCAAAGTCAATAGTAGTTTTCTTTAAATACAAATTTATTTTAGGAGGAGGATTTACTGTAATACTAATTTGAGAAGAGTTTGTAATGAACCCCGCTCCATCTCTCAGTTGCGCATATAAATAATATGTACCAGGTATAGAAATATTCAAAGAGGTTCCAACATTTTCCCCACCCAGAAAATAAGAAATATTGAATGGAGGAGTTCCTCCGATGATATTATAATTCAATGTCAATTGTTTTCCTACATCAATAGCGGTTTGCTTTGCATTAAGAGATATTTGTGGCGGATTGTTTATCCGAATTTGACCGTTTGGACTTGAAACCTCGTGCCCGTTATTGTCAGTCACCGTAACATTGTAGTTATACGTACCTGGTGTTAAACTAATTGTATAAAATGGTATAGTAATACTTGTTGAATTCGATGGATATATTTCATATTGTTCTCCATTAAAATTTATTATGTATATATAAGGCGGGGTTCCACCTGCAACTGATACAGTTATAGGGTAACGCAACTCGATACCGGCATCTGTTTGCAAGTTTTCTATATTTGAAGAAAGCAAATAAAAAGGTGCAGGTGGAGTAGCGCCTGTAATGAAAACTCCTCCATATGTATATTCCTCTGTAGAACCAGGCATCAAAGTTAAGTAATGAGCTGAAGTTGGATAAACGAATGAATTGCTCCTATTATATCCTATTGTACTTCTTTGATAGCAAGGTTGCACTTCACAATAAAATTCATCAGCCCATAACCATGCTGGCGAAGTAATAACCCCGTATGGCGAATACGTTACCTGTTGTTGTATAGGAAAGTTAGAATCCGTTCCATACCATTCTGTCATCAAACCAGTGAAAAAACCATTATTATTTGCCGTATAATTAGGACTTCCAACAAATTCTGTAGCGCCGTAGGCAGGAAATGTTATAGATGCTGTAGCACCAGTGTTCCAGTCTTTAACCAATAAAATTACTGTGTTGTTTCTAAAATAGAGATTTAGCAAAACTGTGTCTCCTTCATTTATAGGTCCCGAAAGATTAAGCAATCCTGTGCCACCACTTGTTGGATATATTGATGTGCCGTTAGGCGCCCAAACCTCATAGGATAAGAGAAATTGATTTGGGCTATATCCAAAGAAAGTCGCCCAGTTCCATGATAATCCAACTTGATACCAATACCCAGTATTAGATAAGCCATTAAGTAAATATGCTGGTCCTGTTCCGCTTGTGCCAGATGTTTGAGCCACTGCTGTAACATTATATCCCAATGCGGTAAAATTTTGTACAAACGTCATACCCAACTGTTCATCATAAGGTGCGATCGTTTCGCTCGCATGAGAAACGTTAGGTATAAACAACAAAAACACAAAAGTTAATATTGAAATCGAAATAAAGTAATCTTTGTTCATTATCTCGATCAATTTTATATAATTGGATAATTTAAAATTGTGACTCAATCAAACACCGCGTCAACACCAGCAACCTTAGAGAGTTCATAAACTACACGATAAAGAAAGTCTGAAATCTTTCTTTTACTATTCTTTTTACTTTCTACAATTTTCTTTATACTATCATAGTTGTATTTGTCTGCAAGTGTGTTGTTTAAGCCCTCTTTTGTTACCCTATCTTCAGAAAAGATATTACTGTATTTATAATCGAAAGTTCCGTTTTTATATATTGTAGCTATATAATTAACCGCCTCGCCATAAAAAGAGATTTTTATTTTCTCTGGGTCCCTTGCATAATACCCGTTTATATCACCGGCAAAACCTTCAAATTCTTTCTCCACATATTCGTCGTTTTCGCTCATATCATCACAAATAAAAATTATAATTGAAGATTTAAAAAAATTTTGTTTATTTCTATTTATTAGAAGATTAAGATTTCTTTACCTTATCTAACTCTCGCAGGCGTTTAATTATTATATTGTAATACTTTTTACTAATCTCACAACCAAGATAATGCCTGTTATTCTTCTTTGATGCAACAGCCGTAGTTCCTGAACCCATAAATGGGTCAAAAACTATATCATTTGGATTGCTACTCGCTTTAACAAATAATTCAACTAATCCAAGAGGCAGTTGTGCAATATGCTCTGTTTTTTCTTTGCTAACATTTTTTACTATATCAAAATATAAAACATCATAAGGACCTGTACCTTTTTTGCCTTTTTCTAAATTTTCTTTTATTCGCTTGTCATTAGGATTTTTATAAGCTTGAACTACATCTTCTTTATTAAAAGTATAATCATCTCCTTTTGTATAAAACAATATAGAATCTTGAGTACGTGTGTAATTCCTCTTAGAGTGTCCAGTGTTTGTATTGTAATGCCAAGTTATCCATCTCCTAAATTTAAGTTTTTTATCCAAATATACTTTGAGATAAGCATTATTTTCTGGATAGTTGAATACGTATAAACTACCATTAGGCTTTAGGATGCGAACAGCTTCATCTAACCATTTGTATGACCAGTTCAAATATTCTTCAAATTTTAGATTATCTTTATATGTGTCATATTTTTTGCCAATATTAAATGGAGGATCGGCAATGATCAGATCTACAACTCCATCAGGTAAAGTCTTCATATACTCTATGCAATCTCCGAGATATATAGTGTCTAATGGAATATTATAAACCATATATTATAAATAAAAAGCAATCATTTAAAATCTTTATATCTATAGAAAGGTATTTAAATCTTTTTAACTTAATAATTGTTGGTGATTTTGATGGCTAAAAAACATTTGGGCGACATCGTTTACGAATATTTGAAGAAGGCTAGTGAAAACTGTAACATCTTGTACGTAAAGAACTACTATCTCAAAAAACGAGAAGAAGAAACATCTGGTTATCTAATAAATTATATGGATAAAAATCATAATAGAACGAAGCATGAAGTTTTTGTTGAAGATAGCTTCTTTACTGGACTTGGGGTGCCAATGATATGCATAGCAGTAGATCATACGCCTCTAGATTATTATGTTGAAGATTGGGTTGCAAAATACTTCTATAAAATTTTCAAACCAAGAGGGTCGTGGTCTATTGGCACGCCACTTGATACATACGAACATAAATTAGAAATAATTTGCAACAAAAATAAAAAAGAAACTAATGAAGATGAATGAAGTAAAAATTAGTCTGGACCACGATCAATATAATCATCGTCAGCTATTTCATATAAGTCATCAAGCATTTTATATAAATATGAGAATTTTATTTTTTCGCTTTTACTGGTTTCCATAAAATCTTTTACAGAATAATAATCATATTTTTTACTATAATCATGTTTTTTATTATAAAATAAATTTATGTTTTGATTCATATCTATGCGAAGACCTTTAGTTCTAAAATTAAAAGTTCCATCTTTATAAATTGTAATACGGCAATAAAAATCGTATATATCTTCGTTCTCAATTTCTATTTTATCGATGTATCTTGTGTAGTGGAAAACATTATCTTTATACTTACCAAAACCTTTAATTTCTTGTTCATCAAGTTTTTGCATAAAAATCACAAATATATATTAATATAATAGTTTAAAATGAATTTAATATAAAAAAATTAAAACTCATTTAAACCTATTTATTCGGTTGTTAAAAAGGTAAAAGTATGACTAAACATCAAAATTTATTGAAATGGAACGTTTCTGATCTTGCAAAAGCAATGAAAATAAGCGAAGAAGATGTTAAAGATTACTTTAAGGATGGAAGAAGATCTTCTTTCATTATTGAGCGATTGCTTAACTATGAGGTTTTTCACGGCAGACTTCCACCAAATGAAGGAACTGATTATAATATAATAGACAATGAAGAAAGTAAATGGGAAGTAAGAACTCTTACCAAAGATGGCGTTTATTTCTGTCCTAGTTATATGGTCGGCAGTAGCAGAAACTTTGATGAAGATGGATTTATAAGGAAATTAAATAATATAAAAGGATATGTAGTAGCTGATATTACAAAATTTCCAAACATACCTTTTTGGATAGTGCCTAAAAACAAGGTATT
>Ga0080003_1001913_pt1 | contig 10336 bp, 12 predicted proteins | sample JossMetagenome_FD_69206 | JGI IMG/M metagenome (GOLD analysis project Ga0080003, IMG submission 69206) | Hot spring microbial communities from Joseph's Coat, Yellowstone National Park, USA - JC2_E (SPADES assembly) (version 2) | ecosystem: Environmental > Aquatic > Thermal springs > Hot (42-90C)... | reverse complement strand
GCGAGGCTATTTAGCCCGGTTGGCGAAAAAGTTATTATAACGGTTTCAATACTAAATGAAGCCGTTTCTTCGATGTTTGAATCCATTACCACAGTAGCTGGGTTGTTTGAACCCGTGTATGATTGAGTGCCAGAGCCCGTCCAACCTGCGAATTTATAACCAGTGTTAGGAGTTGCTGTAATTGTAACCACAGAACCGGCGTTATACCATCCTGACGAAGGCGACACGCTACCAGCATTCGATGGGTTTGCATTCATAGTTAAGTAGAACTGCGGTGTTAGTGTGTAGGTGGCATTTGCAGAAAAGCTGTCGTTGCTATTCGCGAATATGGTTATTGGAACGCTTCCGTTAAATACTGCATTAGGCGACACAGAAACGGTTACCGTTATAGGTTGCCCAATGCCGCTGGTTTGCGAAGATAGCGAAACGGAAACACCTTGTGGCGCGCTATAAGACCAATTAACTGTCTGTGGCGCGATATTAGAATATGCCGTTGCCGTAAAGGAAGTTGAACTGCCCGCATGAACCGTGCCTGAATTAGGATTAAGCGTTATATAGAAAGTAGATTTTAGCACGGTGATGTTTAACAGTGTAGAAACTTTGTAATAGCCATTATTACCAACGAAGCGCAATGAATATTTGCCAGGTGGCGTGCTGCCAGAAACAAAAATCGTTACCGTTGAGTTGAAGTCTGGCGTACCATAAGATGGCAATAAAGAAGCAGTAATGCCAGATGACGGAGAACTGCCGGAATAATATAAAGCAATAGTTTGCAAAGGAGACACAGCATAAACAGAAAGCACGTCCGTAAATGTTTGACCTTGGTATATTGTTAGATTATTTTTTGCAAATGAAATAGAATAATAGGGGCTTATTCCTGCAGCATCAGCAATGAATGGCGCGCTACCCCCAAAGCCCATGATAACAACTAAGAAAAGCACTACAAACGCCAATAATGTTTTATACGGTTGTCTCATGTTGACATGAGACAATACTTAGTTTAAAAAAGGTCTAAAAGCGACTTCACAACGCTAGAATATGACTATAACGTTTGTTCATTGAATTGCAGTTGTATTCCACCACGGTGGTAATGGGGCATTAGTTGTTTTTACTAAATTCTTATACGGAAAGTTTTGTGGGATTTCTTGGGGATAGACAGGCCAATTAGGAATAGCTATCCACACGTGCGCCGAGTTCGCTCGTATTACAATTGTTTGGAACGGTGGGTAGGTATTTTGAGCTATTGTAATGTTTTTCGCCGGGCCCACGCCTACGTATGTAAAGTTTTCCCATGTGGTATTGCTCCACTGTGAATTTACGAAGCCATATGTAATGGTTATTTGGTTCTGGCCGGTGCCGTTAAAATGGAAAAGGTTATCTTGGGCAGGCTGAAGAAATTGTCTTTGGTAAGTTTCGCCAGTGTAATTTGGATTAGTAAAATTGTACGTGACACCAGCCCACACGTTTGCGTAACTGAAAGAAAATGGATAAATGTAAGTAGGGTTTTTTTGTTGAAACACGCCGAACGCACCGACATAAACCGCCCAACTTTGCCCAATACCGGGTATATACGCCATCGGGTATGCGCGAACGCCGCTTGTAGTGAATGTAAATGGAGATGGGTCGAAGACCCAGGATTCAAGTACGAAAGAACCGTTTGGGAAAACATAAGCGACCGCATAGATGGGTACTGGCAATATTTTTCCACTTGGGTATTCTGAAGACGTGAGCCAAAAGTAAGGCGGTTCTTCTGTAATTGCCAACACACCGGCTAATATTCCGCCAGCTACCATTCCGGCTATAAGGAATATTACCACACCAAAGAGTAATATTTTGTTCATGTTATAATTAGGTAAACATTGCTTAAAAACATTATCTTTTTCACTTCAATAAAACTCGTGGTTTTGGTCAGTGCAATTTGGCAAAAGTCTTCACGGCATCCGAAACCAAAAAACCAAAGGCTGAAAAATAAAGGTGGTTAAATTTTACGCGCGTATCGGTCTCTGAGTACAAAGGTTTCAAAACTAAATTGAAAGCCTCTCTTTCACCAACGGCTTCGACCGATTTTATGTGCTCTTTCACAAGACCTAAAGCTGTATGTCGATGCCACCTTTTCAAAATGGATAAATGCAACAAATGATAAACTTTCTCATATGAAGAAAAATGGCTTTTTAGGAAACGGCCTGCGTGTAAATGAACATCATACCCTAAAGCTTTCGCAAGAAAAATAAGATCGTTATAAAGGTGGTAGTTCGTTGTAATTTCGACTTGAAATAAATACGCATTCTTATGAAAACTTCCGTCGCCCGCTAAGAAGCCGTCGAGCACCCCTTCAAGAAAGTCCCACGATCGATTGTACACTTCGTTCTTTACGCATTTGTTATGAGAAGTTTCTCCTTCCGTATAATCCTTAATCAAGCGAATATAATTTAAGTCAAATGAATAAAGTTTGTAGGCATTTTTATCCTTATATTTGTAGGGGTTTGCAAATTTAAAGTGCTTTTTAACTACATCTACATAGCCACGTTCAAAGTCTGACTGCCCGACTGTTAGAACCACCTTTTCAATGTTTGTCATATATTTCAGATATTCCTCGAGTGCCATTCCTTTCTGTTTAGCATACCCATTTAAAATTGCTAAAGATTGCTTTGTATTTTTGCGTTTTCTGTATTGAAAACTTCCTTCAGCCAGAAAAAACCCAAGCGCAAAACCATAATCCCATTCGCCCTGATTTCCTTCAGGCAAATGTAATGGGATGCGCATTGTGAGCAAGAGAGTATTGCTGTGCCTCGGGTCTTGTGTAACTTTCAGTTTGTTCACATGTTTAAATTTCAATTTTATTTGTTCTTCTTTTCCATAAAAAAGATGATGACCGAACGCAGGAATTATTGCGTCTTCAGTGGCTTCTACATAAAGACGTGTTGTGGTGAGCGTAATTCGTTTCAAGTTTTGCTTCCCGAAGCTCACAACGTCTTCGACGTCAATCCAGCTAATGTTCCCATGCTCATCCAAAAGCGCCGGCACTTTAATTGCGCGCCCTTGATTATGCAAATCATAAAGTTCTCGCAAAGTATAAACACCGTATTTGTCGTCAACCTCCACAAACATGGGTGTGTCTCCGCTTAATGCATTCATACTATAATAAACGCAAAAATTGACAGTGTTTACCTAACGCCATAAACTAAACTGTGAAAAAATACACTATTAGCACGCGGTTTTGGTTAGAGTTGTTTAATGAAAATGTTCACGGTAGAACAGTTTCTTTAAAGGCTGAAAGCTCAAAAGGCGCGCCCATTGGAATTGGTTTATAGTTGTACACCACAGGTTCATAATAAATCAGCACGCGACCCCTAGGCATTGACCTGTAATTTCCAATGTCTTTCAATGTGACAGGCATCAAACCGCGCCATGAAACAATTATGGCCTGTCCCTTGTGCGCCTTAACGTATGACACAGCATAAGCAGAATTTATAACACCAAGCACACCAAAAAACACAGCATGCGGTACAGGTTGTTTGTGCGGTGGAACAGGAATCGCAATAAACAATGGCGCGGATGACTGCATCGGCATTTGCACATGCTTCATCGGTTGTATTGGTGGCGTTTCATTGAACGCCTCAATTGGAGGTTCGGCAACAAAAGTTGTATTACCCAATGTTAATTCGTGAAGCGGGACAAAAAACTCAATGTAAACAACACCGTTATACACGCCTATAAAGCCATCAAGAAACGTGCGGTTTTGGTGAAGTACCTTAATGCCAACATACGAAATATTCGGGTATAAAAACGGGAAACCGCCGTTTCTGTGTTGCACCGAAGGTATTGGTATATTGCTGGGTACAGACGGTATAGTAATGTTAGTGGCGCGCAAAGAATTGATTGGCATACTTATGCTTCTCATCGGTTGCGCGAACGAAACAGCGGAACTAACAGAAAAAACACTCACTAACAACACCAACGCTAAAACCAAAATGTTTTGCCTCATGCCACAATAAAAATAAAAAACATATAAAAAGCGACACCATTACGGCGCCGTAATGTTTACGCTGGCGTAATTGCACTGTTGCGCGCTTTTAAGCAAACCCGCATTTATTATGGTATGGTTAGAAATGTGCGCACGCTGGTTTTTGAGGATATAAGCCCGCTTAGCGAACAGTTTTTGGACTTAATGGGAATAAAGCTCTCCGTGAGGCAAGCCGTTTACTTAAGCGCCTCTTTACTTCTCGGCTACGGGCTTTCACTATTATTCCGCGGCTTACTAAACAAAGCATTCGTAATAATGCTATTTTTTGCATTCGGCGCGATGCTTTCCGCAGTAAAAATAAAAACACTAACCCCAGAACAAATGCTGTTATACATGATAGCAATGCCGAAGCCAAAAGAAGAAAAGAAAAAAGAAAAACCGGTTGAACCAGTGCAAGAAAAAAGGCTCGACCTGCCGACACAAAACATTGACGACATGCAGCCCGTTAAAGTAGTAGGCACGCTCATCGGCGCCAATGGGATGCCCGTTGCCAACAAGGCCTTCACCGTTTACGTGAACGGGCGCGAATACACGAGGGGCGTTACGGATGAGTACGGAAATTACATGGTGTTCTTTGCGCCGCCTAGCTTCGGCACATTCAAAATTGAAATCCAGCCAGAAGGCTCGGAAGAAAAGGACGTCATACAGGTAAACGTGAAACAACCCGCACGCTAAAACGAAGCGCCGCGCGTCTGTTTTTAAGATATTTTTGTGAAATTGCTATCGTACCCTAGTTTTGGTGGGGTACAACCCTATTTCATTGGGTGGCAGTATTGCCACAGGTTTTTAGTTTATTTTCTTTTTTACTTGCGGCAGTATTGCCGCTAAATGAAATAGAGTTGTGACGTTTCTCAGCCATTTAGCCGTGGGACAGAGAAATAATTCTCACGGAAACTTGGCTGGGAGCGTTCCCGCCAAAACGGGTACACGTGAAACAAAATGAATCCAAACCCCGTGTTTTTGGAACCCCAGACCCCTATATGGGCGGGGGCTGGGCGACTTTATGAAATACAGGCCCTGTCACCCACGCACCGAGAGGTGTGTGGTTTTTCCGTGTTTTCCAACGTTTCCGACGTTTTTTCAGTTTCCGAATACACATCCAAAGCGAAAGGCTTGGTTTCAACAACCAAGCCCCGGGAGGTCGGAAACGGCCTCCCTGACCTCAGCTCCAACACGGAGCTGGGAGGTGACAAGAAATGGTAGGGGAAAAGAAAATATATTGGAATAAAAGGAAGTACAAACCGAGCATAGAAACAATCAAAGAATTAGCAAAGGGCAACGATATCGAAATCTACAATGCGCCTTTGGAAATTTTCAAAAAAATACTGGAGCTTTTTAAGAACTATGACTGGAAAATCTATGAAGACGAAAATGATGAGACACCTCTAAACAAAAAAATGTACTGGCTTAATGAAGACATTCTAACACAGGGGCTACCAAGCATATACTGCATCTTCATTTCGACAAAACAGGACAGGTATCCATATGCATACGCCGTATTGAGGCGGTGAGAGAAACATGCCAGTTTCAGTAGTCACAGTCGATTTCATTACTCGGACAGGATTGACATGCCCTGTCTGCAACGCGCCTGTACGCGAAACCGCTACGTGGAGAATGGGGCAACAAATAGTGCACCAAATCGTATGCCAGAATGGACACTCGTTCAGAGTGTATGAACATGAAAATGGTTCATACAGAATAGTCTTATATGGTAATTCATCGCGCCGTGGCACAACCACCACGGCAACAGAAAGCACCGTAACGGTGGAAAAGACAGGAAGGTGGGCGTTTGCGGAAGCGCCAACCATAAGCATAGAACAGCTAAAAACATTCATGTCGCACTTAAAAGCAGGGCTTGAACTGGAGCTTGACTATAAAGAAGATGCACATGCCGAGATAGATAACAAAACAAGCGACTTTTTCGGAATGTACATTATGAGATATCATGAAGTACCTAGCTGTCCTGTATGTGGCAGGTCAAATTGCTGGATACACATACCTCCAAAACTTGTGAGAGCTATTCAGAAGGATGCGTCCATTAACGGGAATGAGTTTCTCGTATATGGCTCTTCGGAACCGTCAGAAGACTTTGCAGAACAATTAAAGCCAGTAATTGAGTTTCTTTCGCAAAATTATCAAGTTACATGGAAAGATAGTTGCCACGTTCACCTTTTGGTCAGCGACGACTATGCGCCCTTGCCAATAACGGTGGCAAACAATTTCTGGCAACTTCTTAGATATTTCTACACAGGTTATGCATACCTTTTTGGAAATACGCCAGGAAGTTTCTTGAGGAAAAGTGGCTACAGCGGATTTCAAGACCTTCTTGCATCCCCACTTTTCGACCATGTGGGGGGAAATAGAAATGCGGTGTATTTTGGTGAGTCCTACATACATCGCGGAAAAATCATTATTTTCAATATAGAAAACAGGCTTGCCGATGCGAGCCTGAACGTAAAGCAACTGGTAGCGCTTCGTGCAGTAAACCTTGCCCTTATGAAACGTGCCGCTGAACTTGCATTGATCGGTTTAATAAAGGTCGATAATGACAAATGGCCAATTTACAAAGGGCTTGGGCAACTAATCAACGACCTCATCTGGAGTAATATATCACCAGAGCAGGTCGACATGAATTTAGTAAAACAATGGATGAAACGGAATGCAGAAGAGCTCCTTGATGAAATTAAACACCTGCTTTCACCTTTTGAATATACAATTGTAAAAGAACTAATTGAAAACCCACCAAGAGAAAGCAACCAAATAACCACCACTGACATACACATTCCTGCAAAAAGGATGGACAGAACATTAATAACGGCAATTATAAATGCACCGGCAGCTAAGACTGAAAAGGAAAGCATTTCAATAATTGCTAAATCACTTGGAAAGACCGAAGAGACAGTAAAGAAAGAACTTGAAAATCTTGGCGCTAAATGGTGTAACGGAAAATTTAAGATGGTGGCATAAAAATGTGCAGGATTGCTTTAGTTATAACAACAACACCAGAACGCGGTCTTGAAGAGAAAATGAAAGAAGAATGGAAATATAACAAAGACGGCGTCGGTGCGCTATACAAAACAGTAAGCGGTGCAACAAAATTATACCGGTGGGTCAAAACAGAGTATTTTACAAAAATCGAAGAACCGTACATCAGATTACTCATACATTTCCGGTTATCCACGGGAGGCTTCGGCACACATCCGTTTTCAATAGAAGGAAACGCGGTGGGATGGTATATGGCGCACAATGGTTCTGTAATAGAAAAAATTACGCCTGTTCAAGAATACGGAGAAATTGACACGTTAAAAGCAGTACGTGTGTTTGCGCGTACTTATAATGCGGCAAAGACGCTCAAAGAAAACACGCTGAACTTCATGAAAGAACTGCAAGAAAACTACACAGGGATGTTCAATTTCTTGCTATACAATCCATTCAGTGATGAGTGGATTGCCATTAGTGACGGAAGTTTAGAGTACTTGCAAGAAAAAAATAGAATCATTATCGCAAGTGATTTCCGTTTCGACAACAACATGAATGCCCGTTCAAGATTTTTACGAAGCGGTTTCGCAATGGTAGGAAAAGGACTGCAAGTGCAAGAAACGTTCAAGTGGAGCGACAGGCCTTCGCGTGTTATAATTTATGGCGGTTCAGTAAACACAAACAACTTCTTTGGAACATGCGACACCTGCGAGGGCGAATAAAAATGAACACTTTTCAATACATAACTGAACAGGAAATGCAAAAAATACTCCAAATTACACAAGAGTTCAAGAAAAAACATCCATACAGGGGTTCGGATAAACAAAAATACCAAAAATGGAAAGAGTACCTTCGAGAGCTTTCAAATGCTTTAAATATTTCAACACCGCGCTTTTTCGTGGCGCCGGAACTAAAACTTTTCGGGCTGTTTGGGCTTTACAACCCAAAGTACAACTTAATAGGCATAAATAAATTCAGCATAATTACATTGCTACATGAATACTACCACGCTATAGTGCACGCGCGAAAAGGAACACAGAACGAACACGACCCCTATATTTTTTCTCAATACATCTTCAGAACCGTTTTCGGAGAACCACGTGGTTACGTGGCGCCACCGTGCGAATAAAACCTTTTATTTTTATTACACAAATTAGGTAAACAGCGCTTAAATATTTTTGTATGCACCAGCGTTTATCCCCGCTGGTGCTTGGTGCTCCGCACCCCTTTATGCACGAGTGTTTACCTAATTTACAACCTACTTATCATTATAAATTTTTGCCAAAGTGTTTACCTAACGCGCGCAGTCTTATTTTTCTCACGCAACATTACAAGTTATTCGAATGCAAAACATAAAACAAGCTTGCGCGTTTTTGACACCCTCCTCGCCTTGAAGGAACCATCGCCTTAATATACTTTGCAAAGGCTCTGTATTAAAATTTTACCCCGCCTCTAGAAGAGGCGAGGCTTTCGTTCATTTTATAAATGTAAAAAATGTTTCTTTAATATGGGCAAAAATAAAAGAAAGAATAAAAAAGAAAAAGACAAAGCACACGATGAAGATATTGAAGCCGACCTTCAAGGCATATGCCCGGAATTTAAAGAACGCGCAAGAAAGCGTCTTCGAGAAGGCAAACCAATTAACCCGCTTTGGGATTGCTATACGAGGCACAGGCTGTTGACAGAATGGAACCCGACAGGCTGTTAAAAAAATATTGGCGAACTTTAATCATCCGTTTGCTTTAAATAAAAAGCCATACGAATATTATTCAAAATAATGAATGCCCAAGAAAAAGAAAAGTTTGGCGTGCTAATAGAAAAATTAAACAAATGCGCCGGGTACCCGTATTATTTTATTGTTGTTATGCCTGATTGCACGCTGTTTGCTGACAATTATGAGCCTGATGACGAAGAAGAAGGCTATATTTGGTTTTACCTAAAAGGCGAACTAATTGCACAAGTGTACTGGAAAGAAATTCTAGAATGCTATTGAACCACGCTAGCACAACGCTAGCGCTAAACACGCGCTGAGTTTAACGGCTTATTATTTTTTAACCCGTGTTTACCTAATTTTACCAAAATTTTTTGGGGCAGCCATGCCCTACGGGGAAACGCAATACAACGCACGCGCACTTCATGTCCGCGCGAAAACTCGAATAAACCCATTTCTCTAAGCATTTTTTAACAAAAGATAGGTGTCCGCATTAAAAAACGCTTAGAAAAATAAGTTCAAACATTAAACATTTTCCAATTGCGCCGCTTTTTCAATTCTTCTTTTCGCGTGTCCTGTTTGTAAAGTAAAACAAAAGCTGTAATTAAAAGCGGAAGTATTGCACAAACAACGGGGAGAGCAAACGCGTCATACTCGCTGAAACGAAGCACAAGCACTAAGTCATGCACAAAGTCAGCATTCGCAAGCCCGAGCAATGTTGAAAGCCCTAATTTCCGATAAGGGTCTAAAAGAAGAAAAAGCAAGAAAATAACAAGCAATATGAGGCCAAGCCCTAAAAACCTATTAGACGTGTTTCGCATGAAAGGGTTGGCCTCACGAAAACCAATTAAAAGCGCAAACCACGTAATAACCCTTGTCCCTGTTTCAATAAAAACAATGAGAACACCAAAAAACGCATCCCACTTATCAAGCCTCAAACTTCGCGCCTCCTATTCTGCAACTGTGGCTGTGCCGGTGTTTTCCCATTTTTATTCCTCGCACACAAGTCGCACGAAAACATGTAGCGTAGGAAATTTATCCTTAAGCGTTTGTTCTAAGCCATTCTTTATTTCGCCAGGGAGCGTGTCCGCGCAAATTTCAACTACAAGGCTCCTCCGAATAAACTTATCAGGCTCAACCTCATCCCTTAATACAAGCCTAACATATTTTATTTCATCCACCTCATTGTGCTCAACAAAAAAATTTTGAATTGCATACATGAGGTCGTCAAAGTACACACCGCGCTTGCGAACGTGTTCTCTTACCCTTTTTGTAGAAACAAATGCGAGCGACATTTTTTATCACTATTTAAAATAACGCAAATTTTAAAGGCCGACCTGCAGAATAAACAACGCTCTTAAATATTATTCCACAGTTCGAGCTCATTCTTTATTTCTTCAGTAAAATATTCTGGTTTAAACAGCAACTTTTTAGCCACGTTTATTCCATCAAGTATTTCTTCTTCGGAAACGTGAGGCCTAATTTTTTTAATTTTCGCAATCACTTTATCCGTATTTTCATAAGTGAGGTTTTTATAAATAATTAGCACAGCGACATCTAGTGCTTCGTTATTTTCTAAAACCTCTTTCAACCTTTCTAATACCGCCCTTTCGTCTTCGTTA
>Ga0080003_1001912_pt1 | contig 10340 bp, 7 predicted proteins | sample JossMetagenome_FD_69206 | JGI IMG/M metagenome (GOLD analysis project Ga0080003, IMG submission 69206) | Hot spring microbial communities from Joseph's Coat, Yellowstone National Park, USA - JC2_E (SPADES assembly) (version 2) | ecosystem: Environmental > Aquatic > Thermal springs > Hot (42-90C)... | reverse complement strand
GGACATCCCATGAGAAATTCTCCAAAAACCTCCTCATTTCCACGTACGCCTCCGTAAAGTGGCCTGTTTTAATCATTTCGTGCGTGACGTCGAGGTTTTCGAGATGGGAAGGGGAAAAAACGGGCAAAGCCATGAAGCTCAGACTTAGGTCCGTCTGCGCTTCCCCGGACGACCGCGCTTCCAACCCCCTCTGCGCTTTTTCTGCTGCCTGCGCCATGCGGTAGACCATGCGGCCTATTTTTACATCCTCCTTCAAGGCATGATTGATGTCAGGCGACTCGTATTGGGCGATGGTTATGCTGAAATCGGTCGGAGATCCTCTGGGAAAACCAAATACTTCCCTCAATCCTGCCAAGTAGCTGTCGAGGATCGCGTACTTATTCCCTGGCTTTTCCTCAGTTTTCATCCCTTTCGCGAGGAACGAGAGGTACGCCCGCGGGTTGAAGCTGGCCGATATTCTGAACGTATACTCAGTCGGAGGAGGATTTTTGACGAAGCGGAGTTTGAAGTATGATCTCTCCCCGTATATTGCTTGCATTTGTTCGTTTATTCTACCTTCTAGATCCTTTCTTTGTTTCTCATCTGAGATGTCAGTGAAGGCTGCTTGCAGGTGCGTGGCTTCGATCAAATCCATGAGATGGATCAATGAGGGATATTGGATCGATGTGGGAGTGTGCATGGCTTCGATTAAATCTAGCGGTGAGTCCACCCAAAGATCGCTATACTTTATCTTCGGGTAGTAGCGGCGCCACGCGAGTTGAGGCAGGATCGATTGTAGCAACGACAGCTTGGCTACCTCTAGCGATTGCCCAGTGATGGTGAAGACGGGGTACCCGTCTTCCTCCTGTCCATGCCCCTCTTGTTTCGGTTTTGGTCTCTCTAGCCCGAAGTACCGCGCGAGCCAGTTCAAAACCTTTGGTGAAACAGGGATCCCGTTCTCGCGCAGCTCCTTTTCGTTTATGTAGCGATTGCGGTGCTCCCAAGAATAGATAATCAACCAAGCCATTTGCTTGCGATGCCCCTTCCTGTGAGAGTGCACCCACGCAACCCATAGAAGCTTTTTGGCTGGGATTCCATTGGCCGTTTCGTCCTGCGCGGGTATTCCGCGTTCTTGCAGGCATCTTATGGCGTCCTGCAGGGATTCGTGGACGTACTTGGATTCGTAGACGTATGCGTCTTCTTTCTCTTTGCCACGCAGCTCTTTATCTATTTCTATGAACACGGGGTAGCCGAGATCGGCCGCGAGCAGTTCAAAATAGGGATAGCTACCAAGCTTGGGCGGGAGGCAGCTAAGGTAGGAATAAGCTTCGTCGAAGGAGAACCTATGTATATCCTCTATTTCCTCTGGTTGCACGAATACCTCACCGATTGGAATTAAAACGTTTGGTAAAACGGGTCGTCTGAAGGAGCTTAGATATGCGGACAATTAGAGGCGTTACAGTCTCTGATTTCCCTTTTTCTGGCTGTCCCGCAACGGGCAAAACTCGAGGGCTAGCGTCGCTTTCCGTAGCGGGCGCGACCACAAAATACCCACCTCTTTAAGAAAGGGGAGAGGATCCCTCAATCTGCTTAGCTTTTATGGTGGGCTCGCGCTGGGGTTTAAGGGGGTTGTTTCGTTGGTGAAGCAATTCTCCGGTGATCCGGCGCGAGAGGCCGATTGGCTTCGAGGATTCGCTACTCGAGCTGTTGTGAGGGCTCGGCATTGCTTTGCGCACGAGGAAAAATCCCTCACTAGTTATTGCGGGAGTAACGCAAGGAGAGCGACCACCGTTCCCATCCAGTTCAGAAGATGGTAGAAGTTCTTTTGTCTCCTTATCCACGATTTCGGCCACCCTTTTCCTATTCAGTGGTATTCTTTCGTGAATCTGGTTACTATAAACCGATCAGCGAGCTCTTTTGCCTTTGTGTCTGCCTCCTGCAACTGCAAAGCTCCGCTTGCTTCGTACTTTCAATTCTCTTTGTGAGATTCACAAGAAATAAGGGCATTTGTATCCCCGCGTTGCGTCCTTTCAATTCTCTTTGTGAGATTCTTTGCTTACGTACGCTATGATAGGTTCATCATTCCATGTACCACATCCTGAACTGCCCTATCATCCGCTCGAAATCAGAGCTGGTCTCGCCTTCTTTTCTCCTTCTTCCCTGCTCCGCGGATATGTAGTCAGCTGCAACCAAAGCCTGAGAAAGTATAAGTAAAATTCTCCGCGGCAAGCCATCTGAGTCGTCCCAAATCTTCATTTTGCATTCCTTAAAAAGTTCCTTTGACTCCTCAGCTACTTCGTGAAGTGTAAACTTTTCGGCCAACAGCTTTTCGCGCAACGCCTTCAGAGTACTTGAGTCCATGCCAAAATGCTGGCGCATGAACGATCCAAGATCCAAGACCAGCCCATCAGCTGCCACTCTTCCATCCATATCTCCGTCAATTTCCTCAAAGAAAGCGTCCCAGACGCGCCCGTCAACTTCCCTGCTTGCCAGCGGGCTCCTTTTGAGAGAATCTATAGAATCTAACCTTTTCTTCAAATCCATGGCGTGATGGTGAAGCATGACGGCTAAGACGACTACGTTTATTTCAAGTGGCGAGATGACGTCTCCGAAGGGAGGAATGTCGCGCAATTCCCCGAGAAACTTGTCTAAAGCCCAAGCCGATATTACCTCATGCCCTGGGAAGCTCAGCTTTCCATTACCGTCAGAGTTCAGGTTATAGAAAACCTTACCGAAGTCATGGAACAAAATGGAAACCTCAAATGCCCTCCTGAATTGAGGAAAAAGGCTTTGGCCCACCCTTTCCAGCCGTGAGCCGCTGTGCAAAGCTCCAATCGCCAACGAGACGTGATCACGCAATCTTTCGCGAACTTCTCCGTCGTAGTAACTGTACACGGTCATCTGCCGAAGGCACCCGATTGAAGGCCAACGTCCGCATCATATGGCGATGAAACGGCGAACTTGTAGCCCTTAAGTGCAAGTATTGCCGCCTCCTTCTCGTTTCTGGGACACGGTTTCTGATCATCATCGCGCTCGCGGAAAGCGTGTACGCAATTCTTCCGCAGGAAGTCGTAGCTAACAGGCACCTCGAACCCTTGTGGGTTTACTGCTGTAAGTAAGCTCCCCTCTCTTACCAGGCTGCCGTCGTTTTCGTAAAGCAGGTCAATCACGTTTTGTGCTGGGCTTTCGAGATGGAAAATCGCCGCGATCATGCCTTCCACCGTCCTTTCATTTGATGAGTAAATTCCTTCTGGATATACGCGGTCCAATAACGGAAGGTAATCCACGTGAAGGTTCAAGTCCGGATTGCTTTGTATGTAATCCAGGGTGCGCTTGATTAGAGCTCCGTCGTACACTTTGTACCTGTCGTCGCGTAGCTCGTCGGCTTCATACCATATATAAGAGCTGCCCTTGGTCTCGCTTCTCCTTAGAAACCTTCCGAACCGTTGCACCAGAGAACTCGCGGGGGCAAGCTCAGAGATTATCAGGTCGCTGCTGAAGTCCATGCCAGCTTCGATGGCTTGCGTCCCCACGATTATTCCAGACTCCATCTGTTTCGCAAGCAGCGCCTTATGCCGCCTGTCGCTCGGCGTGAACCTAGAATGGATCAGTAACTTATTCACTCCGTCTCCAAGCATCCTGTAAAAGGAGACGGCATCGTCGACCGTGTCAAAGACGACCAGCGCGCGCCTGAACGCCGCCTCGCCCAGCAATTTTCTCAGATCTTCAAATTTGTCCTTCGACTTAACTGGTTTGACTTTTAGTTGGTACTTTTTATTTTTTCTTTCCCTGTAGAAAGCTGGGTCCATATCAGGTTTAAAGGAAATGAACTTCAGGTTGGGAAATTTGTTGGATAAGTAGTCGGAGAAGCTGCGCGGCACCGTAGCCGACATCATCACGACCGGTGTCTCAAACTGCTTCGCAAGCTTTAGGAAAGCCACTAGAAACGTGGAGGACTTATCGCTGTCGTAAAGAAGGTGGACCTCGTCCATAAGTATCTTTGAGAGGTAAACAGCACCCCAGGAGAACAGGTAGTGACCAGCGGAACCATATTCATACGTGCCGTGCGTTTCCCAGCTTCTCCTAGGCTCGCGCGTTCTCAAGACTCTCTCTAGCTCCTCAGGGGCAAATCCAAGCGACGTCAAAGCAAGCGAGTCAACGGTGGTCAGCGTTACGGGCTTGACGAAATACGGCGATGTGGCAACCCCCATGTACCTCGAGCCAACGAGGTTTTTCATTCCCATGCTCTCCAACATACTGCCCAAGACGCTTTCCTGCTCTTCAACTAAGCTCCGAAGCGGGTACGTCGCGATTAACTTGTATCCATCCCGCGCTTGTTCTAAAGATAATGCCATAGTTATGGATGTTTTTCCGTATCCAGTGGGGGCCTGAACTAAAGCCATGCGTTGGTCATCCAATTCTTCGATGGCACAGTCGAGGAAGGGCCTCGGCTGAAACCCTGAGTAAGCCGAACCGCTGGGCTTTACCCCGGTTGTTTGGGCGTCCATCTCAGTGCCTATGGATAGGTTGGACTGCGCTTCTGAGGCACTCCTAGTCAAAAGGTAATCCTTTACGGCCTGATAGGCATCTTTTAACTGCATTTTAATTCGATCATCATCAAGTCGGTTACTGGCCAGCGACCGGTAAATCATTCTGCCGTACTTGTCTCCTGCTCCTTCTTTCGACGCCACTTTTTCCGCAGCGTACATCTCCCGCAACATGGAATACCGATGCGATTGCTCGCCAGTAGTTAGAAACAAAGCCAACTCCTTAAGAGCTAGGTACGCGTGCCTGCCCTCCTCCATGTTCCCCCTTCTTGCCAAGAAAGCCGATGCCGATGACATGAGGCCCTTGCTTAGCCGCTGCAATTTCTCCAGTTGCTTTAGGTCGGAGTACGGTCCGCCCTGAATCAGAAAATCGAGAGGTATGCCGTTGTAGACTTTGTAGACCCTGCCCTCGTCAACGACCCTAAGAACGCGGAATGAAAGGCGGCTTAGCTCGTTTTCCCTGGCGCTCTTGACGCCGGCCGTACTCAGCAGCATTGAGAGAGCGATTAACTCCTCGTTATTTCTCACACGCCATATATCATCGCGCAGGTCATCCTTGAATTTTCCCTTGACGCTCATAAAGATTTCCGGATTGCGCTGCGCTTCTGGGATCATGCTGTTGCCAAAAAGGAGAAAGTAATGGTCATTATCTACGTTGGTGACATATGACGAGACGAGGCCGCTTAGAAACATCACGAGGGCAGCCAGGTCCAATTTAGTTGTAATTTCCCTTTTAAATAGGGATTTTTCCAAAACGCTAAATCCCTGATACCTGTCCGGCTTCACTATCTGAAACGGAAACTCGGGATCTTTTGGGTTCTCCACGAAATCCTTTAGACCTATCAAGTACGAGTTGCCCTCAAGTCTTTTATAAAGATCCATATCTTCGACGCGAAGCCCGTCAACAAGGTATATCAAATCTGAAACGTACTTTAGCTCGATGCCGTAACCCTCTTTAAGGCGCTCCTCAAGATACTTCACGGCATTTGACCTGAGATCATCCCCAATAAGCCGCAACCGCATCACACTGGCTTTCTGCGACGCTTTTTGCCCGGATGCCGGTTCGCTGCTGTTTTCCGCCTTGCCAGCCGGAGCATTCGAATTTTCGAGCGTGCGCTGCGCTCCCTGTTGACCTTTGTCTTCCACTTGCACGCGGCTCAACAACTGCTTCTTGAGCTCGGTTAAATCACCTCCGAGCGAGACGCTTTTTATGAACAGAAGTCCCTCATACATAATGCTACTGAGGAAAGATTCATCTGGAGGCCAGTTAATAGCTATCTTCAATCCCGACCACCACCTCACCTTCACAAGAATAGCCGACATAGGGCTTATCCAACGAGAGCTCGGCGTGAGCTCTACCGCGAAATGCCCCAGGTAACGTCAGCTTATGCAAAACGGTTCTTGAATCGATTACCATAGACGTAACAGCATCGGGTAGACCACTATCACCGTATGTGCTATTCACTCCTGCCGTGTGCGGGCCATTGGACACTACGTAAGGGACGGGAACATAATTTTCGGCGTATGGCTCGCCCTCCAAAGAAATCTCGCTTATTCCAGGCACCTCTGGGAACAGGTAGTTAGTCTTAACTCTTTCGCGATTCACCGATGGCTTGCATTGAACTACCCTCGTCACGCAGGCCAAGCTTTCCTTGCTGCCTATCCTGTATATGCTCCAGATATCTTCTTGCCTGATGTCCAAGGAGTCCTTCACCACGATCATCACCCTCAGCGAGGGCACACCCTTACCCTCTCCGACGTAAGAAAGCGAAGTCTTTCCTGTAGCAGGAGCGTCAAAATATTTGTATATCCGCTGTATCGGCGGGATTGACAGATCCTGTTTATTCTCATGAGGCGTTCTAACGGCTAAAATTTTGTTTATGTCCTGAAAAGAGATCGCTTGACTGTTGAGCGGCCTATAGGATAATGCAAGCGTTCCGGCTGCCAACTGGGATATCGTCTCGTAAGACTCTGCTTCTCCATATCCTTTCCTCCTGGCATAGGCAAAAGCGAGGGCGCCCAGTATTGTTGTAGGAGGGGGAAATCTGAACGAGGGAGCGGTCTTTGCCATTCCCGCTAGCCTCGTCTCGTATCCCCACATTACTTCAACGTCAAACAAAAAGCCCTTCATCTTGAGTCATTTTCAACTTTTAACCCTACCCTTAGCCGCATTCAGAGCCTCAGCAGCCACCTTCTCTGGGCTGTCCAGGCACTGGCACTGGTCTTTTTCTTCGCACTTTTTCGTGCACTTTTCCATTTCTTCGCTGAAGCTATAAATGATAGTCCCTGCGGAGAAACTCTGCTTCTTGGCAAGCGCTCTATCCATGTAATCATCAGAGAAAGCGCTCGGCATGGTCCACACGGAGTCAGAGACCGCTATCGACAAGGAATCCCACCTGAGGTCGGCTGGGTTGAACCTCGTCCTTTTCGCTCCTACCGGAAACTCGATCAGCAACCTCTTAAGGGCGTCCAGCGCCGCAGTCGACCTCTTTGCGGCGTTTACTCCTTGTATAGCTTCACCGTATTTTTCTGCATCAAAATGGTACTTCCCTATGTAATCCGTATCTAAGTCAAAAGCAAAAGAAAACAGCGCAGAAGAGATCTCTACGTAGTATATCATTTGACCAGCCGCCTGGCTGGAGTCACCAGCTCTCATGAACTTGGTTCCAAGAGCATACCTGCTCTGAAGCTGAGGATCGATCGACGTCATCCTGAGCGCTTCTCTTACTGGAAGCATGTAACCAACTGCAAAACTTGAAGTCCTCTTGACGTTAGGATTCCCCGTGTAAAGAAATCCTCCTATGTCTTCTACCCCGCATCCCTTCACGATCGCCTCCTCTATCTCGTACGGCTTCGTTTCCTTTGTCTTGCTCTTGAAGCCTATGGCGTCTTCCAGTACCCTGTCGTCGCTGCTCTTGAGGAAGATACCCCTCTCACAGTACTTGCAAACGCTCTCAGAGGACCTCTTAAGCTCCTCTGCCAGCAAAAGCTGGTACGCGTGCGCGATGCTCTCCCCAGATATTGCCGGCACAAAAAAAGTCAAGAGGGAGTCTCCTTCTTTTATCATAACAGGAATCCTTCTCTGCTTGACGTATTGGCCGACCGATTCCACCATGTTGGCTGCTTCCGCCTGCATCCACAACCTACCCCTGACCGATACGTACATTATCTTTTCACCCTTTTCCCAGCTTTGTAGCCTGAATCAGCGCCTCGGAAGCGACGTACGAAAGATATTCCCTTAGCTCAGGTACAGAATTAATCTGCTCTATCTCTCCCACATCTTTTTCTAGGTCCGACGAAGACAGGCTATCGGCTAGCGCCTTAGCCTGAGGGAAATCCGAAACCTTATCACTTGCCATAAGAGACGCGTAATCCCTTAGCGCATCTCTTATGTAGTACAGGGCCAAGTCCTTCGATGATGCCTGGGCGATCTTGTCTACGTATGTGAAGCTACCTTCCACGGCCACGAGTACGCCGAGGAGACTCCCCAGAGCATGGCCTTTGGATTTTTCTACTGACATAGGTGTTATCATCATAAATTTATAAGTTTAACTGAAGCAAAACTTCTTCAGTTGTTTGAAATTCTTCAAGCTGTTTCTCTAAATTGAAAACTTAAATCGGAGTACCCTTCGGATGTATCCTGGTCATCGTAAGTTTCGGGTCCAACGAGAACTCTGTCCTCATGTTCATGGTGAAAAAGGGGTTATAGGAGACAAACACCATAATGATCGCATACCCTTTGCAGACTAAAGAGGATGAGAGGGCTCTTAAAGCCCGCCAAGCTTTGGCTAAAATAATTAGCTCAATATATCTTAAAGTAAAAATAATAGAACTCCCGATTAGAGTGGACGATTTCGACGGCGCTGTAATGCATATAGGAAAGAAAATTACAGAAACGCAAGAGGACAAGATACACGTAAATCTCAGCGGCGGGGTGTGTGCGCTCGCGGCGAAGTCATGGCTGCAATGGAACATTTAAAGATAAGCAGCAAGGTTGCCATAAGTCTCGAAGATGGAACCGCAGAGCTAATTTTTTGCTCAGATGATCTCTTACCAATTTATTTACCAAAACATGCAGGAGATTGTCGCTAAAATTGGTATGGGTCGTGATTCAATCGAAAGCACTTGCACCAACTTAAAACTAGCTAAGCCAACAGCCTAGAGAAAAGCCGCTCACTTGCTAAATAACGGTATATTAATTAAAACTGGAGTGAAGTATAAACTGAAGGAGGTTGGCAAGCTCTGCCTAAAGATGAATTCCGTTTTATGATTCATTCACGCCTAGGCACAGAGAGGTACTCGCATCTTAGAATTTTCAGTTTGAATGGAAAGATTATTTACCTTAAACATAAAGCCAAACGCCGTCCAGCTGTTCTATTTTGATACTCGATCGCTAGGACCGCATGGACTCGACCTCAAAGTCTGCGTCATAAGTATAAATACCACATCCCGTGGACAATAGTTCTTAATTGCGCCTAAACCAGGAGAATACGGGTAACAAGAGTAAGATACCAATGTGGCAAATTCACTCGCGGGTGTGATTTGTTTCGAGTTCTCTTTGTGAAATTCCGAACCTTTCCCTGACCCTATCACAAAGGATGAGGTCCTCTTTCAATCCTCTTTGTGAAAATCTTACCTTTCTCGACAGTAACGGGAAACCCTTATACGGCTTTCAATCCTCTTTGTGAAAATCCGGCGCCTTCGCCCTGTCCAAGGGGACTTCACTTGCTCGAACGTCGCGTTCGCGTACTCATGAACGAGCAAGCTCATGTCACTTGCCGGTTTCCCTCAGGTTCTCCCTCTGTTACCATACTATTTCGCTCCTTCTGGCTTTTTTGGGCTCCCATGCCGTACGCCTGCAGTATTGCCCAGACCGCCAAGTTCTGCGCGGCCTCTGGGGGGAGGGCGCTTGTGAGCGACGTGACTATTGTCTCGAGCATGCTGATCTTCTTCTCCAACTTTTTCGAGTAAATCTCGTAGAGGTCTGCCGTCGTCTGGGCATCCTGCAAATCTTCCTTCAACGCTAAAAGCTTTTGTGCGTCTTTCTTCGCGTCGTACAGCGCGGACAGGATGGACGAGATGTAGTCCACGAAGTCCTCCTCGGTCTTGAAGCCCGCGGGGCGCTGGTTCACGTCTTTGTCGGACTCCGCGACGGAGACCGCGAGAAAGATCGCCCTCCAGCCAATGTCCTGGACGGCCTGTTGCCACCAGCTCATGTTTTTTATGACGGCCTCCATGAGCGGCCGGCTGGTCGGGACCACGGTGACCAGTGCCTGGTCCTGCTTCGTCATCTGTTCTGGCTCTACGGGAGGCTCGCTTCCGTTCGCCCCCTTTTCTTGTTGAAGGTTTGCCTCTTCCTCCTGGACTGGCTTAGGGTACAGCATCGCTTTTTTGCGCCCGACAGTCCCAAGGGATACCCTCATGATCTGAGCGATCTCCCTGTTGGTCCTGCCCTCGTCCACGAGCTTCTCGAAGGGCTTTTCATCGAATTCCTTTTTCTCGGACGACATAGCGAGATGGACCAATGAGTATTTAGACGGCGGTGGATCGATGTGCGAAGTGAATCGATGGGGGAAATGTATCGATAGGAGAAATGGATCATTGAGGCGAAAATGACGGATTGAGCAAATGACGCCATGAGGGAATAATGAAAACATGAGGGGTGAATAATGAAAACATGAGGGGTGAATAATGAAAACATGAGGGGTGAATAATGAAAACATGAGGGGGGAATAATGAAAACATGAGGGGGGAATAATGAAAACATGAGGGGGGAATAATGAAAACATGAGGGGGGAATAATGAAAACATGAG
>Ga0080003_1001911_pt1 | contig 10344 bp, 8 predicted proteins | sample JossMetagenome_FD_69206 | JGI IMG/M metagenome (GOLD analysis project Ga0080003, IMG submission 69206) | Hot spring microbial communities from Joseph's Coat, Yellowstone National Park, USA - JC2_E (SPADES assembly) (version 2) | ecosystem: Environmental > Aquatic > Thermal springs > Hot (42-90C)... | reverse complement strand
AAAAAGAAATGCAGATACAAAACACAACCGAGCCAGTGATTTGGATTTCTACTCAGATAGTAGAGGCGTCCTTAGACATTGATTATGATCTACTAATCACAGAACTTTCTACAGCCGATAGCCTTATACAGAGAATGGGAAGAGTCTACAGAAAAATAGGAAGAACTATCACTCCAGACAACCAATCAAACATAATCATCTGCACAAAAGAACCATCGGGTAAAGGCAAAGTTTATGATAAAGAAATTGTAGACTATACTCTTGAAGAGCTTGAAAGATACGATGAAAAAATCCTTACAGAAGAGATAAAACAAGAGATTGTCAGTACTGTTTTTGACCTAAAAAGAATTGAAAAAACAAACTTTTACAAAAAATTTGATAAGAATATGAAGCTTTTAGAGTATGGTTTTATGGCAGATAGCAGATCGGAAGCACAGGACATATTTAGAGATATTGCAAACTTATCAGTCATTCCAAAAGTGATTTATGACAAAAATTTAGATTATATAAAAGCTCTGTTAGAAAAAATCACTCAAAAAGACAAATTAGAAAGACTAAAAGCCATACAAGAGTTAAACGATTTTACAGTATCAGCACAGTTTTACAGAGTAAAAAATACAATTCCACTTGACAGAGTAAAAAATATTTCACTTTACAAAGAAATTTTCTTATCAGACATTCCATACGATAATGAGCTTGGCTTTAATTTGTTAGATAAAGACTATAGAGAGATCGGAGAAACTCTATAAATGGATTTAGAGACTCAAAAGATATAAGAATCACAGGCTTAAAGGTAAATTATTACTACATCTGCAAAAGAAAGTTATGGCTTTTTTCTAAAAATCTTAGCTTTGAGAAAGACGAAAATAAAATCATTCTTGGTCAAATACTACATAAAAATTATTAATATAAATCAGAAAAGAGAGGTATATTTTGTATGAGTTCACTAAATCACGAACAAAAACCAAAATTAGATGATATCGTTTTAGAAAACGATATTTTATCTAACCGTGGTGGCTATGGTCTTGGTGCTGATGATAGAGCTGGTGTTTATGCGCTGTTAGAACTAAAAGACTTGCCTTAAAATTTATTGTTTACAAACTATGAAGAGACTGGTAGGGATGGAGCAAAGTGGGCAATGCAAGACATACAAGATGTTTTGTCCAAAAATACCTGTTTTATAAAAATAGATAGAAAAGGAACTGGACATTATGTAGATTACATAGGTGCTAAAAAAGAGTTCTTAAATATATTCGAAGAAAGAGGACTTCATAAAGAGTGTGGCTCAAATAGTGATATAATTGATTTGAGCTCTGAGCTGTTTATCGCAAGCGTAAATCTTGCTTGTGGATATTACGAGCAACATACCTCAGAAGAATATCTCAACATAAAAGAGTTGCAAACGGTGATAGATTTACTTAGTGATACATCCTTTATCGAGGATGTGTCAAGGAGACAATTTAAAATAGAGAAAAAACGTTTATGATAATTTATAAAGATTCTATAAAGATTATTACCCTCCAAATGATAATTGTTAACACAACACCGCAAGAAGTCCTTACCTTCTATAAGCTGAGGTGATTTACTACTTGAAGGAAGCGCAAAAAAGTGAGGAGAGTACAGTAAAGCGCAAGCAATATCTACTATTTTAAGTAGAAGCGGCTTTTTATTAGATTTTCAGCTAAATTTATAGATTTGATGGACTTATATCATTTGTGTATACAAATTTAACCTTGCTGAGTTCACAAAAAGGTTATGCAAAGCATATTTTTATACCAAAGCAAAAAATATATCAAACCTTGGCAAGAAGATGAAACACTTTATTATGAAAAACAAAAATCCTTATAAAGATCCTAATTTGTTATTAACCATAAATAATATAATTTTGTTTATAGATCCACACGGAACAAAAACATACGGAAGCTCTTGGAAAGATAGATTGGATATAAAAAGATCTTTGGAGATGAAAATAAAAGCCCCAAAGTATTTTATAAAGATATATTTGAGATTAAAAAGTTATATTCAGATTTTATAATAAAGATCTTATACCTTCCCAAGAGTATAAAGCATATCTTATCAAAAGTGTAAAAGGTCTGGAGAATATATCAAATAATTCAAGTTTGAAAACTATCTTCAATACTTGCAAGTAAACTTATATATTTTTCCTTTTCTTTTTCTTCTTTTTCTAAATTATACTTTCCTTTCAATCTTCTGTTGTACTCATCCTCAAAGGCCATTTCAACTTTTTCTACATCCATTTCAGGCTCTGGAAAGCAGATAACTGTATCATCAATTTTGATAGCAAAACCTTCATTTGGAATCAAGCCTATATCAAGCTTGTTAGAATACGCTCTAAATCCAACCAAGTCTTTTCTATCTGGTATTACAACTTTAAAATCACTTCCACAAAAAGCATTGAAAATTCCCCTGGCAAAACATCTTTCGTCATCCAAACAAAACATTTTTACTACTTCCAATCCATTAGATATATATATTTTATATTAAAATCATTGCACGGGTTTAATATGTTGTTAACACATAAACCGCGGTGGACTTGTCTTATAATAAGTCTATTAAAAAGAATTTATCTGAAACACGCTAAAGCACTCTGTACTATATCTAGCTAAACTTGTAAATAGCAAAAATCCTTAACATTTAGTCTATATTATAAATCGAGGGCATGGTTATATTAGCTACGTTTTCTCAGAGTAGCTATACGTCCAGATATTTTATAACCGTTTTCTTAATAGCTTTTATTTTCAGTTAATCTTATTTTTTACCTTGATGCTTTTATCATATAAGTGCTGAGTGTATAAATTGTCACCACTTTTTTATTTCAAAATAGTTTTTCTCATATTTATGTTAATATAATTTCTAAATTGTTAACATCAAAATTTTTAAAATCATTGTGTATCAAGTTTTTTATGTACCTATAGGGGATTGAAACTCTTACAGACATAGACGACTCCGGAAGGAAAAGAGGTTTTTTATGTACCTATAGGGGATTGAAACTGGAGAAAGAATATATGGATCATGGTTTGTTCCAAGTGTTTTTTATGTACCTATAGGGGATTGAAACAAAACCAAACGAAACTTTTTTGGAAGTGAAATTTCTAGTTTTTTATGTACCTATAGGGGATTGAAACGCTCTACTGTCTCGGTTATCTGCCCACCTTCGTGGACGTTTTTTATGTACCTATAGGGGATTGAAACCCCGTGAAAGACGACGAGGGTCGCGGTTTAATATTCCGTTTTTTATGTACCTATAGGGGATTGAAACCGGCAATAGTCACCTGTCAATTGTCTATTTTTTACTTGTTTTTTATGTACCTATAGGGGATTGAAACTTTCGAAGTAGTAAATCGTTTTGTTTCCTGGAATAACGTTTTTTATGTACCTATAGGGGATTGAAACTAAACCAAACATTGATATAGTAAAAAGCTTTGGAAAAGTTTTTTATGTACCTATAGGGGATTGAAACCACATAACACTTGGGCATTTTCTAAGCTGGATAGGTAGGTTTTTTATGTACCTATAGGAGATTGAAACGCCAGATACGGGAAGAGGAATACTACAAGAATTTGAAGTTTTTTATGTACCTATAGGGGATTGAAACGAAGATACAACATATACTGGCTAAAGGCAGGTGATACGTTTTTTATGTACCTATAGGGGATTGAAACACTCACTCATAAATTTCTTTGGGCTCGATGAAAACAAGTTTTTTATGTACCTATAGGGGATTGAAACTCCTCTCCTTCTTTTTCTGTTTGAAGTGTCATACCAGTTTTTTATGTACCTATAGGGGATTGAAACTCAACAAGAGTTTTTGTATCTAAATAGTGTGGATACCATGTTTTTATGTACCTATAGGGGATTGAAACTTTTTCTATCTATATCGTCATTGTTATGTTAATTCCTTCTGCTTGTTATTATTAGAGATTAAGACTCAATATAATTATTTTAAAAGGCTTGTGTTTACACTTGAAGTTTTTACACCACTCTAAAGTATCTAACTATTGTATAAGTTCACTACATCGTGAACACATAAACCGTGGTAGACTTGTAGGTCTTACAAAGTTATATTTTTCTATGTACTTCTTCAAGAGGCTAGTGTGCCAAGGGCATTTCTTAAACTACCAGTGCCTGTTCCCTTGTCAACCCCCGAAGTAAAATGCGATACCATCGCTCTAGTGTGCCAAGGGCATTTCTTACATCGTGAGTAAAGTATCTTTTAAGAAGACAGGCATTTGAAACGTGCTAAAGCACTCTGTGTTCACAGTCTATCTGAACTTATATCAAAGAATATTAAACCACTACTCTTTTTACCCTTTTACCCATCCTACACATCAACTCGTAAGGTATTGTTTTTACGATTTTAGAAGCCGTAGAAAAAGTTTGCTTTTCGTTTACAAAATCAACATAATCCCCTATTTTTATATTTACTCCTTCTTGAAGTTCAAACATCGTCATGTCCATAGTCACTGCACCAACCATTGGAAGCTTTACACCGTTAAAGTCAAAATACCATTTGTTGGCAAGAGCTTTTGGAATACCATCGGCATACCCCATAGAAACCACACCTATAGTAGCATCTTTAGATAAAGTATATGTTCCTCCATAAGAGATTTTATCGCCTTTCTTAAAATTTTTTAGTGATATAACCTTAGCCTTTACTTTGTATATTGGCTTTATAGGTATCTCAAAACCTTCATAGGGTTTCTCACCGTACATTGCAAGGCCTATTCTTATAGCCGTTGTAAAGTCTTTTTCATACATAAGCCCAGCAGAACTTTGATAGTGTATTTCAATACTATTTCTTTTTAAGCTTTTAACAATATTTTTAAACTTTTGTATTTGAAAAGCGCTATACTCTTTATCTAACGGTGAAGCAAGGTGGGTCATAATACCTTTTAAATTAGGATGATTTGCTATATCCTCTTGAAGTTCAAAAAAACCAAGCCTTCCCATACCAGTGTCAAACTTTACGTGAAAGTCTATACCAGCGTCCTTTATCATATCAAACTGATAGGCACTTGAAATAACCGGCGTAAGTTTATAATGTTTTAGGTATTCTACATCTTTTAGATCAAGAACACCTCCTAGCACAAGGATAGGTTTTTTTATATCCACTTCTCTTAACTCTACAGCTTCTTCTATGCAAGCCACCGCAAAAGATTTTACATAGGGATTATCATCAAGAACTTTAGAAACCTCAACGCTTCCCATGCCATAGGCATTTGCCTTTACCACAGCAATTATAGGTTTATTCACACTATTGTAGATTTGGCTTATGTTGTTTAAAATGTTTTCTTTTAAAAGCTCTAAAACTATTCTCATTTTATTACTTTACACATTTTCACAAAAGCTTCAACACCAAATTTAGAAATCCCCTTGTTTAAAACAGCGCCTTTACAAGCCATACCACAACCTTCTATAAAAAGTTTTGTGCTTTTAGAATTGGACTTAATGATCTTTGATAGTTCATTTTCGAGATCGCCACAGGCACTAAAATCGTGTTTTTGACCAAAATTAGCACAAGTTTCTAAAAACAAACCATAAACATCACATCTATCAAGGGCAAAAGAAGGGTTTAAGAGAAAAAGTGTTGCTAAAAACAATATAAGCATATTTCTATTCATAAGCGTATACACCTATACCAAAACGGTTAGCCATTTTAATGAACTTTTCTTTTTCAAGCACGTAAACTTTTCCTTTTTGAATAGCAATAGCTTTTGCCTTTACCTCTTTTAAAGTATTTAACGTATCTATACCAACGGTGGGTACATCTATCCTAAAATCTTGATTTGTACGGGCTGATTTTATCACCACAGTACCTTTACCAGCTATATCAAAAGCCCTAAGAATAGTTTTGTCTGTACCTTCCATAGCCTCCACAGCCACAACGGCTTTTTGTTTTACCACCACCGTTTGACCTATATCCATATCTGCAATATTCTTTGCTATCTTTGCACCAAACTCTATATCTTCAACAACATTTTTATCTAACTCTACATCGTTTAAAAGCCCTTCTTTTTCTATTAAAAGCTCAGATAAATAAGGCTTTGGATCCAAAAAGCTAAAACCCTCTTCTTGCATAAAATCCATAAAAGCCCTTACAATACTTGAAGGATTTTTGTCTTTTAAAGAAGTAAGTATCGAAACAGCCTTTATATCGTAATTTCTCGGATCTAAACTGAGTTTATGTTCAAATTTCCCAAGCATCACTATCTTATCTACTTTTTTTTCTTTTAAAAGCTCTATGAGTTTAGAGATTTTACCAACAGGTAAATAAACATCTGCCTCTATAGTGGTTATATCTTTAGCACCTACTGTAAAAACCTCTTCTTTGTTCTTGATAGCATTTTTTCTAAACACCTCTGGTAGTTCACCAGCACCAGCTATAAGGCCTATTTTCATTTTAAAATATTATATCATTTATATACTGTATAAGTTAACTACTGTATAAGTTCACTACATCGTGAACACACAAACCTTAGGTATACTTGTCCCACAAAAAATTATAACACATTATCATAGAACAAGTCTGCCACGATCTACTACCTCGGAATTCTTTATATCATTACCATAAACTGTAACATACTTGTAAGGGAGGATGTATTATGAAGTGTTTCAATCCCCTATAGGTACAAACAAAACTGTTCCTGCCGAGCCGGGAAAGAGGGGTGGCTGAGAGGGTCTCAATCCCCTATAGGTACAAACAAAACTTTGCAGTTGCTATTTACGATTTGATTAAAATGCTTCGTCTCAATCCCCTATAGGTACAAACAAAACCTAAACATTAAAGAGATACAACTAGACGATCAAGAGTCTCAATCCCCTATAGGTACAAACAAAACAAGGCTATGAAGCTCTTTCACCACCAACAAGAAGCAAGTCTCAATCCCCTATAGGTACAAACAAAACTATTTCATTGTTATTGAAAGCAACGTTAGAATTCGTGTCTCAATCCCCTATAGGTACAAACAAAACGGTACAGGCAAAACCATTGGAGCATTGGCTATTGCCAGGTCTCAATCCCCTATAGGTACAAACAAAACGTAAAAGAGCATGAAAATGGCCGAAGGGGCCATATAAGTCTCAATCCCCTATAGGTACAAACAAAACCAATAATAATGCGTTTTCTATCTTGCAACATTGGTGAAGTCTCAATCCCCTATAGGTACAAACAAAACAGATGAAAATGGACCTTATGAAATAGAAATTGAGCCCTTGTCTCAATCCCCTATAGGTACAAACAAAACATATATCTACAAATCTCACTTCTTGTTTGCCTTCCAAGGTCTCAATCCCCTATAGGTACAAACAAAACGAAATACTATCCACAATGGTTCAAACCAGATTTAATACTGTCTCAATCCCCTATAGGTACAAACAAAACCACCAACCGCACTGGGAATACATTTTGGGAAAGTGCGTCTCAATCCCCTATAGGTACAAACAAAACATGATGATCTTTTATGTTTTCTGAGTTTATTTGCAGTCTCAATCCCCTATAGGTACAAACAAAACCAACAAAGTTTTGTTAACAAAGGAGGATAGCATCATGAGTCTCAATCCCCTATAGGTACAAACAAAACCTAGTTTGTATCTACAGATTACTTATTTGAAAGAACGTCTCAATCCCCTATAGGTACAAACAAAACACTCATCTTCTTCATCTAACCAAACCACACAATCCCGTCTCAATCCCCTATAGGTACAAACAAAACTTACCACCAAGATTGTTGCTCTCTGGAACCCCAGCAGAGTCTCAATCCCCTATAGGTACAAACAAAACTGGTTGATACTTATGAAGAAGATGATGAGTATATGTGAGTCTCAATCCCCTATAGGTACAAACAAAACTGAGTCATCGGCGAGGATAAAAACGACAATAGGGACATGTCTCAATCCCCTATAGGTACAAACAAAACTGTAGAGGTAATTGAAATGTCTGGGATTCCTCTTGATTGTCTCAATCCCCTATAGGTACAAACAAAACAGGTATATATGTTTGACATCATCTATAAGGATGAAAAAAGTCTCAATCCCCTATAGGTACAAACAAAACCGTTTACAGTCACTTTTCAGTGACTTGGTTTTATCAGGTCTCAATCCCCTATAGGTACAAACAAAACGCCCGGAAGTAAGAAGGAGGTGGTATGATAGTATGAGTCTCAATCCCCTATAGGTACAAACAAAACTGTTATCATGAATACAGGGAAAACAGTATTACTTGTATGTCTCAATCCCCTATAGGTACAAACAAAACTAGTAGACAAAGCAGAAGAGCGTGGCATTATAGTTTGTCTCAATCCCCTATAGGTACAAACAAAACGGATCTGTCTGATAGGATACATCAAATAGAGAAACAAGGTCTCAATCCCCTATAGGTACAAACAAAACAGATCTTGATGGTTATATCGTAATAAGTTCAGGAAGTCTCAATCCCCTATAGGTACAAACAAAACCAGCACGCCGGGTTAAGAGCCTGAGCAGTGGGAGCTTGTCTCAATCCCCTATAGGTACAAACAAAACTCAGGGTGAAGCACTTTGTCATGACTACGAGTCATGAGTCTCAATCCCCTATAGGTACAAACAAAACTATTATTGACACTCCAATATGGATATTTTACCGTGAGGTCTCAATCCCCTATAGGTACAAACAAAACTCGTGATGGAAAACTTGATGGGAAAGCACCAACTGGAGGTCTCAATCCCCTATAGGTACAAACAAAACGTTAAAATCGTCCAAGAAAGTAGTTAAAAGTCTCGCGTCTCAATCCCCTATAGGTACAAACAAAACCTGGATTCTGGTGAAGAATTGGAAGAAGAGGAATTTGTCTCAATCCCCTATAGGTACAAACAAAACAAAAGACTATCACGAGAAAAAGATATTGGAACAAAGTCTCAATCCCCTATAGGTACAAACAAAACTTGTGGCAAACAAATACCGCCAGCACGGAGGGCGGAAGTCTCAATCCCCTATAGGTACAAACAAAACATAGGAGGGAAAAAAAATGAGGAAAAAGGAAGTATTAGTCTCAATCCCCTATAGGTACAAACAAAACACAATGACTGACAATGAAAAATTGCTGTATCAAGAAGGTCTCAATCCCCTATAGGTACAAACAAAACCCCCCGTCTTGGAAAAGGTGTCTGAAGTGTTATTAGAGGTCTCAATCCCCTATAGGTACAAACAAAACTTGCTAAAAAAGCTTTAAAATCTACGAAATCAGCTTGTCTCAATCCCCTATAGGTACAAACAAAACCTTTGGTTCTAATTAATTTCAACCCGGGATAAAAAAGTCTCAATCCCCTATAGGTACAAACAAAACATGTAAGGTCTAAACACATTGTTTTCTTTTACAAGTGAGTCTCAATCCCCTTAGGTACAAACAAAACAGATCTACCTCTAACAGCTTGTAGATCTGTCTAAACGAGTCTCAATCCCCTATAGGTACAAACAAAACGTGTTGAAAACTATCATTGCCTTACAGAAACAGACGTTGTCTCAATCCCCTATAGGTACAAACAAAACAGCTTAAACGTAATTGGGTCCATGGCCAAAACAGGGGTCTCAATCCCCTATAGGTACAAACAAAACATGGATTTGTTAAAAGGTAAAGAAACATTTGGTGTAAGTCTCAATCCCCTATAGGTACAAACAAAACTTTACTTCGTCGAGGTTAACCTCGACGAAGTAAGGGAGTCTCAATCCCCTATAGGTACAAACAAAACCAAAAGTCTTTTCTATACCGGTTTGGCTGTTTAAGATAGTCTCAATCCCCTATAGGTACAAACAAAACAGAGAAGATTAAAGAACTACATGCGAAGATTGAGAGTCTCAATCCCCTATAGGTACAAACAAAACCTTTTTAGATTATTAATTCTTTCTTCTACCTTAGCAATAGCATAGTCTCAATCCCCTATAGGTACAAACAAAACATAAGCCAAAAGAAAAGTAAGCAGTATAGGATACAACAGTCTCAATCCCCTATAGGTACAAACAAAACTGTATCAGAAAAACCAGTATTTGTCAAGGGTTTTGTGGTCTCAATCCCCTATAGGTACAAACAAAACCTATCATGGCAAACAGAAAGTCAGTATTTTCCAGATTGTCTCAATCCCCTATAGGTACAAACAAAACCATTCACATCCCTAGCCTTTGTAACAATATTTTGCAGTCTCAATCCCCTATAGGTACAAACAAAACATGGGAGTGAAGTTTTATGCTCCCATCTTGGAAAAGCGTCTCAATCCCCTATAGGTACAAACAAAACTAGAAAAACAGCTTATAGCTTATGCTGTTGGTGGGCTAGGTCTAAATCCCCTATAGGA
>Ga0080003_1001907_pt1 | contig 10378 bp, 10 predicted proteins | sample JossMetagenome_FD_69206 | JGI IMG/M metagenome (GOLD analysis project Ga0080003, IMG submission 69206) | Hot spring microbial communities from Joseph's Coat, Yellowstone National Park, USA - JC2_E (SPADES assembly) (version 2) | ecosystem: Environmental > Aquatic > Thermal springs > Hot (42-90C)... | reverse complement strand
GAGAGGTTTCCATTATATAAGCACGGCAGATTTTCCAAAATAAATTTTAGGAGGTTAGAAGCATGAAAAAAGCTTTACTAGCTTTAAGTGTAATGGCGTTAGGCGCCGCAGCTTTTGCAACTACGGATTTAAACCCTTATCAAATGCCACCACACACACCACCTTGGAGTAGAAAACCGATTATCAGTCCTAATGTTCACAGCACCAATGATCCAGCTGTTTACAAGGGTTTTGATTTTACAATACCCCCAGTGGATAATGTTGTGGACTTTCACGGCGATTTAAACGCTGCCAACAAAGATGGTTTGGTAGTGTACGTAGGTGGTAATTACTATTTTGCTGTTACAAGACTTATAAAGGCTTTTGAAAAAGAATATCCTCAATACAAAGGCAAGGTATTTATAATAACAATACCTCCAGGTAAGCTTTTACAAACTATAGAGCATTACCACGATACGTTTACAATAGGTGATATGACATTTACCGCCAAACCAGATATATTTGCTGGCGGTGCTTTTGGTGTGAAAAAATGTATAAAAGGCGGTTTTTGCGAAGCTTCTACATTTACTCCATACGTTACAAACACACTTGCTATAGAAGTCTACAAAGGCAATCCAAAGCATATACATAGCCTCCAAGACTTAGCAAGAAAAGATGTGAAAGTTGTTATGCCAAATCCAAAGTTTGAAGGTATAGCAAGAAGAATAGAAGACGCCCTTGAAAAATGTGGTGGTAAGAAGTTAAAAGATGCCATATTTGGTCCACACGGTAAGGCTATATTGACAGAAATACACCACAGACAAACCCCACTTGTAATTATGGAACATATAGCCGATGCTGGTGTTGTATGGCACTCTGAAGTAGAAGCTCAAATGAAACAATACCACAATCCTCTTCAAGCTGTGCCAATACCAGCAAAATGCAACTATGAAGCTATATACGCTGCTGCTGAAGTAAAAGGTGCCCCACACCCACAAGCAGCTAAAGATTGGTTGCATTTCTTGAAAAGTCCAGCCTCTCTAAAAGTATTTGAATTCTACGGCTTCAAACCCTACGAAGGAAAAAGATAACTTCTCAAACTAGCCCGCCTTTAAGGCGGGCTAGTCTTATTAATCTATATTAATCTACTATATGATATCTTTAAAAACTTCATCTAATTTTCATAATTTTTATGATATATTTATATGCTTAATTTCATCTTGACATTTTGTTAAAGTTATATTATTATATTATCTACAAGTTATGAGATGAGGTTAAAAAGCGAAGGCGAGTTTAGATACTCCCTCCCTCCCCCTCCCAAGATTTTTTGCACCGCGTTACTGCGGTGCTTTTCTAACATATGCAATTATTAACTGTAGAGCATCTTTATAAATCATTTAGCAAACATCAAAATGTATTGGAAGATATAAATCTAACGTTATATCAAAATGAATGTTTTTGTTTGGTGGGATCCTCCGGTTCTGGCAAAACCACTTTAGGAAAATGTTTGTTGAGGTTTATAAAACCAACATCTGGCAATATATATTTTAAAGGAAAAGATATACAAAGCCTAAAAGACTATAAAATGTATGTATCTTTTGTGCCTCAAGATCCCATGTCATCTTTGAACCCCCATTTTAAGGTTTTGGAAGCTATCTTAGAGCCTTTTTATATTATGTCTTTGGCTTTTGATATGAAAGATTTGTTGAAAAAAATATCAAAAATAGGTATAAAAGAAGAACTTTTGCAAAAAAAGGTAAAAGACATATCTGGTGGAGAGCGCCAAAGAGTTGCCATAGCAAGGGCATGCTACCAGATCCAGAGCTTATAATAGCCGATGAGCCTTCTTCTTCGTTGGATGCGGTTCACAAAGAACTAATAGCATCTTTATTTTTAGATATTAAAAGCCAAAAAACCCTCATGATCATCACTCACGATGTAAAATTTTCACATAGAATATGTGATAAAATTGGAGTTATGTATAAGGGTAAGATAGTGGAGATTGGGTCCAAAGAAGATATTTTCAAAAACCCAAAGCATGATTTTACCAAAAGTCTTTTGGATAGCTACTCTTTGGACTGTGAAAAATACAGCTATGGATAGTAGTATATTTATAATTTTTGCAACGTTTATTCTTCTTTTTTTGTCTGGTTTCTTTGCTTCTTCAGAAGTGGTGTTTTTTGGCGCTTCTAATACAATAGAAGAAAAAAATAAGAGCCTTTACAAAAGACTTTTAAGTAAGATATTCAAAGACCCCAAGGTGCTGTTGGTATCAATGCTTATAGGCAATGAGTTTGTAAATGTACTCATCTCTTCGGTTAGTTCATCTTTTCTTATAAAAAGCGTTGGAAAAAAATGGGTGTTTCTGGGGAGTTTTTTCGTAAGTTTATTGATATTTTTAATAGGCGAGACCATACCCAAAAACATAGCCCTGATATTAAAAGATAAACTGCTAAAAGTTTATGCAATACTTTATTATCCTTACTTTTTGGCCATAAAACCTTTGGCTTACGTATTTGTAGTGCCCGTTGAAAAGATACTTAGACTTTTTGGCGTTCAAGACATAAGCTTAGAAAAAAAGTTTTCTTTAGATCAGATAGTATATATGATACAGAGCAAAGACAGCTTAGAAGAGTTTTCCCAAGAGGAAACCCAGATGATACAAAAAGTATCCCAAATGAGTGAGGCCATAGTAAGGGAGATAATGACACCAAGGCTTGACATCTTTATGTTAGAAGCCAATAAAATTGTAAAAGAAGTTATAAACGATATATTAGAGCATGAACACAGTAGGATACCTATATACAAGGATACAAAAGACAATGTAATTGGTTATATACATATCAAAGATCTTATGCCTGTTTATCAACACAAAGACGATACGTTGGAAATGTTTTTAAGGCCCATAGAGTTTGTGCCTGAGGTGATGAGCATAAGAAACCTTCTTCAGGAGATGAAAAAATCTTCAAGTCAAATAATGATGGTGGTGGATGAACACGGTGCCATATCTGGGCTTATAACAAAGCACGATCTTCTTGAATGGCTTGCGGGGGATTTACCCCAAGAATGGGAGGACGAAGATGAGTTTAGCAAGATCTCATCGGATGTTTATATAGTAGATGGTTCTGCTTCCATAGAAGAAGTGGCAGCCACAATTGGCTTTGAGCTTTCTGAAAATTACGATTACGATACTCTTAGTGGATTTATTATGGCAAACATGGGTAAAATTCCAAAAGAAGGCGATGAGTTTGAATACAAAGGTTTTAAGTTTATAGTAGATAAAATGGATGGTAAAAAGATAGAGCATGTACTTATCAAAATACCAACAGATAAAGAGCCAAATAGCTAAGCTCTTAGATAAGCTCTATATACCAGACAACATTTGTCTTAGTTGTAACAACTATTTTAAACCAACGCTTCAGGGCTATGTTTGCGATGATTGTATAGCTTCTGTAAAAGCTAATATCTTTGAAAAAGAGTCCTTTGATTATATAGATGCTTATAGGATATTTGGGGCTTACGAAGGGGCTTTGCAGCAGATGATTATTGCTCTGAAATTTAAAAGAGCTTCTTTGTTTGCAAATATAATAGGGGACATTGTAAAAGATGATTTTTTGAACTTTGCAAACGCCGTAAATCCAGATATCATAAGCTTTGTACCAGTTTCTTTTTTCAGGTTTTGGCAAAGGGGCTATGATCAAAACGATATCATTTTAAAAGCTTTAAACGTTGATTACACATTTCTTTTAAAAAGAACAAAACATGCAAAACCCTTAGCGCTTAGTTTGAAAAAAGAGCAAAGGCTAAAAATAGTCTCTGGGGCTTTTGATATAAAAAAAGAGTTTAAATTCAACTTGGAAAATAAACGCATATTGGTATTTGACGATATTATTACCACAGGCGCTACGGCTGTTAGTATAGCAAGGGTCCTTAAGATGCACGCTGTAAAAGAGGTTTATTTTTACTTTATAGCCTCCCACAAAAAACATGTTAGTATGTTATAATATATAAAACTAACTTGGAGGTGTGTTATGAACGATGAAGTACTTTTAAAAGTGGAGGAGAAGATAAACCCACCAGCTCACATATTGGAAGAAGCGAATATAAAAGATTATGAGTATATTTACAAAAAATCAATAGAAAATCCAGATGCTTTTTGGACGGAGGCAGCACAAGACATTACATGGTTTAAACCATTCTCAAAGGTTTTAGAATGGGATTTTCCGCATGCCAAATGGTTTTTAGATGCTAAATTAAACGCCTCTTACAACTGTCTTGATAGGCATATAGAAGAAGGACATAGAAACAAAGTAGCTTATATAGGAGTAAACGAAGATTTAGAAGAGCGTAAAATTACCTATGGGGAGCTTTTTGAGCTTGTAAATAGATTTGCAAACGGATTGAAAAGCTTAGGCCTTAAAAAAGGCGATAGGGTTTCTATATACATGCCAAACACGGTAGAAGCTGTGGCAAGCATGTTGGCTTGCGCTCGCATAGGAGTCATACATCAAGTGGTGTTTGCTGGGTTTAGCGAAGGTGCTTTAAGAACAAGGGTAGAAGATGCTGGGGCAAGTGCTATTATCACCGCCACATACACAAAAAGACGTGGTAAAAAAGTAGAGCTTTTGCCTACTGCTTTGGCAGCTATAAAAGGTCTTGATTCGATCAAACATGTAATATGTTGGGATAGAGATAACGCTGGTCTTCCAGAGGGTGTACTCAGCTTTTACGATATTGTTAAAAGCCAAAAACCAGAATGTGAACCAGAGCATATGGATTCTGAAGATCCACTGTTTATACTCTATACTTCTGGTACCACTGGTAAGCCTAAAGGTGTGATACATACCACCGGTGGGTATTTGGTAAATGTGCATTTTACCACAAAAAACGTATTTGCCCTAAAGCCAAACGATATATACTGGTGTACTGCTGATATAGGTTGGATAACAGGGCATTCTTACATAGCATACGGTCCTCTTTCTGTGGGTGTTACAAGCGTTATATTTGAGGGCGCTCCAGACTATAAAGACCCATCCACTTGGTGGAAGATAGTAGAAAAATACAGAGTAAACAAGTTTTATACGGCTCCAACGGCTGTTAGACTTTTTATGAAATACGGCGAGCAATGGCCAGAAGCTCATGATTTATCTTCTCTTAAAATCCTTGGTTCTGTGGGTGAACCTATAAATCCTGAGGCTTGGCACTGGTACTACGAGCACATAGGACATAAAAATTGCGCCATAGTAGATACTTGGTGGCAAACAGAAACTGGAGCTCACATAATAACTACTTTACCAGGCAATCCTATGAAACCAGGTAAAGCCGGTAAGCCACTTCCTGGTATTGAAGTAGCCATAGTAGATAAAAACGGAAACCCTGTTCCACCTAACACAGTAGGCTATGTGGTTATAAAAAATCCTTGGCCTTCTATGATGAGAGATTGCTGGGGGCAACCTGAACGTTATAAAAAATATTGGACTGAAATACCAGGCAACGTTTACAACGCTGATGACTTAGGGTCTATAGATGAAGAAGGTTATATCATGATAGTAGGTAGGGCCGATGACGTACTATCTGTGGCTGGTCATCGTATAGGTACTATGGAAGTAGAAAGCGCTATAGTAGATCATGAGGCTGTGGCTGAAGCTGCTGTTATAGGTAAACCTGATCCCATAAAGGGCGAACGTATAAAGGCTTTTGTGATATTAAAGCAAGGATACACACCTTCTGAAGAGCTAAAAAAGAGTATTCAAGAGCATGTAAAACACGTGCTTGGGGCTATAGCCTATCCAGAAGAGGTAGAGTTTGTAGATAAATTACCAAAAACAAGAAGCGGAAAGATTATGAGAAGAGTGCTAAAAGCCAAAGAGCTTGGGCTTGACGTAGGCGATGTATCTACCTTAGAGGATTGATGAGAGCTCTTATATCTGTATACGATAAAACCGGTATTTTGGAGTTAGCAAGCGAGCTGATTAGAGAAGGTTATGAGATATTGTCAAGTGGCGGCACATACACCTATCTAAAAAATGCCGATGTTGAGGCTATAGAGGTATCTGAAGTTACAGGTTTTAGAGAGATTTTAGGCGGTAGAGTTAAGACGCTTCATCCAGCTATACACGGTGGTATTTTGTTTAGAGAAGACGTAGAAAAAGATTTAGAAGAAATAAAAGAAAACTCTATAGAACCTATTGATATCGTAGTGGTGAACTTGTATCCTTTTGAAAAGAAGATGAAAGAGCTAAAAGACATAGATGCTCTTATAGAGTTTATAGACATAGGGGGTCCTGCTCTTGTAAGAGCCGCTGCTAAAAATCATAAAAGGGTTAGTGTGCTTACAGATGTAGAAGACTACGGATGGTTTATAGAAAAGCTAAAGATGAATGCCATATCCCAAAAAGATAGAAGATACCTTGCGCTAAAAGCTTTTTGGCTTACTTCTTATTACGATGCTGTTATAGCCAACTATTTCTCCAAAGTATTTAGCTTTTCAGAAAAAGATTTTAAATATCGCACTTCACCTATGATTTTAAAAGATGAGTTAAGATATGGAGAAAACCCCCATCAGAAAGCGTATTTATATGAAAATCCATTAGAAGAAGATGGTATCCTAAGGGCTGATGTTATCCAAGGCAAAAAGATGTCTTACAACAACTATCTTGACGCTGATTCTGTGATAAAGCTTATATCTGAGTTTTCCACCTCTTGCTGTGCTATTGTAAAACACAACAATCCAAGCGGCGTAGCAACTGATGATAACCTTTTGGAAGCTTATCAAAAAGCTTTTCAATGTGATCCTGAGGCGGCTTTTGGTGGTATCGTAGCTTTTAACAGAGTTGTAAATAAAGATATTGCCAAAGCTATCACGGAGCATTTTTATGAGATAGTAATAGCTCCAGAGTTCAGCCAAGAAGCTCTTGAAATGTTTTCTAAAAAGAAAAATTTGAGGCTTGTAAAATCTAAAAACTACAATCAAAAAACTGATGAAAGAAGCATCTCAGGTGGGTTTTTGCTTCAGGATATAGATGATAAACTTTATGAGTCTATAGAGGTAGTTTCGTTGAGAAGACCCACAGAGCAAGAGTTAGAGGATGCTATATTTGCTTGGAAAGTGGCAAAATGGACAAAATCAAACGCTATAGTGATAGCTAAAAACAATCAAACCATAGGGATAGGTGCTGGTCAGGTATCGAGGGTAGATTCCCTTAGAAGCGCTATAAGAAAAGCAAAAAACTTTGGGCACGATTTAAAAGGTGCAGTAGTAGCCTCAGATGCCTTTTTCCCATTTAGGGATAGCATAGATATAGCTGCTCAAGAAGGAATATCTGGTGTCATACAACCAGGTGGTTCCATAAGAGACAAAGAAGTCATAGAGGCTGTAAGCGAGCATAACATGTTTATGATATTTACCCATATGAGGCATTTCAGACATTGAATCTTTGCAAATTTGATAATTGTTTTTATATTTTATTTATATCCAATAACGTGAGAGGTTTTTTATGAAATTACCACCGCTTAGAATAAGGCATATAGAGGTGGAGATACCTATTATACAAGGGGGTATGGGCGTAGGTATTTCTTGGGAAAAATTAGCAGGTGCTGTTGCGTCCTGCGGTGCAGTTGGTGTTGTATCCTCTGTGGGTACAGGTTATAGATTTTTAGATCTTGTTAAAAAAGATAAGTTTGGAAGGCCTATGGGTGTTGAAAATGCTCATAGCAAAGAAGCCCTAAAACTTATCATCCAAAAAGCCAAAGAAATAGCTTGTGGCAAAGGTGCCATAGGTGTAAATATACTCTCTGCTATAAATGATTACGGTAGAGTAGCCAACGAATCTGCTATGTTTGGGGCAGATCTAATCATATCTGGAGCAGGGCTTCCTTTGAAGTTGCCAGAGTACACAGAAGGCTATGATACTGCGTTGGTGCCTATAGTATCTTCTGCCAGGGCTTTAAACCTTATAGCCAAAACCTGGAAAAAGCGCTACAACAGACTACCAGATGCCGTTATCTTAGAAGGCCCAATGTCTGGAGGTCATCAAGGTTTTAAGTATGAAGATTGTTTTAAACCGGAGTTTCAACTTGAAAATTTGTTTGATGAAGTTTACAAAGAGGCTAAAGAATGGGGCAATATACCCCTTATAGTGGCAGGTGGTGTTTGGGATTACAAAGATATAAAAACCTACATTCAAAGAGGTGCAGCCGGTGTTCAAATGGCTACGAGGTTTGCAATAACGAAAGAAAGCGATGCACCGCTTGTATACAAGGAGCTTCTTTTAAACGCTGAAGAAAAAGATATAATGCTTTTAAAATCCCCGGTGGGATATCCTTTGAGGGTTATAAAAACGCCTTTTGTGGAAAAGCTTTTAAACGGACACAACGGCTGGAAAGGATGTGTGTCTGATTGTGTAGCTCCTTGTAAGCATGGAGAGGAGGCTAAAAAAGTAGGTTTTTGTATAGCCGATAGGCTTGGAGCTGCTTGTCTTGGCAATGTAGAAGAAGGTATTTTTATAAGTGGCGCCAACGGCTACAAGTTGAAAAAGCAAGGTATAATATCTGTCTGTGAGCTTATAGATATGCTTACTGGCAAAATACCAGATCCTACCGTAGAAAACAAAGAGACATTTACAGAGGTGGTATAAGTTGAGGTTTTATGGGCTTTTAAAAGATGAAGATTTTTCAGATATTGTGCAAAAAATCTCTGGTGATAATTGGATTATAGAAGATACAAAATCAAAAACAAAAGAAGAGCTTTCAAAAGATCAAATAAAAAACCGTCTTTTAGATATTGCCAATGAGATAAAAAATTGGAAAGAGACTCTTACCCTTATGCCAAGCAATACTATTTTTGTATTTGTGGCGGATAAAGAAGAACCAAGGGCTTTTAAGATATACGATACGAGCTCGTTGGGATGTTCCATAACGCTACCTCCTCCAAGATGGAAAGTTTATCAAAAAGGTCTATCTATAGAATGATTTATCTTGTAATGGTAGGACAGCAAAAACTAAGAGAGCTTATATACCTTTGGACCCTCATAAGCTTGAACAACATAAAATGCTTTATATCTTATATTAAAAATGAACCAGACTACAAAAAAACCGCTTCTTTGGATGGAGCCAAGGTTTTTATAAAAGATTCCGATTTAGATAGGATAAACGTCCTTGATATACAAAACAGTATTTTTTTATTGGAAAAGCCTGTAAACTTGGAAAATATGAAAAATATTTATAAGGATATACTTTCTTTGATATGAGTAATCTTGTACTTTTTATGATAAGCACGTGGTTTGGTGTTAGTTTATTTTTTAGCTTTGATGTGGCTCCAACGCTTTTTGATGCGCTTTCTACCATATTGGCTGGTGAAGTGGTGGCAAGAATATTTCCAATTTATTTTGGTATTGGGCTTTTTATATTTTTATTTTCTTTTTTACTGCTTTTTTTAAGTGAAAAACCTATTTTCAAAAAGACATTTTTTTTCTTTACTATAAATATAGTAATTTTTATATCTTTTCTTGTTTTTATATTACCTGAGGCTTCCATTTTAAAGCATACAAACTATCATGAATTTTTAAATTTACACGCTTTTAGTATGGTGTTAAACCTTTTACAGATAATAAATAGCTTTTTTATAATATTAGCGCTTTTATGATAAAACTTGGTGTACTTGGTTCTACAGGGACTATTGGGAAAAATGCCCTTGATATTGTTAGATCAAACAAAGATAAGATAGAGTTTGTAGGTATAGGTGCATACAGAGCATCCAACGAGCTTTTGGAAGAGGTTAAAGAGTTTAGACCTAAGTTTGTTTTTAGCGTAGAAACCCCAGATAAAGATTGGCTTGATGAGATTTCAAAATATTCTACATACCTTAACGAAGAAGAGGGGTTTCAGGCTATTATAGAAAACTCCGACAGGATTTTAAACGCTATATCTGGGACTTCTGGCATAAAAGCCACTTACAGTATACTAAAAGCTAAAAAAATACTTCTTGCTTCCAACAAGGAATCAATCCTTTGTATGCCTAATCTAATAAGAGAAAACCTTGATCTGGTAATACCAGTAGACAGCGAGCACAACGCCGCTTTTGAGCTTCTTAAAAGCCACAAAACTGTGAAAAACCTCTATATAACAGCCTCAGGTGGTCCTTTCAGAGAGTATTCCAAAGAACAGCTAAAAACTGTAACCAAAGAAGAGGCTCTTAAACACCCAAATTGGAAGATGGGTCCAAAGATAACCATAGACTCTGCAACACTTATGAACAAAGGATTTGAACTCATAGAAGCCAGTGTATTGTTTAATATACCACTTGAACGCATAAAGATATTGATACATCCTCAAAGTATAGTGCATGCCATAGTTGAACTTGAAAACGGCTCTTTTATAGCAAATATGTCGCTTCCAGATA
>Ga0080003_1001906_pt1 | contig 10382 bp, 6 predicted proteins | sample JossMetagenome_FD_69206 | JGI IMG/M metagenome (GOLD analysis project Ga0080003, IMG submission 69206) | Hot spring microbial communities from Joseph's Coat, Yellowstone National Park, USA - JC2_E (SPADES assembly) (version 2) | ecosystem: Environmental > Aquatic > Thermal springs > Hot (42-90C)... | reverse complement strand
CGTTCAAATAAAGAAAAGAAATCAAAAAACCAATGAAAAAAGAAAAAAGCGTTAAGGGGGCTTCTCACCTTCCAAAACAGCATCAAGGTCGAAGGTTCCGTAAAGCCTCGAGTACGCAAACCACTTCCAAAAGGCTTGCATAATGCGTTGCAGAGGGGCAGTTATTTTTCCTATGAGCTTCCAATTCCTATACTTTCCCAGAAACTTTGTCCACCTATAAGTTTGCCTTCCGTGGAAAGGATCGAAGCCTCGAACGCCCGAATCGTTTGTCACGAGCCGAACCGCTTTAAGCACAGTCTTTGTTGAAATAGGAATACCGCTCTCTTTGAATGCTTGGACGATAATGTGCGAAGGAATGCCTTTTTTGTAAAGTCTGACAGCTAAGGCGCGTGACTTATTTTTAAGGTCGAGTTCGAGGCTTGAGTTCACGCTTGAGTATGCAAAAGTTATTTAAAAACCCGAAAAAGCAATGTTCTAAAGGTATGTTTCTGTTTTAAAATCATAAAATTGAAATTAATTCAGAAAATCAAAAAAATCAGAAAAAAGATTTCACTTCTGCAGAAACGGGGGAGCTAAAGGGGTCGTCAAAGGCTCTAAAGTCTTCAACCCATCACTCACAAGAAAACCGAAAGCAGTGAAGAACAAATGATTAAAAACAGAACGCTTATCGTTCTCAGAATAAAGCGGTTTAAGAACGAGATTAAAAGCTTCCCGTTCGCCTGCATCCTCAATCTTTTTAATATGCTCTTTAACAAGACCCAAAGCCGTATGCCGATTCCATTTTTTAAAAATGTTTAAGCTTAAATGATAATAATAGTTGTTGCTTGAGGGACTTTTTATAAAACGTCCGTTGTGCAGATGGATATCGTAACCAAGTAATTTTGCTAAAAATATAAGATCGTTATAAAGGCGGTAGTTCGTTGTAATTTCGACTTGAAATCCATCCAATTTTTTCACAAAATGACCGTCCCCAGATAAAAACCCCTCCATTACGCCTTTGAGAAATTTCCACGAACGATTGTACACTTCGTTTTTCAAATGCTTATCATGAGAAGTATGTCCTTTCGTATAATCCTTAATTAGATGAATATAATTTAAGTCAGTTGAATAAAGATGATACCCGTTTTCGCTAGTTTTGAGAGTTTTTGAAAATTTGAAATGTTTTTGAACTATATCTACATATCCTCTTTCAAAGTCTGACAGCCCGACTGCTAGTCGCACCTGTTTTATGTCAGTCATATACTCCAGATATTCCTCGAACGTCATTCCTTTCTTTCTTGCTTACCCATTCAATTGTTCCAACGAATATTTTGTATTTTTGTGTCTTCTGTACACAAAACTCCCCTCAGCCAGAAAGAAACCAAGCGTAAAACCAATTTCCCATTCGTCCTGATTACCTTCTGACAAACTTAAAGGAATCTGTGTTGCAAGAAGGAAAGTATCGTTGTATCCAGGGTCTTGTGTTGCTTTTAAATTGTTCACAAGTTTAAATTTCAAATTTATTTGTTTTTCTCTTCCTGAAAAAAGATGACAACCGTATGCAGGAATTATTGCGTCTTCAGAAATTTCCACGAAAAGCCTCGAAGCAGAAAGCGTTATTCGTTTCAAAGGTTGCATTCCGAAACTTATTTTGCAAAAAAACGTTTCTTTTAAATATTGGTGTTCTATATTTTTATTAGTATGAAAGGGGGTGTAGCGTTAGCGAGCATCGGGATACTCGCTCTAATAGTACTCTCAGCAGGCATCATAGCCTTCATAATAAATCCCGCAAGTATGCTCGCTCTCGAAACACAAACAGGACAAGAAGCATATCGGCTCACAGGAGGATTAGTAGGAATAAAACCCCCACCACCCCCGCCTATAAAATTCAACGTAGGAGAAGAAGTGCAATGGGGTAATTTGTCTTTAGGAATTGGATGGACAGCACAACAACCTATACATTCAAGCGTGTTTCAATATTTCGGTTCTTGCAAATCTTTTACGGAATTATACGGGTTGAATATAACGAATAACGCAAATGTACCTATTGTGAAGATTGTAATTAGTAACACAGGTACACAAGGCACACCTTATCCGTTACCACATCCATGGTATACAAATTCAAGCTATTACAGTTCTGTTTGGGAAGGTAATGCGACAAATTGGCAAATTATAAACGTAAATATCCTGCCTCATACAACGGTAATAGTATGGAATGCTTCTTCTCTTACCACTCAGGTTCCTATTTACTTTTATTTTGCAAACGGCTCTTATTATAAGGCGTTTCCATCTTTTATACCTAATTATCCTCTCTGAGGTGAGTGAAAATGATTGAACCATTAGGTTTGTCTTACGAAATAATCCCTCCTAAAGAAAACATTCCCGGCGTCGTAGGTTTCGTTCAAAATCAACTTTTCGCACGACCACACGATGCGCACGGTTTCATTCTCGCTTATTCAGGAGTCTTATTCACGCCTGAGTATAAGGATTACATGTTTGAAACTAAAAAATGGGATGAACATATCTGGTATGACATGAACGAATTCGGGAAATACATAGAAAAGAATTTTTGGCACATTTACAGGGAACACGAAGACAAAGTTAAAGCAAAAGGAGGCTTGATTACGGAATTTTCCCACGCGATTTTTTATTTGGGTCATGAAAAGAAAAGCGACAAGCCCCTTTATCTCTATATAAAGAAGGGGGCTTTGGTTCTTGATTCTTACGTGAAAAAGAATTTTCCGCAACACGCACTAGATGTTCAAGGCTTAAAAGAGGGGGAAATTCTACTAATAATCGGCGCGCTTTTCTTTTTATTATTACCTTTTATTATCGCTCTGGCGTAAGGGTTCACATAAAAAAGTCGGTTTTTAAATCAAACGCTTTATTTTTTGTTTGAATGCAAAAGATTGCTTTTCCTAAAGTTTGGGTTATAATAGTATTTATCTTAGTTAGCTTTCTCATGGTTTCAAACGTTTCATTCGCGCATCCTTTGGCTACTAAATACGTTACGGTTACTGCAAAGAATGATCCCGGAGGCGTAGTTCAAATTACATACACTTATGATGGAGTAACCTACGGCCCCTATAATACTACTTCGGTTGAAACAATCAAAATCCCATCAGGCGCGACGGTTACTTTCAAGGCAATTCCTGACAACGGGTTTGGATTCTATGGTTGGAATTACACTTTTGAGCCATATTCAATGATAACTTCTTCGACGCAATTTACTTTTTCAACTTCACAAACTTTGACTTTTTCAAACGTGCAAAATTCAATAACAGCAATTGCTTACTTTCCCGTGAAACTCACGATTATAGATCCTGCAATCTGGGACTACATAACAACAAGCGAAGGCTATTACATTTCATTTGTCGGGGGCGTCGCATTTGCAAATAACGATTCGTTCGTTCCTTCATCCCTCGTTTCACAAAACACGTTCACGCTTAATGTGGAAGTTCAAGCAGTAGGAAGTTCTACCGTCGTTAGTGGATCGGTTTCTCTCATTCCTTCGGGTTCTGTTTTGTATAGAGATAATTATTGGCTCTTTAATGTGTATGACCCGAATGGCTTAGAAATGAAATACGCGACAATCAATTGGACGTCCCCGAAACCGTGGCTCTACGCTTCAGGAACAATATGGAGCGCGAATGACTGGGCTTGGGGTATCGAAGTAACTATCAAATCTGGTGACTCAGTCGTTACATGGACACTTCCTTTTCAAAATCTCAACTTTCAACTTATAGGACACGTTTTGCCTTCTGCTTCAGAAAACGTTTATTTCCCCGCGGGTTCTTCGCCTTCTTTCTATGATACTCCGAATTCAGGATACGCGTTTTTGAATTGGTATATGATTGAAACTTCAGCTAGCGGGCATGCGGGAAATGAGTATACTTCAAGCTCAAATCCATGGACTTTTAATTTGCCCTCAAATGGTTTTGCTCAAGCGTATAACGGCCCTTACTTCACGCTTGAACCTAATGTTGTAAACACTTCTGCGACGTTCTACGTTTCGGCTCCTAGTTCTGTAATAAACGATCAAGTTACTATTACGCTAACGTCTTCAAGCGGGCAAACTTTCACAAAGTCTGCAACTCTTGAACAAAACACGCGCAATCATAATTACGTTGAAGCGACAATTACATTCTATTCGATACCCGCGACATCCTATTCGTGGAGCATCTCGCCTACGAGTTTGACGTATTACACAGGATTCGGCTATGAAACAGTTAATGCAACTCCTTCTTCAGGAACATTCACGCTTTCGTCTACGAATAACGGAACGTTCGAACAAGCGATTACATACACAGGCAAAATAGTAAATGTAACGTTCACTGAAACGGGTCTTGCGAACGGAATTTCGTGGTGGGTTGAATTGGGGACTGTGAATGAATCTGCAATTGCCCCAAATCCGATAATATTCTACAACGTTCCCGGCGATTCTCACATGTCATACAAAGCTGAAAGTCCAATTCTCACAAATAACGGATGGGTCAAGTATCAAACGTCACAAGCGAGCGGGACACTCTCTATTCCGAACGCAAACGTAACACAACAAATTTCATACAAAACGTATTACAAAGTGAACGTGATTTTTAACCCTGATTACGCAACGTCTAATCCACCAACGGTTTGGGTTCCAGCGGGGGGTGGAGAAACGTTTGAAATGACGCCTGAAGAAGATTATTACATTGCTCAACCTTATTCTTCTTCAATCACAGCACCTTCAGGCATTACGATTAATTACAATTCAATTTCAAAGACCACATTTGGTAACACTTACGTCTACAATGTTCCCGTTACTGTTAACGGGTATGGAAATATTACTGTCTATCTCACGTGGTTTAACTTTATCGATTACATTAGTGAGAATGGGTTACCGAGCGGGCAATCGTGGAGCTTTGTGATTTATCAGAACGGGCAAGAACAAAGCAATAACACGGCTGTAGGCTCTCCTATTTCAATCGAAGAACCGGGTTACGATTATTCAACGAATAACTACTATCAATACACAATCACGTTCTCTATAATTAATGGAGGAAACGTATATTACATTCCGACATCTATTTCAACGAGCGCTGTGGACGTGCTTTCAAAGACGGGCAATTCGGTAACCTTTGAAATCACGGGTAACTCTGAGAATAATACGAATATTATTACCGTCAATTATGAACCTTATTACGAATTAATAATTAACGCGGGGCAAGGTGGCTCTGTCTCATGGTATAATAAGACAGGCTCAGTATGGATACCTTCTTCTGGCTTTGTGACGTCGGGAACTGTTAATACAGGGCAAAGTCAGACAATATACGTAACGTCGGGGGCAGAACTTCAACTTACTGACTATCCGAATTCAGGATACAGGTTTACTCAATGGAGCATGTCAGGATACGTCGACACTACTCAAACTTATTTCCGTGATTATACTGCTAATCCAATAGACATAATTAATACAGGAAGTGGTCCAGGTTATGTTACGGCTAACTATCAGGTCTATTTAAACATGATTTCCAACCCTTCAGGAGCAGGTTCACTCTCCCCGTCTTCTGGATGGTATAATATTGGAACACAAGTGCAAATTTCAGCAAGTCCAAATTCAGGCTATATATTCGTTTCGTGGAGCGGTTCAGGGTCAGGCTCTTACTCTGGCACGAATAATCCTGCAACAATAACGCTGAATAGTCCTATAACCGAAACTGCAAACTTTGATACCAGCATTACTTTTAACGCGAACGGTCTTAATAGCAACGCGCAAGGAACTGTTTTAACAGTTAACGGACAAAGCTATACGTATTCACAACTGCCTGTGACATTTTATGCAACGCCTGGCTCTTCATTCTCGTTCTCGTGGTCTTCGCCTATTTCAGGAGGTTCAGGCGCACTGTTCGTGTGGAAATCGACAAGCGGGCTTTCAACTTCGCAAAGCGGAACAATAACAGTTTCAACGCCTGGGTCTGTAACGGCTTCATACAACGAGTATTATGCAATAACGATTAACGCAGGATCAGGAGGTTCTGTTTCGTGGTCTTTAGTTTCAGGAACAGGGTCAGTTTACGGTAGTTCTTCGGGAACAGTAAGCGCGGGGCAAAGTCAGACTGTTTACGTAACGAGCAATACAGAACTTCAACTTACAGACAATCCGAATTCAGGCTATACATTTGTTTCGTGGAGCTTTTCAGGATACGTTGCACCTCCACAGGGATATTCCTCAAATGACAACCCGATAGTCATACAGAATACAGGAAGCACGGGTTCGGTTTCAGCAACTTATCAATACTCTGATTACTTGCAATTCACTGTAAGCACAACCGCTCCTTCTACTATCGGCTTTACTATTACGTTAAGCAATGGGCAATCGCAACAAGGAAACACGGCTACTCAACCGACAGTAACGTTCTACTTACCTTACGGGACTTATTCATGGAGCATCTCGCCTACGAGCGTCAAGTATTACAGCCACAACATTCAGTACGTTTATGTTGCAACGCCTTCTTCAAGTTCTGCAACAACAAACGCGACCGTGAGTATTAATTACGTTCTTTCAAGCGCAACATATCAATACACGTGGAGCGAAAGCGGACTTCCGAGCGGGACACAATGGGGCGTTTCGGTAAACGGTAATAATTATTACACTACAAGTTCAAGCTTAACCGAAACGTTCAGCACAGGACAAACATACTCGTGGAGCGTGATTAATCCTTCAGGATATGTTGGAACGCCTCCTTCAGGCTCGTTCTCAAGCCCTGGTTCTCAGAGCATTACGTTCTACTCGACCCCGAGCGTTTCAATAAATGCTAATCCTTCATCGGGAAGCGCTCCTCTTACGGTCACATTCACGGCTTCTGTTTCAGGAGGCTCTGGAAACTATGAGTATAACTTCTACTACATGGACAATAGTGGTAATTATCAGTGGTCAGGATGGCAGTATTCTAATACTTTCACATACACGTATACATCAAGCGGGGTTTACTATGCAATGGTCGAAGTTGAAGACACTGTAACAGGCGCAACCGCATATTCAAACAACGCGCAGGTTACCGTTACAGCGCCACCTTTGCAGGTTTCGATAAGTGCTTACCCAACTTCAGGGTATGTCCCGCTTGGTGTTCAGTTCTATTCATACGTTTCGGGCGGTGTAGGTAATTATCAATACACGTGGTATTTCGGAGATGGCGGGACAAGCACACAAGCAAACCCGTACTACACTTATTACAGCCCAGGAACATATTGGGCAGAATTATTAGTTCAGAGCGGTAATCAACAAGCGTGGAGCAATCAGATAACTATAACCGTGATGCAACCTTTGAGTGTGACAGCTTCAGCAAATCCAACATCAGGAACTGCACCCTTAACTGTTTCGTTCAGTGCTTCTGCTTCAGGAGGCAGTGGCGGATACTCTTACTATTGGACATTTGGAGATGGAGGATCAAGCTATTCACAGAACCCAACATACACGTATTACAACCCTGGAACATATACCGCGACTGTAACAGTTACAGACTCTAACGGAGACCAAGCTTCTGCAAGCGTGACTATAACCGTGACGCAATCTTTGAGCGTTACAATCTACGCTTACCCGACTTCAGGCAACGCACCGCTTGGCGTTCAATTCTACTCATACGTTTCAGGAGGCTCTGGCAATTATCAATACACGTGGTTTTTCGGAGACGGAGGATCAAGCAATGCACAAAACCCATACTATATTTATTACAATCCTGGAACTTATTACGCACAATTATACGTTACAGACTCTGCTGGAGATCAAGCGTGGAGTAATGCGATAACAATTACGGTAACCCAGCAACAGGCTTTGAGCGTTTCTGCTTATGCAAACCCGACTTCAGGCACTCAGCCTCTTACTGTTACCTACACGGCTTCGGGTTCTGGCGGATCAGGAAGCTATTATTACACGCTATACGTTGACGGTAATCCCGTAGGAAATACAGTAGGACCAACAGGCGGTAGCGCGACAATAACATACACATTCCAGCAAGCAGGAACGTATAGCACGTACATTCAAGTCATGGACGCGAACACATACAACACGGCTAATTCTCAAACAATAACAATAAACGTTCAAGCACCATCAGGAACGTATTCATTAACCTTCACGGAATCAGGATTGCCTTCAACCAACTGGGTAGGACAACCAGTAACGTGGAGCGTAACAGTGAACGGACAATCGCAATCAGCTCAAGCAGGACAAAGTATAACATTCACAGGCTTATCGGGAACAGTAAGCTGGAGCGTTCAAAGTCCGATAGTTGTTCGCGTGAACAGATACCATGCCGTCAAGTATTATGCTCATCCTTCATCAGGAACGGCATCAAGCGGTGGAACAATAAGCATTACGTATCAAGACCCGCCTTCCGTGTTTTCAAGCGCAAGAGTTAGTTTGTTCAGTCTGATTGAAAAAATAATCAACATTCTACACCTAGTTTTTCAAAGCGCCTTGTTAAACTTCAAAATTTTCGCTAACGCTTTCATCTTTATCCTGAATCATTCTTTCACTTTTAGCTAAAAGCATAAAGGCAAAAAAGAACCAGAACTTTGGATTCAAAACTAAGATAAATTCATTCGAGACGCCCGTTGCCGTTACTTCGGAATTATAGTGTATCGTAGTAGTCCCAGGATGCGCGGTTCCAGAATTAGGCGACGGATAATAGACAACCCCGTTAGTACTCACGTTGTAAGCAGTCCACGAAAGCGAAGAAGACATTGAAGCAATCTTCAAAGTCTGCGTCGGGGTAAGAGTGTAGTTCTGCCCGTTCACGTTCAAAGTCCAATCGGGACCGTTCGAAGGAATGCCCGTCTGATTGAAATAATACAAGTATTCGCTTTCATAATTTCCAATCACACTTCCTGCTTGATGAGGCGTGAAAGTATCAGACTGCTTATTATCTAAGCCCGAAGTTGAAACCCACACAAATTGCAAATCAGAAAGCGAAGTTGAAACAGGCGAAGAGAACGAATAACTTACCCATTGCCCGTAATTCACTGGAATTTTCACGGGTAATTGTGAGTAAGAGTAAGAGTTTCCATTTACTGTGAGAACCGTCCCTTGAGCGCTTGAATTCATTCCCGAAACGCTAAACGTAATGTAATACCCGAATTCTGCAGTTTCAGTAGTCGGCGAAGTAATTGTCAAAGTCAACGGATTATTCGTGCTTGATTGCGTTCCTGTCCACGTATCAAAGAAATAGCCCTGATTCGCGGAAGCAGTAAAGGTTACCTGAGAACCGTAAGGAACAACGAAAGACGTGTTTGAATAATACGTTTGCCCGTTATACGATGCTTTTGCAATTCCTCCAAACGTATTTTGAACCGTTACTTGAAATCCAAAGATTGCTGTCTCGTTAATAGGACTATTCATTGTCACGGTTGCAGGATTATTCGTGCCTGTGTATGAAATTGTTCCTACCCCATTCCATGAAACAAACAAATAGCCTGAATTAGGACTTGCAGAAATTTGAACCTGCGTTCCTGCATTATACCATGTTGTTCCACTTGGGTTTGTTGTTCCTGCACCTGATGGATACACCTGCATTATAAGCTCATATTGAGTTCCGTAATGCCCTATAACGTCGCCTGATTGATGAGGAATGAAAGTATCTGATTGTTTATTATCCAAACCCGTTGTCGAAACCCAAACGTACCTTACGCCATTTGTTGAAGAATAAATAGGCGAATTGAAAGAATAGCTCACAAATTGTCCATAATTCACAGCAATTGTTACAGGCAATTGCAAGTAAGTATATTTTTGCCCGTTAACCGAAAGAACTGTTCCTTGAGCATCCGAACCCAAACCCGTAGCGTTAAAAGTAATGTAAAAGCCGAATTCTGCGATTTCGGTAGTAGGTTTAGTGATTGTCAACGTTAATGGATTGTTCGTGCTTATTTGTGTTCCTGTCCATTCGTCAAAAAAGTATCCTTGATTAGGAAATGCCGTGAATGTAACTTGCGAATTAGGAGCAACATAAAACGAAGTATTTGAATAATACGTTTGCCCGTTATACGATGCCGAAGCCGAACCTCCATAAGTGTTTTCAACCGTTACTTGAATGTCAAAGTTAGCTGTTTCATTTATAGGACTATTCATTGTTACCGTTGCAGGATTATTTGAACCCGAATACGAAATTGTCCCGACCCCACTCCACGAAACGAATGCATAACCCGTGTTAGGCGTTGCTGAAATTTGCACATTCGTTCCAGCATTATACCACGTTGAACCGCTCGGATTCGTGGATCCTGCACCCGACGGATACACGCTCATTATAAGCTCATATTGAGTTACGTAATGACCCGTAATGTATCCCGATTTCGTAGGAGTGAACGTCGCGGATTGAGCAGTATCTAAACCCGTTGTCGAAACCCAAACGTACCTTTTACCGTTTATTGTTGAA
>Ga0080003_1001905_pt1 | contig 10387 bp, 7 predicted proteins | sample JossMetagenome_FD_69206 | JGI IMG/M metagenome (GOLD analysis project Ga0080003, IMG submission 69206) | Hot spring microbial communities from Joseph's Coat, Yellowstone National Park, USA - JC2_E (SPADES assembly) (version 2) | ecosystem: Environmental > Aquatic > Thermal springs > Hot (42-90C)... | reverse complement strand
TCAGTAGTGGTGGAAGGCCGGTGAGGTGAGACTTAGCTCAAATCCTCGCATTCAACGCCACGCCTCCTTAATTCACTAACTATGTAGTCAACGTGCTCCTCACTCTAACTATCGAGACTTTGTACCCCTGACTAACGAGTTCCCGCATCCTATCAATGAGTCTCGCATCCCTCATGGTCATTGTGTCTTTGGTGAGCGAGACGGTGATGAGTAGAGGGGTTACTGCAGGAGTTATGCTAATACATCAATGTTAATTAACTTAGTATTAACATAACTATGATCATTGATCATTTCCTAATTTAAGACTTTATTGGCTGTGGATTGTGTCTAGGAGCACCTTGGCGTTGTGTAGTTCCTAATCACGACACTACCATTCACCCAGTTTATGGATTCATCCCAGGAACATATAGGTATTATAATGTGCGCCTTGTATAAGCTTAAGGAGATAAAATAAAATAGCTTATTACGGCGAATACTCGGTGTAAGCATGAAGACCCACCAGTACCTCTGCACAAACCCGGACACGCGCTTTCACACTTCTCGTAGTTTATCCAATTTCACCGAGACCACTGCTTACGTATATAATCAAATATAACCCCTTCGCCTCCCAATCTAAGAGGCGTAGCCCAACCCTTAACCGCTAGCTCCAGCTCTATCATTGCCTGCCTCTTGATTGGTCCCGTAATGACTAGGGCTTTCGTGATTGAACTAGCCATGTACGGTGATAGCGTTGCTACCCAAAGTAATCATAATGGTATGTTCTGGAGGATGCCAACATTGATATTGATTATCATCTGTATGTCCATGACTGTCCCCAGCCCGAACTTCCTTGCCCCTCGACTACATACTCCACAGGTGGGTTAGGCACAAGGCGGCGACGCCAGTTATGCACGCAATACTGGCAAGGAGCAACCGCAACAAACGCAATTCAAGGATGCGCGCTGGGAAACCGCAAAACAGCGTTGGTGGTTAGCCTTGTTGTGTTTTGTTTGTTAGTTGCATTAATTGGTTGAGTAGTTGTTGGTTGAATGTGAGGGAGTAGTTTGTGAGGGTTCGTTTATGATTGTCACGAATGATTGATGGCTCGGTAGTTGACTTGTTTCATATAGGGTCTCACTTGTGATGACGCCGTTGCTTAGTATGCAGATTCTCGTTGCATTAACGGTTATGGTGACTGGCGAGCCTATCGTAGCTTTGCCTGCTGCTATTGTTATTGATGGTTCACTCATCGTTATCTCGGACCTGAAGCAGCACGTGGTTTTGCCATTCCATGAACCCTCGCCAACATACGTGGCATTACCAAGTAACTCCTCATCAATGTAGAGGGGTAGTAGGTACTTCGAGTAATTACTGGGTACGCAGAATGTGGTAGTCCTATTATAGAGTGAGGCGTTGCTAATCGATACAAATACTTGACAAACCTCATTACCATGCACCCAAACGGCTTCTGTAGTATTTTCATGAACTGCCTTGCCATCGAATTTGGCTAATCCCGTACTATTCATCAACTAAAGCATTTATTGATGATGAGATCAATATAGTCGAGATATAACTTGACGGTGGTATCATCAAATCCGCGTGTATGGTTACAGTTATGTAATACGTACCCGTGAAGTTCTCACGTAGTAACTTCTTAGCATTCGATAAAGCAATCCTTAGTGCCTCCTGGTTAATCAGCAAATAGGCGAGCACGGCAACGACTAAAACCACAATAACTAAGATGGCGATCAACGAGACCCTCATCAAAATGAGGTAATGCATTAGGTATTTAAGGGTTTCCAGGCGCAGGGTTCCCCTTTGATCATTTGACTGGCGTTATTGCGATGGACTCTACAGTAACAATCACAGTGGCCCCTAGGGCTGGCGATATATCTACAAACTACACTGTGCCCTTAAGTTCATTTATGAGGGTTATCGCCCTGTTAAGGATGCTGTGAGGGGTTACACATAGAGTCCATCAAGCCAACTTAATTCATAGTAACTAAGAAAATGCCAAATAAGCTTGGGAACAGTTTATTGATAATGGTAAGCCAGGTAACGTTGAGCCAGGAAGCTATGGGCTAAACTTAGCCAATGTTCAGAAAGTAATTGAAGCGGAAAAAGTATGAGAGGAAAGAATGTTTTAAGAGTGTTGTGATTTAATACTAGTTCATCTTCTTCTTAGTGCTATTAGGGCTGCTACTGCTGCTATGACTATTACTATGATTATTATTCCTGCTATTAATGCTGTGCTTATTACTGTCTTCGTCACGGTTACCGTGCTTACCGCCGTTGTGGTTGACGTTGTTGTTGAAGTCACCGTGCTTGTCATGGTGGCAGTGGTTGTTACTGTTGAAACAGCAGTTGTAGTAATAGCCGTTGTAGTTGTAGTGGTAGTCGTAGTCGTTGATGTGGTGGTAACAGGAGTAGTCGTCGATGTGGTTGTAGTTGTAGTGGTGGTCGTGGTTGTAATGGTTGTTGTTACTGGGGTGTACGGTATGTGGAAGTATGAAGCCACAGCCTCCTGGAGCATTGGGTCAGGGGTTGGGATACCTAGGAATGCTGCATACTGTGGGTACTTTGTCCAGATACTTCCATTGGCAATGGCTTGGGCAACCGGTGGTACTATGCCTTTAGGTGCGAAGAGACCCCATGTGTTTACACTGAATGGCTGGTTACCGTAGCCCCATGGTTGGTATTCTAGGAATACCGCCAGTAGGCCTGGGTAATTATCGTACACGTAGCCTTGGAACAACCAGCCTGGGTCCATTATGGATGTGCTGTATTCAAATGGCCAATACTTATCGTAAAGCGGCACTATGGGTACGAAGTAGTGCATCCATGCGAAAATAACCTCAAGGGCCAGGTCATACTCTGGTTTACCTGGTGAGTATTGGGTAACGAAACTCTGCCAGTTGGTTAAGTTAATGTAGCCGAATGTTGAGTTCACACACCAGACAATGGTTCCATTAGGTATATTGGGTGTGGTTGGTACAATCACCGGGCTGCATGTACCGTTAGGCCACTGGAAAGGCCAAGCATCACTACCTGAGACACCAGCGGAGATGGCCCTACCCTCCTCCCACCAGGGCCAATTGGTCCAAATCCACATTGTACTGTAGGATGGCGCATTAGCTATACCATTAATCAACGCCTCGTATTCTGCATTTGGCAAAATGACGCTCCAGAATGTGCCAACATCTATTGTCAGTAACTTAGCGTTGATACCGAAGGCATCCAATTGCTCCACAGCATCCTGAGCCATGGTATCCCAGTCCGTCCATCCAGCTGGTGCGATGACTGTTAATGATAGTTGTGTTCCGTTTGGTGTGTACCAGTATCCTCCCTTCTTATAGAAGCCTAGGCTTTGGAGTATTTGAGAAGCCTTAGCTGGATCATAACTGCATGGTATTATGAACTGCCTAACATCAGGCGGGAATGTCGCTATCGTCTCTGGGACAATAGGCTGAGGGTAATAGTCAGGCCTAGCCAGTGAAAGACCCCACGATGCAGCAACCTCAGTACTATTAATAACGTAACACAACGCCTCCCTAACCTGAGGAATATCCCACGGGTAGTAGTGAGGGTTAATGACGAATCCTATGGTGTTGTATGCTGGTATAGTTAGTGTTGACCAACCAGGAGTCTTGTTGACAATACCTATTTGTGCCTCAGAGAGCACTGCACCAGTGTAGTCAATCTCCCCTGCCATTATGTATTCTAGAGTCTGCGTATTACTGGTGGTGCCAATCTCCCTAATCGTCGGGTTGTAATACATCCATGCGTTGAATGGGAATACTTGCTCCCATGCCTCAAGTAGGTTAGGTGGTAGTAGCGTGAAGCTTAAGCCTGTCGGTCCAAAGTACGAGTTGTACCATGGGCTTAAGGCCCAGTAAGGCGCGTTAAACCTAGTTATATTGTTTTGACCGAAGTTGTAGGCCTCAGTCATGTTCATGCCTTTCAATGCATTAACGGCCCAACTCCACACGGGCCAGGGCGTATACACATAGGTCGTCAATATTGTGTTGAGTAGGTACGGGGTCCACTTCTGGAATAGGAACTGTATAGTGTAGTTATTAAGAACCTTAATATCTTCGTCAATGAGGGAGTAGTTCATCCAAGCCGTATATGTTCTAAAGGCCTTGGCCTCAATGTAGAAGTACGCGTAGACATCCCAGGCTGTGAAGGGTATTGTTGCAGAGCCATTGTACCAGTATAGGCCAGGTCTAAGGTATATTGTCAATAAGGCTGAGCCGTTTGGGAATGTTTGCAAAGTCCAGTTTTGAGCCAATATCGGCCAGAATTGCCCAGATATTGCATTGTAGGCCGCAAGCGGCATGTAAGTCCACACGGCGCCTAACACATTACCTGGAGTGAAGGGGTTCCATAACGGTACGCCGGCAGTTATTGCAATAACAGGACCACTACCAATTATTTGAGGCATTTGATTCTCGGCATGCAGTGTATATGCACCCAATGCAAGCATTGACAGGGCGACCAACACCATGATTAGTGACCTTATCCTGGTATTATACTTTTGGCATCCCTTTAACCATACCCATACGTATCATCAGATAACCATAGCTTAAACTCTTTTTAAACTTTACTAATAAGGAATTTTTAAGATGGAAAAACTTTTAAATTATTTAAAATGAAGTTCAGTATGAATAGGCGTGATGCTTTAAAGGCGGGTGCAATTGCTGCAATGATGGCTGCCATCGGTGGCGGTGTCTATTTTTACGGGTCTAAGAGTCATGAGGGAGGTGGGGTTAGTGCAACTCAACCTTTTCAACCTTTTCCATCATCCAAGGCTAGTTACGTGATACTCCCTAAGGATGGGGGCTTTGAGGTTTTCAACACCATAAGTGATTCTAAGGAATTTGAGTCAACGGATGCCAGTTCAGCTATTCAGTATGCCATTAATAAGCTTAGCGTGACGGGTGGTGAGGTTGTTCTTAAGAGGGGGGTTTACACATTAACAAAAACCATAACACTCAGCTCCCATGTAAGTTTAATCGGTGAGAACGGCAGCGACCTAGTAGTCGTAACCAACAGTGATGGTGTTGTTATTCCCGAAAACTCCCAATTCGTTAGGTTAAGTGGGTTTAAGATTCACGGTGCTGGTCCCACTACCCAAGGTGCCTTAATTAGGGTTAAGAACCACGTCTACCAGATTGCAATATCCGACATTGAGGCGTATGATTACTACGACGGCATAGTTATTGAGGGTGCCTATCCGCCTGGCGATAACTGGGGGATATTTATGGAGCGTGTGCACGTGTACAATAGCCTTCACGACGGCTTAGCCATAGTGGGGTATGGCAACACCTACTTCATAAACGAGGTTATTATCGCTGAGTCGAGTAATAACTGCATTACGCTTAGGGATACTGCCGACGGTGTCATGGCCTTTGAAAACGTGCACTGCTTCGATAGCGTTAACTACAGTCTCCATGCCTACAACACTGACGGTAGGCTTGTTCAGCATAAGCGCTTCATAGCCGTAAATTTCGAGGGCCTAAGTACGCACCCTAAGTCCGTTAGGATTGAGAACTGCATGAACATCGAGTTCCTTGACGTTGAGGTCGCGGGTATGGCGAATAATGGTATTGAACTAGTTAACTGCAGCGACTCCAGGATAATCGGCGGCAGGATAATAAACAACAGCCTTGGCTCACCAGGTGAGTACGCTGGAGTGTACCTTGAGAATTCAAGTGAAATCATAGTTGAAGGCAATTCAATATACGACACCAACATGCCTGGCAGTAAAACACAGGGCTATGGAATCATAGAGGCAGGCTCATCAAACTTCAACGTAATAACTGGAAATGTGCTTAGGGGTAACTCCATTGCACCGTACAAGCTAACTGGAAGTAACGATGTAATTAACGCTAACATCACCTAACTTAACGCTAAGCCCCCATGAATAAAATGCGTATTTCAAAACCTCATAGCCACCCTAGCTTAGCCTTAATATACCGGTTAAAGTTAGCTATTGAAATCTTAGGGTTATGCATACTTTTACCCGTTACCTCTTCCTCCATATCTTGTTCACCACTACCTTACTCCTCACTAATGAGGTATCCTATTAGTTACCAGGCTTTAACTTAAAACACCATCGCCTAACCTATACCAATCATGCCATGATCTAAAGGTACCGGGAGGTCGTTGAATTTTGGGCTGTCAGAGTAGTGGTAATGTTAATGTTAGTTTTACGTTCCTGTATAATGTGCTTAATTGACCAGTTACCGTGATTTATGGGGCTAAGCAGTTGCCTTGGGTTTTGGAGCGGCAGAGTCACGATAATATTAATATTATCGCTACTCTACCACTCCAAAACTCCGACAAGCCGACACCCCACCTAACGCAATCAACAACAAAGGGTAGCGGCATCATCAATCCAATAATGCCAGTATTAATATTATCACGACTCTGACAGCCCAAACTGCAATGAGCAGTTAAGCGGTGCCCTGGGTGTTGATTGCGTTATGGGCTCTCTGTGGGTAAATGTAAACCACAATATTTATAAATACGGGTCTTTATGTTAATCCATGTCTCAGGTTACTGATGATGAGTTGAATTGGGGGTTGATAGCCTGGGTTATACCGCTGGCTGGTGGGGTAATAGGCCTGATAATGAGGCCTAACTCCAACTACGTTAAGCACTGGTCCTACCTTAGCCTGGCCTTTGGCCTAGTGATCATAGTGACGGACATTGTGCTTATTGTACTTTCAATGATTGTGGCGCCTATATGGCCTCTGCTAATGCTAGTTAGGATATTGGGTTACTTAGTGGGTTTGGTGTTCTTCGTGGTTTGGGTGGTGGGTATTGTCAGGGAACGTGGCATGGTTTACTGGAGGCCATCGCTGATATACGATGTCGCCAGGATGCTTGGCGCCCAGTGAGGCATGGTTAGGGTTATTCCTGGACCTGGCCCAGTTAAGTAAAGCTTATTAAACGGTATTGCATGCATTTGTTTAATGAGGTTCATTGAAATTCTACTACTGGCTCTAGTAATCATTACTTCATCACACATACTGGTTGCCCAAGCCCAGGGGTTGCCTGGTTGGGTTGACCAGTACGCCCAATTCATGGGGTGCCCTGGTAATGGGTCGATAAGCGTTATAAGGGGTGAGGGCTCGGTTAGCGTTAACGTTGGGGTGGCCCTGATAACCATAGACCTGAGGGGTGTTAGGGTTTCAAACTGGCTAATATACTCAAACAATGGCCAATTGGCGGCATACTCACCGCCGAGGGGCGCCCTCAGCCACTCCTACCCACTCTACGATTGGATACCTGCTGAGAATTGGCCTGGTACCTTAGCCACCAGTGAATGGGGCTATAGGCTAGTCTTCAACAATGGCTCCATGGCGGTGCTGGAGTTCACACTAAACGTCACTAATGATGAGCAGTTGGGTGGAGTTAACCTAACGGCGGTTAAGTACCTGGTCTTCTGCTGGGGTAGGTACTACTTCCTATGGGTCTCGAGGATAATCAACAGGGGGCCCATTGCACTCAACCCAACGCCCAACTGGGCCCCAATAGGCTACACCCTAGCCGACACAGGGGTTGTCGGGTCCACGGTGGATCATGATTACCAGGCCTACGCCAACGGTGGGCAGGTTTACCTATGGGGGCCTGGTGAGTGGCAGAATTGGGTTAGGTACAGTGCACCGGACCTCCAGTGGGTTGCCATAATCAACCCAATCCACCCAGGTGGCCTAGTGTTAGCCATAAAGCCCCTGAACACAACCTATAGTGTCTGGCTTGAGTCCGACTTCAATGGCCTTGAGGTTAGGGTGGAGTACCCCCAGTTCCTCCTTGAGCCAGGTGGCTCAGTGTCCTTCGTGGCGCTGGTTTACGGTGGGCCATTTAACGAGAGCCAGCTAACCGAGGTCAACCTAACCTCGCTCTACGAAGCCTGCGAGGGCCTTATCCAACAGTCACAGTTTAGCCTATGGGTAGGCACGGATAGGGTGGTTTACCTGCCAGGTATGCGGGGCCTGGTGTTCGTTAACGTGACCAGCAGCCTAAACCAGCCCGTTGAGGCTACCCTGAACCTAACCCTCACGTACCTTGGCGGTGAGTTGATAAGTGACCTTGGGCAGTTGTACTCGGCTAGTGGTGAGTTGGCTTGGTCAAGGGCGATCAACGTCACGGTGACCCCAGGCACCAGTAAATTCAACGTTAGCTTCACGGCTCCAGTGCAACCGGGTGCATACCTGGTTAAGGCAACGTTAATGGTCAATGGGGCTGAGGCTTGGGCTATTAGCCTCATTGCGGTCTCCAAGCCGGCTGATAGGGTTTACGTGGCGTTCTTCTTCCACGACCACCAGGGGACTGGCTACACGCCCAGTGGGGTCTACACGGGTACCCCATACGCCTTCTATCACGTCTGGGCCAGTGAACTTGAGCCCTACTTCAACTACGGCGTCTACTATGTTCAGGCTTACCTGCTTTCACAGTACCCGTTGGTCCACTGGACGGTTGAGTTGTCCCCACCCCTACTGTGGCAGTGGTGGTATGGGTTGAGGTACGGGGTTTATGAGCAGACGCCCAGTGGCCTAGCCTACACACCGCCCCTAAGCCCCACCAACCCCTACATGCAGCTGGTTAACGAGACCATTTGGATGTTTAGGGATATGGCAAGTAGGGGGCAGGTTGAATTGGCCACAAGCTTCTTCGACCACCCAATAGCCGGCTTCCTAGTAACCTACTTCGGCCCCCAGTGGCTTGGGCTGCTTAGCGATGATGCCAGGCTGGGTGTTGAGGTGACCAGGCTTGTGCTCGGGGTTAACTCAACGGCCTTCTGGGTCCCTGAAATGTGGTGGAGTGATGAATTGGTTCCACTTTTAGCCGGGGCTGGGGTTAAGGTTGTTGTCCTTGACCAGCAGTATGAGTATAATGGGGCTGAGGGGGAGTTGCACGGCATATACGTACCCTACACCATAACCGTCAACGGGTCCAGGGTCACTGTCCTGTTCAGGGACACCTTCATGAGCAACCTACTCTCCTTCACAGTCAACAATGAGGATAACCCAGCCCAGGCTGAGTTAAACGCAAGGCTAATGGTCGTTGACCTGGTTCTTAGGGGTATTGAGCACCCGGGCGGCGTAGACGTGGTGGCCACGGATGGGGAGAACTGGATAATAATGTCCAAGTCACCCCCACTGGCGGCCCTGTTCTTCAGCTACCTGCTTAACTACCTCAACCAGACCCAGGCCATTGGGGTGCTGGAGACTGTTACCGTTAGCCAGGCCGTTAAGCTCGCAGGCGTGGCCTACAACCTAACCTACATCCCACCCCAGACCTGGGCGGGGACTGCGGCCATATGGGACTCAACGCCAACCCAGCAGTTAATGTGGAGCATGGCCAACGATGCCCTTGAGTGTTGGCTGCAGAATAGGACTAGGCTGGGTGCCAACGCCTCAATAGTGGAGTGGATGATAATGCACATGATAGACAGCGACCACTACTACATGAGCTTCCTAGATGAGGACTACGTCACGAAGTACTGGGGCCCAGCCACCCTAAGGGCCTGCAGGACCGGTGACGTACCAACCTGGGTTTACCTAGCATGGTACAGGTTAACCACAGCCATAAACCCACCCCCAACCTACACCCTAACCGTAACCGCCACGGCAGGTAACTTAACGGTACCCATCACCGTGAGTGCCAACGCCCTCGTTAACCTAATCAACGAGACTGTTGCAGGGTCTTTGAGGCTAAGGCTCTACAACGGCTCCACAGCCATAATAAAGGTGCCTGGGGTGGTTGGGGAATACAGGTTCAGCAGGTGGGTGGTCAGCGGTAGTGGAGCTGCCATGGTTGGCAACGGGACTATTAAAGTTGTTGTTAACGGTAATGTATCAATTAGGGCGTTGTACACTAAGCCAAGCCCACCAACACCGCTCCCAATCACAAACAGCATGGTGCTGCTTAGCCTACTGGCAGCCATGGTGCTGGCCATAGCCATCATAGCGGTGCTCATGAGGCTAAGGCGGTAACCCGGCCTAAGACCCATGGGTGTCAATAACCAGCTTAGCGGCTCCGTAGATGTTGGATAGGTAGCCCAGTTTAGACACCGTTATCCTGCACTCCCTAAGTGAGTATGGTTGGGCAACCTTACTGGCCGTGGTTATGACTACGTCCATGAACCTCCTCCCAACCTCAACACCAAGGCCACCGCCGAGCACTACGACCTCAGGGTTTAGGATGCTGATTATGTTAGCCACCACCACGCCTATTATAGAGGCCTCACGCCTCAAAACAACCCCAATGGCACTCACGCCGTTATCGAAGGCCTTAAACACGCATTCCGCGTCGCCCGGGCTGCATTGGCTCAATGCCCTTAGGCACCCCTCATCACGAATCCTCATGCAGTACCTTCGGGTCCTCTTGAACAATG
>Ga0080003_1001903_pt1 | contig 10393 bp, 18 predicted proteins | sample JossMetagenome_FD_69206 | JGI IMG/M metagenome (GOLD analysis project Ga0080003, IMG submission 69206) | Hot spring microbial communities from Joseph's Coat, Yellowstone National Park, USA - JC2_E (SPADES assembly) (version 2) | ecosystem: Environmental > Aquatic > Thermal springs > Hot (42-90C)... | reverse complement strand
AGATCTGCGTTTTCAAGGTCTGAATGGTTTAGATTAGCAAACTTCAAATCTGCATTCTTTAGATTTGCACTTGAAAGATTTGCTGACGATAGGTCAGCAAACGCCAAAATAATACCTTCTAAATTCATACCCGCAAGATTTTCGTTTGAAAGGTCGGCGTCTTTAAAGTTCCTTTCTCCTTGCGCATATCTTTGAAGAAGTTCACTTGCGCTTATTTTTATTTTTTCACTCATTTTACCACACATTATTTATTCAACCTTCTTATTTAAATACCTTTCGTTTTGTTTTATAAAAACATATACCAAAAGGTTTTTATATTTAACGTTGATATATTTAGATGAGTGATAAAATGAAAGAATTGAAATGTGATTATTGTCATAAACCGATAAAGGAAAATGAGCGATATAAACGTGTTGTAACTGATGATACTTTAGAAGTAGGAACCGCCTATTTCGTTGATATAATTCCGAGATAATATCACTATAAATGTTATCGTAAAACGCTTAAAAAAACAAAAGGGTGAATATGATGACAAGAAAAATCTTGAGATGCGAGAATTGTGATGACGAAATTGAGAAATGTGATGGGTGTGGTTATCGTTTTGAGGAAGGTGATAATGTAATTTGTTATTCAGGAACACTGCATTATCATTTTTGTTCAGAAGATTGCATGAACAAATATTTAGGTACAAGTATAGTATCAACAATTGCAGTATCTTATGATGAAGATGAATAATATTAAGGTGTGACTATGTTGACAAACGAAATTGAAGAAATTCAAAAGGCTCGTGATGAGGGGTTTGCGAAGATGTAAGAATGTTAAAAAAGTGATAATATGAGTGAAGATGAAGAAAAAGTATTAAAATGTAATTCCTGTGACGAAGAAATTGAAGAATGTGATGAATGCGAAAAAGAAATGGAAGAAAGCCAATCGATTATTTACTTTGAAGATGGAGAGCATCATTTCTGCTCTGAAGAATGCATGGAGAAATTTTTAGATGAAAATGTGCTTGAGGCGATGACTTATTTAGATGACAAGTGATAAAATGAGGCATAAAAAACTGTCATTAAAAGATGCTATAGGCGTTTTAGACCTTAAAGGAAAATACGGATGGGTTAGATTTGTAAGATTTAATAGCAACTCTGATTATTTAGTTATTCATTTAGAAGATTATAAAAGAAAAAGGTATATAGGTATGAGATTAAGTAAAAAAGAAGTAACGCAATTGCTTATATTTTTACTTGATAAATGGCAATAGATTGTGTGTTTGTATTGTGAAGACGATTAGTGCGACAGAACATCAAAAGGTTTTTATATTTTAACAATGTATATATAATGGCGGAAAAATGAAAAGAAACGATAAAATGAGCATATGGCAGGTGTTAGCCCTTTATTTCATAAGTCTTTTTATTTCTGCTATTACTATAGCTAGTGTTTCTGGAACAAGCATTAGTAGTTTTGTAGATATTGTATTAGAAGTTCTTTTGATAATTGAGTCTATAATCTTAGCGATGATAATTATTCGTGACATATGCAAAAAAGGTAACTTGGAAGTAAAAAGTTAAGATGATGATTTAGTTTTTAATTATTTTTTATGTGCAACGAAGAATTATCAGCCACACTTGGCAAGCACGCATAATAAAATCAAATAAACCGAAAAGTATATAAATATTTAGTAATAAAAGTTTTAATAAGGTGACGACTTGGTTAAAAAGAAGGTAAATGCGGAATTGAAGATGGGGTGTAACTATGGAAGAGAAAATAAAAAAGTGTGTCATTGATGGTTGTGGCAAACCTGCTGTTGGCAAGGTCCCTATAACATTAGTCGAAAATAACGAAGTAAGGAGTGGCGGATATATGAACTTATGCGAGAATCATTTCAATCCAAGAATTAAGGAAGTATTAAGTTTAAGAAGTAGAAAAAGAGAGGTGGATATTATTACTTCGAAGGATGGCAAAATTGACTTAGCTGTAACCAATTATGTAAAAGACAAAAGTGCAAGTGCAGTATTATCAGTCATAGAGGCAAAGGCAGTTATAGAGTTTCTTAAAAAATATGTTGCTTAAAGCAACAAAACAAAATCTTATTTAATATTTTTATGATAAAAGGTGGCATAATGGCAAATATAGAAAAATTAAAGAAAGCGTATGAAGAGGCATTACTTGATTATGAAAAGGCTTACGAAGCATTTGAGAGAGCAGAGGCATTAGAGGATGAGGCGTGGAATGCGTTTTATCAAGCAGAGAAAAAATATCGAAAATATAAAAATAAAGATACACGAATAGAATATGAAAAAGCAGATGAAACATATAATAGAGCAAAGGAATTAAATAAAAAGGCGACGCATGTATATTATGAAGCGAAGGAGAAATATCAAAAAGCCTGGGAAGCATACCGTAAAGCCATGGCTAAAAAAGGCTAATCTATTAAAATGCTGTTGTTTGCACGTAATTGCGTTATTTTGCGTTTTGTCGCTAAAAGCGACAAATATATCCATTTATTCTGTTTTGCGTTTTTAAGCGATTTGGGAGCGTTTGCAAGCAAAATCGTTGTTGCCTTCGGCAACATAAGTAATCCTTCATAGGTTATGAGGCGATACAACACGACCGACCATAGATGAATGGGGCGGTGTTCATTCTAACAAGAAATGCAATGAGCGACTTCTTAATACAACTATATATTACAGCCTATTAAACCTTTTTATTAATAATATATTTTAAGGAGACAGCCATAAAACAGGATTTTATAAAGGATTATATCGGATGTATGATATATATAGGTTGTCTTATTGATGAGTGATTATATATTATATAAAGCCAACTTTAGGACAAAAAATGAAAAAACAAAACTTGCAACCAAATACATATAACTGGATTATTATAATGATAATATATAAAACCCACAAGACTTATTAATAAAACCTTTATATTTAATAAAGGTTATTATAATATAGTTGTTATATGTGGTTCTATTAAAAAGTCGGATTACTTTAGAAGATAAGGTTTTTCATAAAACCTTATCTATAATTTGGTTGCAATTTAAGTTTGTTGAGATTTTGTCCAATCCTACCATTAATAATTTATATATTTTCCTTAAAGTTGTATACAAAACTCCCAAAATCTAAAAAGTTTTTACTATTTTTTAGATAATTTTAATGATTGGATGCAACTGGTTTACAATGCTATAATTCAACAAGTATGAATATAAAGTTTTATAATACATCCTGTTACTTTTGGTTTTTATATAATGTTGGATAACACAACTAATTTTATTCAACCATATATAAAAGTTGCATTAAATATTATTTGTTTAAGGATGTAATAAAACTTTTTAAATATAGGAAATATATGTAAAATAACATAAAAAGGTAGCGAATAAAACAAGTGGATTAGGTTTATTACGCAAGTTAAATGTTTTGTCGTATATAATTATAAAAAGCACAAATTATTCAACCATCTTTCTAAAAATCCTTTTCAGAAAATTTTTCTTTTCTGGGTAGAGCAACCTTTCTGTATAACCGTCAAATTCATCAAGCCCTTCTGATGTTTCCATATATACATATATCTCTTTATTAGTTCTGGACCTTTCTTTTATTTCGTTTGCTACTATCTGAGCCGATTCTTTACTAATTCTTCCAAGACCTGCATCTTCAAACGAATATTTATTTAAATGTATAATTATTTTTTCAGCATCTTCTGTGAAATGGCAAATCTCGTATTCTCTAAAATTGTGTTCAATCAAACTATTATTCCACTTCTGTTGCTCATCTCCACTAAATAAAATAAAATTCCACCCCCACTGCTCTTTTATAGATATTTTATTTGGATCTATGTCATAGGTATTAGTGATTGCATCAATAACAAACTTCTTATTTTCAGTTTCATATGTTCTTGTTGGCATGAATATTCACCTCTTATATAAATAATCAGATCTTTAAAAAACACTCTTTTTCCTTTTCTTAAACTTTTTAACTCTGTTTATTGCAAGTCTGTCATCACATCCTTCTGTTGGATAAGCGTATATAAATATATCTTTATCTACTATACCGAACTTCTCTCTTAGATTTTTGACAATAGATTGAGCTGATTCTTTATTGAGTTCTGTTAATTTTGGATAATGATAATTAAAATATTTATCAATGAATATAACTATTTGTAGCGGATTTATTCCGAAATGGAAGATATACTTTTTCGCATTTTCTTCGTTTAAATAAAGATAAATCAAACCGTATTCCGTTTTTATTGATACTTTGTTCAGGTCTATACCAAAAACATTACTCATCGACTCTATAATAGCATTTCTTTCATCATTTTCAGACATATATATCACTTATTATAAAAACAAATAACTATTTAAAAGTGTTTTATTTAGAGAGTGAGGCGAGACTTTTATTCGCCAGATATTATGATGTTTATCGACTGGAATAAAAAATAGAAAAAAGAAATAAACAGTTATAATTGAAAAATTTTAAAGAACAAAAACCGTATTTTATTTAGAATTCAATGAATGGCGAAATGACATCAAAGCATATTCAAAAAAATAGTTTTATTAATAATGTTTATAACATGGATTGCGTAGAAGGTATGAAGACTATAATTCCTGATAATAGTATAGATCTAATTATAACAGACCCTCCTTTTGGCATAGATTTTCAAGCACATAGAAGTAATTATCATAGAACCCAGTCGAGAGTTTTAGAAGGTTATAAAGAAATTCCAAAAGATAAATATTATGAGTTTACTCTTTCTTGGATGAAAGAGGCATATAGAGTTTTAAAAGAAACTGGGAGTATGTATGTATTTTCAGGCTGGAATAACCTTAAAGATATATTAAACGCGTTAGATGATGTTGGATTTATAACTATAAACCATATTATATGGAAATATCAATTTGGAGTTGTTACAAAAAACAAATTTGTAACTTCTCATTATCATTGTTTATATGTATGTAAAAATCCAAAAAAACGTGTTTTTTATCCATACTCAAGATACAGTAAAGGCATAGTAGTAAATAAAAGAGATCTACGTTATCATGATATAGAAGATGTATGGGAGATCAAAAGAGAATATTGGCACGGTGATACAAAAACACCAACAAAACTACCTGCCGAGTTAATAATAAAAATACTACAATATTCGAGCAAAGAAAACGATGTAGTATTGGATCCATTTTTAGGATCTGGACAGGTTGCAATAGTTAGCAAATCATTAAATAGAAATTTTGTCGGATTTGAAATTTCCAAAGAATATTATAAATTTATAAAAGAGAGACTTAAAAATAATATTAAAATTGATTTTAATAATGTAAAATTTAAACCTAAATAATTTCTTAAAAAATGTAATTAAATGCCAATTGAAAAAAAAATGTTGAAAACCATAAGTCAGTGTTTATAACTACAACTCCAGAAAACAACACTAAAGCTGTGCTATATTATAGTTCTTTCATGCATGAGGCTCAAGCACTGAACATTAGAAACAATATCCAGAAAAGTGGCTTTGAAGTAGAAATTGTCAATATTAATAAAATAAAATATATCAGGGGCAAGCACATCAACATCAATGACGATCTTATGCTTTCTTTCAACGGCACGGAGTATAGAGGAGAAAAAGAGATAAATGATTTTTACGATACTCATGCTGTGCTTGAAGTTTATAAAGATATACCGCAAGTATTTATGGATAGAATTAAAGAATATCTATCTGATAGAGGACTAAGGATTGTGATAAAAGTTTGTGATGTTCCAACTCCTTTTCTTCATTATAAAGGAAATGTTGAAAGAATTACTATGAATCTAATTATTGAGGAAGATCATCTTAAAAAAATGATGGAGCAATTGAGAGATTAAATTCTATATTTTAAATGACGAAGCGATATATTTAATAGAGATATAATGACTGAAAAAACTATAGATAATGAAAAATTCAAAGATGGAATAATTTCAAAAATAACAGAAAACTTTTATGTGCTTTTTAATCAAAATGAAATACCGCCTTTGTTCGAATCTATCAAAGATAAACTTTATGGTGTAGATATTGTTGAATATGATACAAGAAAAAACTCATATGGAGATATAGTTATAGGATTAAGTAATCTAATGAGAAATAATATAATGACTATTGCAACAATAGTTTATTATAATCCTGATGAGAAGGACTATATAATTAAACATCTTGAGAAAATAAGTAAAACCAAGGACCTTTTAAGAAATTGGTGATGATATGCCAGTAACGACAAAAGATAATATTGAAAAATCCGCAGAATATAATATTTCAATTTTTCACGAAATAAAAGGAAATGCATATCTATTTGGAACATTAAGCGTTATCATTCCGATAGACTTAATAAAAAATCAAGAAAAAACAATTGAAAAACTAAATAAAAATTCTATGTTTTATTCAGAAATAATAAATTATTTTAATAGTCCTGTGAAATATTTAAGAGTTTCAGCCGAATACGATATTGAAGATGATCCTGATTACGTAATTAAATTAAAAAGAATTGCATCGGAAATAACTGAAGGAGAAATTTCAAATTTCTTTAAAGATTATTCATTTGATTATGGCGATTTAATAGTAGAAGTAAAAGACGGAAAAATTGGTAATGTGTTTAAAGATTTAATTAGATTTAGCTAAAATATTTAAACTTATTTCTTCCGTTTATAATTGGTGTATCAAATGAAAGGAAATAATTTTTATTCGGATATAAAATGGTTTTATACCAACTATAAATCTTTGAGTGAAAGGTTTGAAAATAAATTCATAGTTATAAATAAACAAAAAATTGTAATAAATGCAAACAATATAAAAGAGTTGAAAGAAAAAGCAAAAGAGCAAAAGATCGATTTAAGAAAAAGTGTAGTTAAATTTATATCTGTAAGAAAAAAAAAATCAGTCTAAATAAACCAAAAAATAAAAATTTAAGATTCTTATAAAACAATTTTATTATAGATTCAATGTCTGAAACAAATATAAACGAGGATTGGTCTTTTAAAAATTTAAAACCATCAGAAACTGGGAAATGGACGCACAATTATCACAGATACCCCGCAAAGTTTATTCCGCAATTAGTTGAAAAACTATTAGATGAATATAATGTCGGTAAAGATGGTCATATAGATGACCCTTTTATGGGAAGTGGAACGACAATTGTGACGGCAATTTCGAGAGGATTAAAAGCAAGTGGAACGGATATTAATCCGATTGCATATTTAATTACAAAAGTGAAAGCGACTCCTATAGAGCCAGGGTATCTTACTGATAAAATAAATCAATTATTTGCTAAGCTTGATTATCCAAATATTATTCCATTAATTCCTCAAAATAATATTGAGAGAATAAATTATTGGTTTACAGAATATAATAAAAATGAACTTGGAAAAATATTAAGGATTATTTATGAAGAGAAAGATCCAAATATAAAAGATTTTTACCTTGTTGCTTTCAGTCACATTCTTAAAAATTGTTCGCTTTGGCTTCAGAAAAGTACAAAACCAACAAGAGATTTAAAAAAGAAACCAGTTGAGCCAAAAGAAGCGTTCCGCAAGCATTTACTAAAAATGAAAAAAGGAAACGACGAGTTTTATAAAATTGTCCCTGCAAACGTTAGGGTAAATATACAGAATTATTTAAATATTAAAATAGGAGACGCACGTAAACAACCTGTGCCAGATGAAAGTGTTGATTTGATTATAACTTCAAGTCCTTATGTAACAAGCTATGAATACGCTGACCTTCATCAGTTATCGACAATATGGCTTGATTTAGTGGAAAACCAAAAAGAATATAAAAAGGAGTTTATCGGTACTTCTCATAAAAAATATAAAAATATAGACTTAACGAGCCAAACTGCTAAAAAGATAGTAGATGAACTTATTAAAAAGGATGAAAAGACCACAAAAGCAGTAGAAGCATTTTTTGGTGATATGGAAGAAGTATTTAATGAAAGTTTTAGAATATTAAAACACGGAGGAAGATGTTGTTATGTTATAGGTAATACAAAGCTTCTAGGTGTTAATATTTTAAATGCTGAAGTTTTTGCAGAGAGTCTACAACATTCTGGATTTAAAATTGATAGGATAATAAAAAGAGAGATTCCATCGAAAATATTGCCACAAAAACGTGATGAAAAAACAGGTAAATTTACTAGCGAACAAAACGCAAATTCAGAAGCCTATCCTGTGGAATATATAATTGTAGGTTTAAAAGAATAGGACATTGAGTGAAACAAAAAAACTTTTAAATTTGATATTATACAAAGAATAAGAAAAAGTGAGCAGATGAAGAAGATTGATATTATTTCTCTTGCAAATGCTTCTAAAAAGTCAAAGATTTCTTTATTGAGAAAATTAGGTTATAATAGCGACGGTGTTTATGTAACGCTGAAAGATGGCGAAAAACTTTTAGACAAATATACACTTGAACCAGTTAGAATAGATAATATGATGATATTACCAACTCCACAAGGTCCAATAATTCTTAGCAACGAAATATTTAGTTTGCTGTCATATTTGGAAGAATATAAAACTGAAATAGTAACTTAATACTCTTTTCCTGATGATACAGAATTCGTAAATAAAAAACGAGTTGATTGATTTAAACTGCTTCATCAAAATATAATTATGAAAATTGAAAGCATGATTAACAAAGTAATTTTAGGTGATGCGATAGAAGTAATGAAAAATATACCAGACAATTCTATTGATATTGTTTTTGCAGATCCTCCGTATAATATAGGAATTAAATATGACAATTACAAAGATAATTTATCGCAAAGGGATTATCTTGAATGGACTGATAAGTGGCTAACCGAAGCAATAAGAATTCTTAAACCGACAGGTTCTTTATATGTTGCAATAAATGATGAAAATGTAGCAGAGATTGCCGTAATGCTAAAAAATAAAGGACTCTTCATGAAAAACTGGATAATATGGTATTATACTTTCGGCGAGCATCAGAAGAATAAATTTTCAAGATCGCATACTCATATATTGTATTTTGTCAAAGACAAAAATCATTTTACTTTTAATGCTGATGCAGTTAGAGTAATTTCTGTTAGGCAGAAGATTGGAGATAAAAGGGCGAATCCAAAAGGTCGTATTCCAGATGATGTTTGGTATGATGATTTAGCAGATGTTTGGAAGATTTCAAGAGTTGCTGGAACTTTCAAGGAAAGAGTTAAAGGTTTTCCTTGCCAGATGCCGGTAAAAGTTTTGGAAAGAATTATTCTTGCTTCAAGCAACGAAGGAGATATAGTTTTAGATCCGTTCGCTGGAAGTGGAACTACGCTTGTTGTTGCTAAAAAATATAACAGAAGATATATTGGAATTGAATTATCTAAAAACTATGTTGAAATGATTAAAAAAAGATTAAATGAAACGAAATGAAAATATAACACGCGTTTGATTCATCATCATCGGCTGTGTTGTATCGCCTGATTCACCATCAAGGCTTACGGGCTTCTTCATCAATCAGTTCTGTGTATTATAATTAAGCTGAGTTTCAATCGGGTATGCACTACATAAGTAAACGTTTTTAGTTCTAAATCAAGCGAAGTTTCTACAAAGTATTCATAATTGGTTTCATCTTCGCTTGAATAATGTTTTTGCTTCGCAAAAACAAACATTTAAATATCTTTAATTCATAATTATTTGTAAAGGTGTTGCTATGGCAACTCCACGAAAACTCGCATCTGTTCAAAGAATAGTAGATATTCAACCTATTCCAAATGCAGACAATATAGAAGTAGCAACAGTTTTAGGTTGGCATTGCGTTGTCAGAAAAGGCGAATTTAAGCCTGGCGACTTATGTGTTTATTTTGAGATAGACAGCCTTTTGCCTATGACAGATGATTTTGCCTTTCTCAAAAATCAAAAGCCTGTCAAAAGTTATGTGGATGGAAAAGAATATATTGGCTATAGATTAAAGACAATAACACTTAGAGGTCAAATATCGCAAGGGTTGTGCCTACCGCTTTCCATATTAAAAGGAAAAAGGTATCCAAACGACACGAGAGAAAATCCAGTTTATGAGTTTAAAGAAGGCGATGATGTTACTTCGCTTCTTGGTGTTGTGAAATACGAGCCTCAAATTCCTCCTAATTTAAGAGGAGAGGTTAAAGGACCGTTTCCTTCAAATATTCCAAAAACAGATGAGGTTCGTATACAAGAGTTTCCGCAACTTTTAGAGAGGTATCAAGGAACACCTTTTTATGTTACTGAAAAAGTTGATGGAATGAGTATAACAGTGTTTGTTGAAAATGGAAAACTCAACGTATGTTCAAGAAACCTCAATCTTAAAGACAATGACAACACAATTTGGAAGACGGTAAAGTCTTTGGGCTTGCTTGAAAAACTATCCAACCTTGACAAGCACATAGCGTTGCAGGGAGAGTTTA
>Ga0080003_1001902_pt1 | contig 10394 bp, 8 predicted proteins | sample JossMetagenome_FD_69206 | JGI IMG/M metagenome (GOLD analysis project Ga0080003, IMG submission 69206) | Hot spring microbial communities from Joseph's Coat, Yellowstone National Park, USA - JC2_E (SPADES assembly) (version 2) | ecosystem: Environmental > Aquatic > Thermal springs > Hot (42-90C)... | reverse complement strand
TGTTGAATATCTCTTTTGCAAGCCTTTTGCCATCGCTCTTGCCAGCCATCTCAAACAGTATACCAGCTATGCTGGTAGCTTTGTCAAGCAAATCTTCTTCTACTTTCCTTCTCATTATTGTGGTAAGTGCTTCCCTTGCCTCTAATGCAGCACCTATTGCATGACCTATTGGCTGTTCGCCAAATGTTATAGCTCCATTAACATGTATACCAAGCTTTGAGCCTAATTCTATGAAATCATTTATGAGCAATTCGGCTTCTTTTTTATTCTTCACCTTTACATTTTCACCTGTTGGCACATCTAATACCATATCTGTTGCCCCCACAGCTTTCTTCTTTGACATTATCGAAGGCAGCAAAAGTGGATCTATTGAAAACGGGTACTCTATTTTTATAAACATATCGTCTGCGGGTGCTAAATGCACAGCTCCACCCCAGGCTACGCAGCCGTTTGTCTTATTTACAACCTTTTCTAATTCTCTTGCATCAAGGTTCACAGGCATAAGCACCTCTGCTCTGTCTGCTGTGCCCGCCGCAGATGTTATTGCCCTAGAAGAGGTTTTTGGTATTGTAAGGCCTGCTGCAGCCACAATGGGAACTACGAGCAAAGTTGTCTTATCACCCGGAACACCGCCTATTGAATGCTTATCAAATACTCTTTTCTTTTTTAAGTTGAGCTTCTCGCCTGTTTCTACCATCGCATCTGATATATATGCTGCTTCTTCAAGGTCTATTCCAAACGAGTGCAATGCTACTACAAACGCGGTGAGCTCATTCTTTTCAAGCCTACCTTCAACTGTATCTTTGATTATACTATATACCTGCTTGTAGCCAAGCCTCCTTCCATTGAGTTTTTCCTTTATTGCGATTAACGAGTCTGGCTGTTTTGCTATCTCTGCATCGCACTCTTCACCATCTTTTGCATTAAGCTCTTCAGCAAGCTCTCTTGTAAAGCCCAAAGTAGAGTTTTTGATAAAGCTTGCTATATTCAATATTGCTGTGATTGTCTTTCCCTTAAGCTTTATCTCGAGCCTGTCGCCTGGATGTGCGCCTATTATGTTTGCACTCTCTTCATTTAGCATTGCTATCTTGGCGCCCGTTTCTATTCCAAGATTTTTTATCTTGAATTTTATTTCACCACCTTTATACTGGTTTTTCGAAGCCCCAGTAGTCAAGCGCTTCCTTCAAGGCGCTGTGTTCCTTGTCTTGGGCATATTCTGTTAAGCTAATGCCTTCAAGCGTTGCCTCAATTGCTTGCCTCATAGCTTCAGCCCCTCTTCTTACGCCCTTGGGGTGGCCATCTATGCCACCACCAGCTTGTATAACTATCTCTTTTCCAAGCATCTTCATAACATAAGGCACAAGTCCTGGGTGTAGGCCACCGCTCGATACAGGCACAACGGGCTTTATGCCATACCAATCTTCATTTAATACATCAACATGCTCATCAACATGCTCAAGTGTAATCTCTTCATCAAGGTCCACAACCTCTCTTCTAGAAGCCTTAAGCTTGCCCACAACAGTGCCTATATGTATTTGGTCAACGCCTATAAGTCTTGCAAGCTTAGCTACAACCAGCATGCTCATTCCATGCTTTGGATTTCTAGTAAATGCAGCGTGGAATGCCCTATGTGCATGTATAGCCAAGCCAAGATCTTCAGCAACTTCTCTCATTGTTTGCAATGCAGACCAGCCCGCTGTTAGTATATCAATCATTATATATTCGCCACCCAGCTCTTTGACAAGCTTGGCTCTTCTTATCATCTCGTTTGTTTCAGCTGTTACGTTTGCCAAATAACTTTTCTTCTCTCCTGTTTCCTTCTCAGCATAATCTCTATATTTAAACATAAGCTTCATTCTCTCATCGAACTTATTGAAGCTCTGGCTTGTAAGGTTTTCGTCGTCTTTCAAAAGATCAACGCCACCGAGCCATGCCTCTTTTGCAACATTTGCGTGTTCCTCTGTATACATGCCAACCTTCGGCTTCGGAACATGAGCAAGTAGCGGCCTTCTTTTCTTCATCTTAAAAATTTTGTCAAAAACACCATCTATGCCAAATTGCGGCCCTTTAAAATATTTTACATATTCTTTTGGAAATTCAATGTCTTCTAGTCTAAGGTTCTTGAGCGCCTTCATGCCAAATATATTGCCAGCGACAGAGCTCATAAGCTGCGGTATGCTGCCATATTCAAAGAGTTCTATAGGGTAAGCAATCTTAGCATAATTTCCCTTTACCCAATAAGCCCTTGCCCTTATCTTTCTTATATGCTCTTTAAGTGTTGTAAGCTCTGCCCATGTGCCATTGCTGCTCTCGCTCGCAACCCTACCAAGTGCCTCTTTCATGCTTATCCCTTTAGCCGGCTCTACTCTAAACAGGCATATTATGTCGCTCTCATCCGGCTTATATTTCAAATCCACAAAATCTTTGTACGGGTCATTCATATCATTCACCAACATTCACCAAAGCCATGCATATCTCTCTTTTATATTCTGAATAAGCACTTCTGGGCTCACAAGCCCAAACTCGCTTATAATGCTTGTTATATCCTCTTTTTCTATAAATTCAAATACTGGATTCACAATTCTTATGTTTTTAGGGTGATGTGCCCAAACCTCTTTTGAACTTCTACTTTCTATGCTGCTTATCATACCGTATGTTGCTTTCGCATCAAACTTTAATGCATGCGCAGCCACATAAACAGGAATATCTAGCATATTTGCCACCTTTGCGAATAAACCACTTCCTATCTTGTTTGCAACCTCTCCAAAAGGTGTTATAAGGTCTGCGCCTATGAGCATAAGGTCTGCATTCTTCATAGCAGCTAGTGCAGCCGAATCTACAAAATACTTTACCTTTATTCCGCTTCTAGCAAGATTTGTTGCCGTAATCCTGCCCTGATAGTTGGGCCTTGTCTCTGTTATATGCACCTCAAATCTCTTTCCCTCTTCCTTTGCCCTTTTTAATATTGCCTCAACAGTTGAAGAATGGCAGTGTGTATATATTATAGAATTATTTTTGATAAGCCTTGATCCATATTTTGAAATCAGCTCAAGCCCATTGCCTATATAGAGTCTTGCGCTTTCTGGTTTGTCAAATTTATTCAGATATTTTATTATATTCCTTAGCATGGGTTCTGTCGGCCTTGTTCTTAAAAGCAGTTTGCTTGCATTCTTCTTATCCTTTGCGCTCTCCCACGCATCGATAGCTGCCCTTGCAATATGTTCTGCTCCCTGAATCTTTAAGCTTTTAATATCATTTACAATCTTGAGCAGCTTTTTCTCTGCCATGCAACCGCTAACTTATAGAAATTTGAATTTTATATTTGTATCGTTTTTGTTTTTTGTTGTTTCCTATTTTTAAAAGTAAAGTGATTTATAATTTTATAAGTAATTCTTATTGTGGTTTTATGGACGAAGTCTATACTTTTTCTGAGGCTGCAAGGTTTCGTTTGACTAAGAATGAGCTTGGCGGAAAGGGATATGGTCTTGTAGAGATGACAAGAATAGGCTTGCCTGTTCCTCCGGGAATTATAATAACAACAAGAATGTGCAATAAATATTTCAAAGAGAAAAAGCTATGGAAGAGCATTAAAGAAAAGATTCTCATAAAGATGAAGAAAATAGAAAAAGAAACAGGCAAGAAGTTTGGAAGCGAAGAGAACACACTTCTTGTTTCTGTAAGGTCTGGTGCACCTCTCTCTATGCCTGGCATGCTCGATACAGTATTAAACCTTGGAATAAACGACAGGATAGCAAGCTCGATTGCAAAAAAGCATGGAGAGAAGTTTGCTTATGATACCTATAGAAGGTTCCTCCAGCTCTTCGGCTCAATAGTGCTAAAAGTTGATAAATCGCTATTCGATAACGTTGTAGAAGAAGAGAAGAAGAGAGAAAATGTTGATGAGAGCGGTTTGAGTGCGAGCGCATTAAAAAGAATTGTCGAAAAATTCAAGGCTATAATAAAAGATAAAACTGGGAAAGAAGTAGAGCAAAACCCTTATAAGCAGTTGTTCATGGCTGTTGGGGCTATATTTGATTCATGGTGGAATAAAAGAGCTGTTGAGTATAGAAGGATATACAACATTCCAGACACAATGGGCACAGCTGTAAACATAGTTGCAATGGTTTATGGCAATTTGAATGAAAAATCTGGAACGGGGGTAGCGTTTACAAGAGACCCATCAACAGGGGAAAAGAAGATATTTGCAGAGGTGCTGATGAATGCCCAGGGCGAAGATGTAGTCTCTGGCAAGAGAACGCCAATGCCCATAGAAGAGCTTAAGGTAAAGATGCCAAACGTATACAATGAGCTAGTAAGAACATGCAACAGGCTTGAGAAATACTTCAAGGATATGCAGGATATTGAGTTTACAATAGAGGATGGCAAGTTTTATATGCTGCAAACAAGAAACGGCAAGAGGTCTGCACAGGCGGCGCTTCGCATAGCAATAGATATGGTTAATGAAGGCCTAATAAATGAAAAGGAAGCGTTGCTTAGAATAGAGCCCGAGCAATTGGAAAAGCTTCTCCATAAGCAGGTAGACAAGAAGCTTGCTGGCGAACCTATTGCTACAGGCTTACCAGCTTCACCCGGTGCAGCATTTGGCAAGGTTATCTTTGATATCGACAAAGCTATAGAAGCAAAGAGGAAAGGAGAGAATGTTATACTTGTGAGAAATGAAACGACTCCAGATGATATAAGAGGCATAGCTGTAAGCGACGGCATATTAACAAGCAAAGGGGGCATGACGAGCCATGCTGCTGTTGTAACAAGGGGCATGGGAAAGCCTTGTGTTGTTGGGAGCGGAATAAATATAGAGGGCAACAGCTTTTCTTCAAACAATGTTGTAATAAAGGAAGGCGAGGTAATAACAATCGATGGAAGTGAAGGTAAAGTCTACAAAGGGAGCATACCTCTTATAGAGCCCAAGCTTGGCGGGGATATAGCAAAGATAATGAAATGGGCTGACAAGTACAGAAGGCTTGGCATAAGGGCAAATGCTGATACGCCAGAAATGGTTAAGAAAGCGATAGAGAATGGTGCAGAAGGCATAGGCCTTGCTAGGACTGAGCGTATGTTCAATTCAAAGGATAGGCTTGAACTTGTTAGAAAGATGGTTCTTGCTGGCTCAAATGAAGAGAGGCGCAAATATCTAGAGATGATAAAGCCTTTGCAGAAAAACGATTTCAAGGAGATGTTTAAATTAGCTGATGGCAAGCCAATAACAATAAGGCTTATAGACATGCCTCTCCACGAGTTCCTTCCAAAGCTCGAAGAGCTTATACACGAGGTTGATGAGCTGAGGTGCGAAAAGAAGGAAGAAGAGGCTAAGGAAAAGGAAAAGATAATAAGCAAAGTCATGGAGCTAAGAGAAGATAATCCTATGATGGGACAGCGTGGTGTTAGGCTTGGCATAATATATACAGATATCTACAGCATGCAGGTAGAAGCCATACTTGAAGCGGCGATCGAGCTTGCAAAGGAAGGCATAAAAGTAAAGCCAGAAATCATGATATCGCAGGTTGCTATAGCCAATGAACTTAAAAGAGCTAAGGAAATTGTAATGAATACAGCAGAATCTGTATTTAAAAAGATGCACAAAAGGATAAAGTTTAAGTTTGGCACAATGATAGAAACACCGAGAGCAGCACTTACAGGAAGTGAATTGGCGAAATATGCGGAGTTCTTCTCATTCGGCACAAATGATTTAACCCAAGCCACATTTGCATTCAGCAGAGATGATGTTGAAGCAAAGTTTATGCCTTTCTATCTTGAAAACAAAATAGTGCCTAGCGATCCATTTGCACAGTTAGATAAAAGCGGCGTGGGAAGGCTCATAAAGCTCTGCGCAGATGAAGGCAAGCAAGCAAACAAAATGCTAGAGGTTGGTGTATGCGGCGAGCATGGCGGTGATCCAAGCTCAATAGAATTCTTCAATTCAGCAAAAATAGATTATATTAGTATGTCTCCAACAAGAATACCCGTTGCAAGGCTCGCAGCAGCAAGGGCAGCGATAAGTGGTGAGAGGAAGAGCACAGTATAGCAAGCAAAACCAATAAGCAAATAGAAAAGGTTAAATCATTTAACATTTAGTTCTGATAGAGAGAAATGAATGGCGATGCCGAGATAAAGGTAGAAGAGCAGGGAAGTAAGAAAGTACTAAAGTATAATGGAATAACCTATTCACTTTCAGACAGCAATTCAATATATACACATATGTATTGGGATTTCTTCATACCACTTCCACTTCTCTTCGAGAAGCCCAGGATACTTCTTATAGGACTTGGTGGAGGCACTATTGCTTATCAGCTCACCACATTGTATAATGGCAATATAACACTAGAAATCTCAGAGATAAATAAAGTAATGGTAGAAAGGGCGAAGGAGTTTACAGGCATAGATATAAGCAGGTTTACTCTTTACCTAGAGGATGGGGCAGAGGTTGTAAAGAGGAAGAAGAATGCTTATGAAATAATAATATTAGATGCATATATTAATGATAGAATTCCAAAGCAATTTCTGCAAGAGGACTTTATAAGCAACGCATATACAGCCTTAAGTGATAAAGGTATATTAGCGATAAACTATGCCAATAAGCTAAGCCTGTTTTTCGAATACATTGGGTATAAGCAAAGGCTGAGAAAATATTTTGATCTACATATATTAAAGAAGGGGATTGGTTCGAGGAATTCCATATTGCTTGCATCGAAAACATTGACTGGAGCAGAGATCTTTGCGATTATAAAATCGAAGATGCAGCAAAGCTTTGAAAATCAGTTCCTTATTGATGCTTACTCATATATGATAAAATAAGAAAAGTGCGACTAATATGTTAGTAAGTTTTATGAAAAATTCGATAAGCATAAAAAAGATTATGCTGAAAAATATTATGATTTCATGAACTATTGGAGCATAATAAAATATCCTTTCTCTATGTGGCTCCTCTACCTTATAGTTTTTTCATTTATAGCAATAATAGGTGCTGCCTCTTTAGCATATCTATTTATGCTAGGAAGCGGCTCAATGATTCTTGCAATCCTTTTCGGCTTTTGGACTGGCTTGAGGGCTTCAAAGCTTGGTGGCAAGCTTGTTCATGCGCTTCTTAGCGCTTTTGTGCTTGCACTAGCAATAGGCTTCTTTTCGCTTCTCTTTGAGCTTGGCATAGCTATGCTTTCACACAGCTTTTTGGGTATTTTTGCATATAACATGTTGCAAGTTTTACTAGTTTCAATAAGCTCTTGGGTTTTGCTTATAATGCTTTCAGCCCTTGGAGCAGCTATTGGAAATGAACTGAGGGTAACGAAATGAGAAGAGAAACAACAAGCCAAGAAGTCGAAGAAGAAAGCGAGGAAGGAAATGAAAAAGAGATTGAGAGCAGTGCACAGGTAAGCATAGCTGCGCCAATGTTCTTTTGGCTGCTTCTTCTTGTAATTGCTGTTGCCATAAATGCATTAATAAATTCTAGCTATATACCAAGCGGCAAGATGCTAAGCATATTAAAAGCCTCTGCAAACTTTATACTCTTTATGCCAGGATCTATAATACTTCCAACAATAGTGGGTGCTTTTATAGGTGCAGAGATAGGGAGAAGATCGAAGAGCATGTATATTGCTATAAAGAGCGGAATAATAAATGGGGTTTATGCTGCAATAGTTTACCTTATAGCGATTTTCATAATCTATGAGACAATCATTTATATATTGCCAAATATAAACCCAGGGGTAAACTTTTTTGCAGAGAACTGGCTTGCAATGCCAACAGCAATCCTTATTGCACTTTCTGTACTGTTCGCTGGGCTTTCTCATTCAAGGAAAGTTTCATGACCTCAATGCTATGATTTTGCAGTGCTTACGAACTTTATAACGTCGTTGTCCTTTAGCCTGTAATCTTTTGGCACCCTTATCTTCTTCTTTGCATCTACCGCATAGAGCATGTTCTTTGCCAGGCTAGTATGTATCTTCTCAGCAAGCTCAATAGCTATAGTGCCTTCTTTTACAAGAAATGCATCTGGAAGAACATTGCCATAATGGTCTGTATACTTATTTTCATCCTCTACAGGATAAACAACTATCATCTTCAACAGATTAAATACAACACTATCGATAAGCTGCTGCACTCCTGTGCCGTTATTCTTCTTTATATATTCAGCAAGGTAATTGAGTGCTTCTTCCTGCTCTTTGCTCGGCTTTCCTACAATGTTGAATTCAGTAGCACCTGGTGTATAATCTATAATGCCTGCCTTTGCCGCCTTTCTTAATGTGAGCTCAGCCGCTCCTGAACAGCCAATGACTAAGGTATCTTTAAGCTCAGCCTTAAGCCTATCTAGATCTTCTTTGCTCGCCATGTCTAGCTTATTTGCTGCTACAGCAACAGGTTTGCTTATTCTAAGCAACTCCCTAGAGAAGCTTAGAATATCTTCATCGCTCCAGTTTCCAGATAAGCTTAGATAAGACTTCTCAGCAGCTTCTTCTATTTGTTTTTCACTCACCTTAAGGCTAGACAATATCCCTGCCAATCCTGCTGCACCATTGCCCCTCTTCTCTATCTTGCTTATGTGCCTTTTAATTATATCCCTGAGCCAATAGGTAAGCTCATCATTTACAATCTTAAACTCCTTTGCTGGGTCACACTTTTCGCACGGGTTGCCATTTTCGTCGCTTTTGCCACTTACATCAACAACCTGTATAAATGCATCTGCACTTATGAGATCATTTAGGAATTGGTTGCCCATTCCTTTGCCAAGATGCGCATTCGGTACAAGTCCTGCCACATCAACAACTTCTATTGGTATAAGCCTTGTGCCATTCATGCATACTGAATTCCTTGGATTGCATTTTACACCAAGTTCGCTATCAACACATTTCTTAGATACATAAGCTACTCCATGGTTTGGCTTTATCGTTGTAAAAGGATAATTAGCTATAGCTACATCTAGCATAGTAATCGCAGAGAAAAGAGTGCTCTTCCCTTTGTTTGGTGCGCCTATAATACCTAGAAGCATAGAATCAAATAAATAACCATCTTTATAAAAATAAATAAACCTTCTGCAGGGGTGGCGGAGTCTGGTCAAACGCGGCGGGTTCAGGGCCCGTTTCCCTTAGGGGATGCGAGAGTTCAAATCTCTCCCCCTGCAAGCTTTCTAACTTCCTCATTTGCTTTTTTGTATTGCTCTATATCGTTTACAGTTATAAATCTCTCTATAGGAAAATGCTGTATAACCTCTTCTTTGTAAATTTTCTCTATAAAATCTTTTTCCAGAGAAAAACTTTCCTCTCTCGGAAGCTTATCCAAAACCTTTTTGCTTATAATGTATATGCCAGCATTTATTATATTGCTTTTGACCTCCTTTGGATCGGGCTTCTCTATGAATCTTGCAATCCTATCTCCATTTGTTTCTATAACCCCAAAGCCTCTAATGTCATCAAGCCTGAAGCTACCCATAGTAATAAACGCTTCATTTTTCTTATGAAACTCATACATTTTATCAAGCTCTGCCTTGAATATAGTGTCGCCATTTACCAGAATGAGATCTTCATATCTCTGCATCTTTTCCATAGCATGCCTTAATGCTCCTCCCGTGCCCAGCGGCTTACTTTCCAATACATACTCTATTTTAGCACCGAATTTCTTTCTATGGTCAAGGTAATGCATTATCTTTTCAGCCTTATAGCCAAGAGAAATATAAACATTCTCAACACCATTTCTCTCAAGCTCTTCTAATGCATATTCTATTAACGGTTTGCCATTAACCTTTACAAGAGGTTTTGGTATATCGAATGTTAGTGGTCTCAGCCTTGTTCCTTTGCCGCCAGCAAGTATGATTGCATCTATCATGCTATCATCTCCATCTAATAAATTTCATCATTTATATTACTTTTTCTTATTTTATATTAAAAAGTAAAATATAAAAGGTTTAACCTCTTTTGTTTAATTGTGCGCTATTGCTGTGCAATAACGAGTGGTAGAAATGGCAAAGGAGAGGCTTACAATAACGCTTGAGAAATCATTGCTCGATGAAATAGATACAACAATTGATGGTATAAATGTTAGGAACAGGTCACATGCAATAGAAAGGCTGATAGAGATAGCCCTAAGCCAGAATGCACCAAGAAAAGCTATAATATTAGCGGGTGGCGAGCCTGTCAAATTCAATGACAAATACCTGCCAAAGCCTATGATAAATATAAGCGGCAAGCCTATAATGGAATACACAATAAAAATGCTAATTAGAAATGGTGTAAATGATTTAACCATACTAGCAGGAGAAAAAGGAGATGAGATAATATCATACTTTGGTGATGGCAGCAGATTTGGGGCTAAGATCACATACCTTATAGAAGAGAAAAGAAGGGGCACAGAAGGCGCTTTGCTTCTAGCAAAAGGCCTTGTTGGAA
>Ga0080003_1001901_pt1 | contig 10394 bp, 9 predicted proteins | sample JossMetagenome_FD_69206 | JGI IMG/M metagenome (GOLD analysis project Ga0080003, IMG submission 69206) | Hot spring microbial communities from Joseph's Coat, Yellowstone National Park, USA - JC2_E (SPADES assembly) (version 2) | ecosystem: Environmental > Aquatic > Thermal springs > Hot (42-90C)... | reverse complement strand
TGAACATATGTTTAATGTTAATTGGATAAATGCATTTGGTATTGCTTCTACATATGCATTAATATCAATAATAACGATAATTTTAATTGTTTCTTATATAACTTTTAATCCAGGTTAATCATCTAAAAATATAATAAAAAATCTATGTAATATTGGTTTTATGTCGTATAACAGAAATTATCCGTCATGGGTCTTAAAGTAGGTATAGTTTTGAGATAAGTTTTGATATGATTAGTCATGGTCAATTAGTATATTTCTGTGGGATTTCTAAGTCATAATTTAACATATATTATGATTAATATATAATACTTTTAAATATTGCGTAGGAATAGCATATATATGAGAACGCAAGTTGATAAGGGTAGTCCAGTTCAGGGAGCTCCAGAACCAGTTAGAGTTATAGTTGCTTTTCTGATTTTTATATTGGCGATGCTTTTTGTGGGTGACTTGATGTCTTTGATTTCTCCTTCCTATAAATGGGGGTATGATGCTGCAGCAATATTAGCAATAATAGGCATGATTTTGTATCTTGTTTTATATTTTGTTGGATATAAGTAGATTTTTTAAATATTTTCAATAATAGATTTTTTCTTTTTATGAGTTATAATTAATGACGGATTTAAGATATAATAATTACCTTTTCTTCTATCTTTGTATTTTGATTATCCAGAATTAAATAACAAAACTTAAGGAATAAATCTATGTGATTTAATATGGACTTTGATATATTTTAATTGTGAAGAATCTATATAGCATTGGGATAGTTCTATATAATCTTTATTTATCTTTATTAATTTTAAGACAATAAATAAATGGAAGGATAATAGTTAATGACACATATATTATTGCTGCATATAAAACTTCTATACCAGGGTAGAGAATAGCAGATGAAAGTATATATAATGTTAAAACTATACTTAAAATATTATTCAAGTCTTCTTCTTTATTTATGTTTTTTGAGATACAAGAATGAATATGCAAATACATAAATATAAGAATAAGAAAACTTGAAAATACTATTAATATATACCAAATTGATGGAATTGACAGATAAACAATAAGAAGTGAAATTGAAAATGCTGTTAACATAAGCCATTTTATCATATTTTCTAGATTTCTATCTGTGTTTAGTAAGTATACATAGAGAGACATTATAAACATTAAAGATAAAATTGTCAATATAATACAACAGTAAGTAACTAATACATATGGGGTAGAATAAAGTGCAAATATATTTGCTATGGACTCTTTAACCTTGGAAAAACTTAATGATAATACAGAAGACAACAAAATTATTATATCTATATTATCTTTTGATAATTTGTATAATATCTCTTTTATATTTTTCTGGTTAAAGAATAGGATATATGATAATATAGCTGATATTAATAATATAACTAAAAAGAAACGATCTATATAAAATCCAAAATGTGTTGTTAATATAGCAAATATAATAGATAAAACCAATGCTATTATGAAGAATTTTTTATTTTTATTAATATATGCTTTAAGATTTTCTTTAAAATTGAGTGGTTTCTTAAATTCGTAATGATATATTTCTATAAATCCGTAATATAATAATAATATAATAGACATTATAATACTCATTGTTATTGCATATATTATGATAAATGGTCCAATATTTCCATATATTTCTAATAAGATTAAGCTAAATATCGAAAAATGACTTGCCATATATATAAATAATAATGAACAAACCATATTGGGGGACAATATGAATATTTTGATCTTATTTGACATGCTAAGACCCCAAGTCGCAATTGGCAAAATTATTAATATTAAAAGTATTCCAGTTAGATAAAAATAAGTAAAACTTAATATAAAAGGTAATAATATTCCAAGAATTTCTGATACTATCATATTTATCATTATTATCGCAATAATATAAGTAAAACTTAAAAACACTTATTTTGACTATATTTCTTTCTATAAAACCTATTTCATGGCAAAAATAAACACCATTTAAAGATTTCTATAAAAAATATAAATCTCTACTATAAATTAATAAAAGTAGTTTCCTTTACACTTTCAAAAACTATCAAAGATACTGTCTCCTTTACTCCTTTAATTTCTCTTATCTTATCTAACACAGCTTTTCCTAAACCCTCAACATCTTTTTCTCTAACCTTTGCAATCATATCCCAATCCCCAGCCATTATATGAACTTCTTGAATTTCTGGTAAGTTTGCAATTTTTTCAGCAACTTCTCTTTGTTTAATACCCGAAGAAGGATCATATTTTATCAAAACAAAAGTTAAAACATTTTTACCAATAGTTTTAGGATCTAAAATTGCTCTATATTCTTTTATTATTCCTTCCTTTTCTAATCTCTTTATTCTAGTGAAAATTGTTGTTTCTCTCATTTCTGTAATTTGTGAAAGTTCTCTTAACGAAAGTTTACAATTCTTTTGTAAAAGTGAAAGTAATTGTTTATCCTTTTCATCTAGCTTCATAAAAGATTCATATTTTTTAAAAATTTAAGTATTTTATTAAAAATATCCTAGAATTTTATGAAATTTATACATCTTATATCTTCTCAATATGTAAATTAAATTTTTGAAAAATATTCAATTTTTATACCAAATTTAAGTAGTTTATTGAATCTTTTTCAACAAATTTTATAAAAAATTTAAGAACTAGGAATAATAATATGAATAAATGGCGGTAGAAGAAATGATATCTCATCTAAAAGAAATGAAGCTAATATTAAGAATACAAACAGTAGTACTAAAGGAAATGCAAGCGTTTATGGTAAGTAGGGGCTTTGTACAGTTATTACCAGTAATAACTCCAAAATTTACTGATCCTTTAGCTCCAGATCCAGCATCTAGTGTTATTTTTACTCCAAAATTTGAGTATTATTCACAAAAGTTAGTGATAACACAGAGCATGATTTTACATAAACAACTTTCCCTTATAGCAGCTGATAAAATATTTATTTTTTCACCAAACGTTAGATTAGAAAAAAGTGAAAGAGGTAAAACAGGAAGGCATGCTTTTGAATTTACACAGATGGATTTTGAGATGGCATATGCAAAGATGAAAGATGTAATGGATTTGGTTGAGGATTTAATAATCCATGTAATCAAAAAAGTTAAAGAAGAATGTAAAGAAGAATTAGATCTTTTAGGTAGGGAATTAAAAGTTCCTTCAAAGCCATTCAAAGTTTATAAATATTCAGAAGTTTTAGAAAAATATGGTATTGATGATGCTTTAAGTGAAAAAGAGAAAGATCCATTCTGGATTATTGATATAAAAAGAGAGTTCTATGATAAAGAAGATGAAAACAATCCTGGACATTATTTAAACTATGATTTAATTTTGCCAGAAGGATATGGAGAAGTTTTATCTGGAGGAGAAAGAGAATATAAATATGAGAGAATTATGGAAAAGATAAAAGAATTAGAAAAAGAAGGTAGAGATTATTCATCATATAAAAACTATTTAGAAGTTGCTAAAATGGGATTGTTAAAACCAAGTGCTGGAGGGGGGATTGGTGTTGAAAGATTATTAAGATTCTTAACTGGAAAGAAACATATAAGAGAAGTTCAATTATTCCCAAGAATTCCTGGCGAGGAAGTAATTTTCTAGATTTTTCTTTAATCAATTTTTTAGGAAATTTTATGGAAAACGAAAAGATTTTAGAAAAATCAAAAAATTAGAAATCGCAATTTATCAAACTATACAATGAGAAAGGTTTATTAAAAGGCAAATTAATTAAGGTATTAAACTTATAGAAAAACTTTTATCTAAGTAAATACAAAAAGTCTCAATAAAATTTTTTAAATACTTATCCATTAACTATAAAGAATAGTCCAAAATTCTGCATAACTATTATCACTAAACAATATGGACAATTTAATATATGTTTTAATTATGATCCAGTATGCCAATCATTAATTAAATAATATAAAAAGATTATCAGCATAATAAAAATTATAGATTATATCTATAGATGTTTATTGCATATAGTGTAATGTACAACACGCGCCTTGAGGAGGAAAGAGAGTAAGATAAAGGTATAGTGCAATAATAATAAAAATAATATAAGCCAAAAAAGTTGCAAATGACATAACAATTGCTACTCTTAAATTTACATTGGACAGATATTTATAGGCAATTAAACTTGTTATAAAAACTGGAACTAAAATGACTAAAATTGCTATAAATATTTCTAAGGTCATTAGGGTTGTATTAACAGAATATGAGTAAGGTAGAAAGAAAAAGATAATTATTATAAAAGTAAAAATAAAAATTATGAAAGATGTCATTCCTGAAAGAATGGTAATAGCCAAAGTTCTGGAAAATGATATATTCAAATTCAAATAACGTTTAGCAAATAAATAAATAAGTTTTGAAAATATATATGAATATCCGATCCAACCCAATATAAAAGGTGACAAGAATATTAGAAGGTTTGTTATTGGAATAATTACTAATGTTATTATACTTAGACCACCCATTTTATAATATATTATTACCTCATATAAAAATATATTTCGATGATTATCAGAACATTATTATTGTTGTAATTGAAATATTTATATTTCGAAGAAATTTTATCAAAATAATCTAGGATACTAGTAATGTCTATTTATGTTTACCAAAATATTAATGTTTTTATAATTAATAATAAAATTTATTTTCCAGAAATTATTTTCATTAATTCTTTAAATCCTTCTAATTCTTCTTTGGTAATTCCATATAATTCAGCAACTGCCAAATTGATTTCATCTTCAACTTTTTTAAGTTTTTTCTGTATTAATATTTTTACAATGGTTTAGTTCTAAGATTGGATTTTTGTATTGCATAGTATATTTCCATTTCATATTTAGTAATTTCATTCATACTATAGATAGAAAAAAGTTTATTTAGGAATTTTGCCCCATGACCTCTAGTATTAGTTAATTTATGAACTACTTCATGAACTATAATATATGTAAGACATTCTTCACCAACATTGTTGAGAATATTTTTATTTATTACGATAAGATCTTTTTCCCAATCATAATATGCTATTGCTTTCATTTTTTTAGTTATTATTTTAATTGAATCAGCTTTTGTTAAAGTCCTTACTCTGGATTTTATCTTTTCAATATCTATTTTAGTTATCATTTTTGTATAACCATCTAATTATTTGATCTTTTAAATTTTCAATTAATTCATTCTTAATATATCTATCAATATCTTCTATTTTTATATTTTTACAGTTCTTTAAAATATCTATCTTTAATCTTTTTTCTAGCTCGCTTTCTTTGCTATCTATAATATATTCTGCATCTTTGAAAGACTTATTTTTTATCATATCTTTTATATTCTTTAGAAAAGTTGATAGGCTATTGAAATTTATTTCTTTACAGGATTCTCCATATTCCTCAGTTAATGCTAATCTTATAGAATATAGTATTTTGTTTATATCATTCATTTTATTTCTTTTTTCATAATATGTCGTTATTTCCTCATAAATTATTTTTAATTGTTGTAATATATCTTTAGTGTTTTGTTTTTTAGCAATCCAATCTTCTTTCAATTTATCTAACATTTCTAAAACTTTTTTATAAAAAGGATCAAAGTCTACGTCTTTTTGTATTTTTCTAGAAATTACTAAAAAATACGTATATGTCTTATTATTAATCTCCTTCTCGGATGTTTCATTTATTTTCTCTAGAACTTTTTCATTAATAATTGCACTTTCGTCTTCTTCAAATTGTTCAATTTTTGTTTTGCTATAAATCAAATCTAAAATTTCATTAGGTAATTTATTAGTGCTTTTTGTTGTTTTGCCTAGAGGACCATTTATTAATCTTAATAAAATTTTAATTGCATCTATGTCATCTTTATAGAGAATTTTAGATGAAGCTGCATTATATGGAGATAGTGAGTTATAAAATTTTACAACACTAATTAAATTATTAACTGTAACTTTTAATTTGATAATTTGTTCTAATAGGTCTTTATTTTCTATAGAATTTAATTTATTAAAATAGTAGTAAAACGATATTTTCCTTATTTTGTCTTCATATTTGTTTATCCAATTTTCCGTTGACTTTATATCATTCTTAAGTTCGTCTAAATCTATACTCAGGTCTTCTCCATTAATATTCAATAATCTGAGTTCATTTTTAACTTTTTCTAAATATTCCTTAAAACTATTTTCTTCAGTACTTTCATCTTTTAAAGTAATTTCTAACTCTTTTTCTATATTTATATTATTTTGTTTTGATAATAACTCGTTGTATTTAATTAATGTCTTCTTTAAGTTTGGTAAAAGACCTATAGAGTCTATAACTAATCCTGTTTTCTTTCCCTGAGCAGGTCTATTTACTCTTCCAATAGCTTGAAGCAATTTATGACTATAAATTGGTTTATCTAGATACATAACCCTTAATTGAGGAGCATCGAAACCTGTAATAAGCATATCTGTTACTATTAGAATTCTTGGATCTGGCAAATTCCTGAAATTATCTATAATCTCAGAGTTAATTGCATCAAAATCATTACTTTTGTATTTATTTTTGATCTCCTCCATATGTTGTTTAATATCAGGATCTTTTTCATTATAATTATATGTCATTACTATCTCCGACCAATTTTTAGCTTGTTCTCCGAACGTTTCAATTAGATGTTTATCAAGATACCTTTTCATTAATACACATGCCCTTCTATTAGCCGTTACTACCATAGCTTTAAATCTAAATTTTGGTATTGTACTATCTAAATATTTTGATTTATCATTTATATCAACTGTTTGAGTATCTTCTAAAATATGTTCTGTAATATATTTAGCTAATGCATCAATTCTTTTTGGATTTAAGAGAAATACTTTAATCTCGTTTATTATATTTCTTAACTGTTTATCAGAGATGATGGTATTGTCTTGCTCAAAATATTCACTAATGTCCTCTTCTCTTTCTTTTTCCCTTTTTGAATATTCTTCTATATATTTTTCAACTTCATTTTCATCTAGTTGAAATTTTATTCCATCTTTTCCTTCCTTTATAGATTTGTATACTATTGGTAATGTAAATCCGTCACTAATTGAATCACTTATAAAATAAGCATCAAGATAATGTTCATTTAAATCTGGATATGAGAATTCTTCTAAAGTGTTCCTATTATCTGTATTAAGTATTGGTGTTCCAGTAAAACCGATATTTATTGCGTTAGGAAAGGCTAATTTTCTAACAGAAGCTAATCTACCATACTGACTTCTATGCGCTTCATCAATTAAAAATAATATCTCTCTTTTATTGGGAGCCCCCATCTTAAAACATTCCTCTATCTTCTCCTTATCATTTAGTTTTGATAATTTTTCAGCAATTTCATTATATTTTTGGAGATTTGTAATCTTAAGATTTTCCAGGTATTCATCTTTTAATTCACATAATAAGTTAATTATTCCTTTTCTTTCTTCATTTTCTAAATCTCCTTTTTGAAATTTTTGTATGGTTACTATATAAATTCCTCTTGGAGTATTTTTACCAATAGAAAATTCAGACTCCCTGATTTGTCTTATTAAGTTGTGGAGTTCGGATATGCTATTAATTTTGGTAATGTTTTTATATTGAGTTAAAAGTTGGTCATCTATTTTAGAAATGATATCTAAATGTTGCTTTTCTAGATCTTGTCTATCAACAACAATGAAAATTATAGGGCTTCTATGTGAGTAATTGATTAAGAATTTGTAAGCTATAAAAAACATTGTATATGTTTTTCCACTTCCAAGCCAATGCCAAATTAAACCTTTATTTTTATTAGATTTTCCATCTAGATATTCTTTTATCCTGCTAAAAGATTTTTCCGCAGCTCTGTATTGATTATATCTAGCAGCAATTCTATAATAATTATTATCAGATTTTATTATGAAAACATAATATTTTATAAAATTCAATAGAGTACTAAGATTTAAAAGATTGTATATGTCGTCTTGTCCATCTATTTTCCAAACCTGCAAATTTTTTTCTCGAGATTTATGATCATAATTTGGAAAAATAGGTACATAACCTTTTTTCATACCAATTGCCAATCCTATATGAACTATTTTGGCAAGTTCTAGAACTTCTTCTTCATACCTTGAAAGTTGATCTAATGCTTCATTTACAGAATCTGGAGATTCTTCACTTTTTATTTCTGCTAAAATTAGAGGAATACCATTTATAAACAATGTAAAATCAGGTTCGATAATATTATTACCCTTAAACTTTAACTCATGAGCATAAATAAATGAATTCTTATATATATTATCATAGTCAATGAGTTTTATATTAAGAAGATTAGATAGATCCTCTGGATTTTCAACAGTTATACCATGTTTTATATAATCGGAAAATTCTGATAAAGTAGAATTTTGAATTTTTCTTTTTATTTCATTTAAAATCTTATTTATACTATTGTTAGATAACTCATCAAATTTATCTTTATTTATCTCTCTTATTTTTTTATCTAGTTCATCTTCTATAATATAAGAAGGAGAAATGCTATGTTCTTTAAGACTAGGATAAAAATTAGTGATATTTTTCCATCCTAATTTTTCTATATTTTCAATAAAGTATTTGTGATCAATTGAAATTTCCGACCTCATTTTAGATTATTTATTTTAATTGAGTTTACTCTTATCTTACCCATCATTAATGCTGCTAATAGCTTTTCTTTTAATCTTTTTAGATATTCTAAATATTTGGTCTCTAATTCAATTTTATTATCAATTGTTGAAAGTATTTCTACTATTTTCTTCTGTTCTTCTAATGGGGGGAGAGGTATCTTAATTGATTTTAATTTGGATGCTTGAATAGTTTTAATGGTAGTTTGCGATGAAATATTATCCAAATTTTTCCTAAAAAAATCTGATAAGAAAAACTGTTTAAAAAATGGAGGATAACATTTTAAACGGTTGAGCGAAATTTTCATTAAATTAGCTGTTATGTTTGCTCCTTCTAGAAATTTGGGAACTATAGCAACCTTTCCTAAGGTTCCTCGTACTGACAGAACGAAATCATCTTCATGTAAGATAGTTTTAGAAAATCTTTGAGAGGTTTCTTTTGAAATAAATCTATATTTGCTTAGATCGTCTTCAAGTTCCCCATTTTCTTTTATAAGTTCTCCTCTAACTTCTGGAACTCCTTTATCCATGTCCACGTATTTAATGTTATAATAAGTAGGATACCTATATATATCTACAGCTATCTCTCCAAGCTTAACAACTTCCCAATTCTTTGGTATCTTTCCAAACTCTGTATCTTTAAATTCTTTATGCCATATCTTTCCAGTAATTAGTGAATTTAATGTTTTTTCTTTTAATAGTTTTAGTTTTTCAATTAAATTTGTTGTATCTATAATTATGGAATCTACAGTATTAAGAATTTCAACAATCTTTTTTTGTTCTTCTAATGGAGGAATAGGAACCCGTAAATTCCTTAATATTTCTAAATTAATATTTTTAATAGTAGCACCTCTAGAAGAAATTTGTTTCCAGTAAAAAGGTGATTGAGCAAAATACCAAAAGAACTTTGGATCTATTATTGAATTTAGTCTGATTTTTATTAGATAAGATCCGAATAACATATTGTTATAATCTTTATCTATTAAAATTGTTATGCCAGTTGTTCCAGATCTTGAAATTAAAATATCTCCTTTTTTTACTAAATATTTAGTAAGTTCTTTGGATTTTCTGTCTTTATTGGTAATTAGATTACAAAAAGGGATTTTTTCTTCATCTAATTTAAATGTTTCTTTATTAATGCTGGTTGTGGTAATTAACTTATATTGTGTTGGAGTATCAACTCCAGATACCGAGAGACCGTAATACATTTGCTCAGCAATTTCGTTCAATCTCTTTACTTCCCAATCCTTAGGAATTTCACCAATATCAGTCTCAACATAATCGCTCATTTTTATTAACTATAATTTTAATTATCTCTTCTAATTCCTTTTCCTTTTCTTCTATTTCCTTTTTAATTTCCTCTATATTTTTCCATAATCCTGCTATTTTTTCTATACTCACAGAATCAATATTCTGAATTTTTGTAACATAAATAGATACATTTAAATTGTAATCATTTTTTACTACTTCTTCTATATCTACTACTCTAGAAAAACCAAGTATTGTTTTAAATTCTCTATATGTTTCTACTATCTTTTGGATATGATCATTGCTTAGTTTATTTAATTTTCTAACTTCAGGATGTTTAACATAAAGATCTGTTGCATCTATAAAAAGAATCTTTCTTTTTCTATCCTCTTGTTTTTCTTTATTAAATATTATTATTATTCCAGATACTTGGGTATTATAAAATAATTTTTCTGGAAGTAGAATTATTGCTTCTATTAAATCATCATTAACAATCTTTTCTCTGATTAATTTTTCTTTTCCCTCT
>Ga0080003_1001900_pt1 | contig 10396 bp, 11 predicted proteins | sample JossMetagenome_FD_69206 | JGI IMG/M metagenome (GOLD analysis project Ga0080003, IMG submission 69206) | Hot spring microbial communities from Joseph's Coat, Yellowstone National Park, USA - JC2_E (SPADES assembly) (version 2) | ecosystem: Environmental > Aquatic > Thermal springs > Hot (42-90C)... | reverse complement strand
CAGCTCAACGGCAGCCGTAGTGTATCTCATAAGGGTCGTCATAGACCCTTTCTCCAACTTTAATTTCCCTTGCAGGATAGCGGTGACAGGGTTTAGTTCACCTCTTAATATTTTCATCCAGCTCTCAAAGGAGGCCGATAATATAAAATCCGCCGTGGCGTTGCTGGCGTCTTCGTAAAATTCGACACCATAGCACTGGCCTTCAGACAAGTTTGCCTTTATCCCTATGTTCCCGCTCGGGTATTTCCTTAGTAAATCGTCTGGCAGCTGGGTCACTTTAAACACTAAGGGCCATTCCCAACCCCTGGCGGCGTTTTTATAATTAGAATTTTCGTTTATTTTCTTGCAGAAAATTTCTGCCCACTCTTTGCTAGGAAACTCGACTGCGCTCATGTAGTAGCGCCGGCCTACATAACATCTTCTAAGAGTTTTATTTTTTCCGGTCTACTTTTGTAAATTTTTGTAAATTCAGTAATGCCAGGAAGACTTTAAACAACGATTATTAGTTATTGCAGCATTAGAAACGCTTTATAGAACCTATAATGAGCTCCCTGGCCTCGTATGTCTGAGAGGCGCCATGTACGACTACGTGATGGTTGGCGCTGGCATAGTTGGCCTTGCCACAGCCTATCACATAAAGCAGATGGACCCGGGCTCCACGGTGCTTGTGATAGACAAGGAGGACAGCGTGGGCGCAGGCGACACGGCCAAGAGCGCCGCGGCCTTCCGCGCGGCCTTCACGAACAGGACTAACCTCAGGCTGGCGAAGGCGCCGTAAGCTTTTACCTCGAGGTTCAGTCGGAGGGCCTTAACTTGGCGGCCCTGAAGGTGGGCTACCTCTTCGTAGTTGACGGCAGGACTAAGTCGACGATCAAGAGGAGGTGAAGGTCGCGGCGAGCGAGGGGGTCGAGGTTGAGGAGGTAAGCCAGGACAGGCTTGAGAAGTCGCTCGACATGAGGGTTTCTCTCAGCGGGTCAGAGGAGGCCGAGATGCTGGGCGTAAGCGACGTTGAGGGCGGTTACCTCTTCAGGGAGGCCGGCGTTTTAGATGTAGAGAAGCTCGTTGACTATTATTACCTTAAGCTTAAGTCGATGGGCGTCGAGTTCGCGTTAGGGGCCAGGGAGTTCGTGGTCTGGCCGAGGAGCCCCCTGGGGATAGAGGGGGAGCCGTTCCCATGGGAGGACCTAAGGGTCAGGGGCATCAGGCTTGCGGACGGCAGGGAGGTGGAGGCCCGTAAGAAGGTTGTGTCAGCCCTCGGGGCCTGGAGCCCCGGGCTGCTGAACCCCGTGAGGCTCGACTCCTTCAGCAGGCCCAAGAAGAGGCAACTGTTCGTAATTAAGGCCGAGGGACAGCTGGGCTCCCTGCTGAGGGCTAGCGGCCTCAACGACCTTGGCGTCATGCCCTTTACAATCCTCCCGAAGGGGTCTACGTGAGGCCTAACCCCCTTGAGAACACCTTCTGGGTCGGCATGTCTGACGAGCTGGGCAGGCCGTTCGCGCTGGAGGAGAACTCGCAGCCTGAGGAGAGGTTCTATACATACGGCATAATCCCGGTCCTGGGCACTTACCTGCCCCAGTTCCAGCTCAGGTACCCTGACGCCGCGTGGGCCGGACATTACGACATGAGCTTTGACGGACTGCCAATAGTGTACGAGCCCTATGAGAGCGACCTGGTGATAGCGGCGGGCACGAGCGGCAGCGGCGTCATGAAGGGGGACTCGATAGGGAGGGTCGCCGCGGCCCTTGCAATCGGCAAGGACGTCGTGGAGCTTGGCAACGGCGCTGAGTTCGACGTGAGGCAGCTAGGCCTTGAGGGCAGGTCTGTGGAGAGGGAGCTGTTGGTGATATGAGCTCTGGAGGAGCCCGCCTCCTGCTGGTAACTTCGTCGCCCCTCGAGGCCGAGGTCGCGGCCTCAGGCCTCAGGGCCATGGGCTTTCAGGTAGACGTAATGGAGCTTCGAGGCCTGCTGTTCACGCCACCCGACGGGCTGTGGAGGACGCTGTCAGGGCAGGCCGCCAGGTATGACTATGTGATAGTTCCAGGCACTTACCCGTGGGACCTAAGCGAGTACGGAAGGAAAGTCCTCAAGGGGCCTGAGGGTCTCGGGCTCCTCGTTGATGTAATCAAGGGCTACGGCATTGACGTGCTGAGCCCCTCCCAGTCCTTTGAGAAGGCCAACCCTGAGCTGCTTCAGGAGATCGCGGAGAGGAGGCTTCGCGAGATGAAGTCAGGGCTTACAGGTATACCTGTCACGCCCCCTCCGATCACAGTAATATCTGAGGTGCCTGTGAGGAGAGGGATAGCAGGGGAGGAGCTAGAGGCCGTCATAGCCTCGTTGGTAGCCGATGGGGCTGACTACGTGGTCCTGGCGCCGCTTGATAGGGAAGGGGGTTGGCTGAGAACCCTTACCGAGGACCTCAGGGCTTTGTTCCCCAGGCTGAGGCTGGGCCTCGACGCAAGGCCAGAGGTACTGAGAACGGACGTTGAGGACTACGACCTACTGTTAAGCGTAACCGCCTCAGAGGCGGCAAGGGACCTCTCATGGGCCAGCTCAAAAGAGGTAGTAGTCCTGATTTACGATGACGATATTCCTGGGCTGGGGGGCGTGTTAAAGGAGGCTGAGAGGAGTGGGGCAAGGCCGGTGCTTGACCCCGTGGCCCTGCCTACCCCCAGGCCTGGCCTCCTTGGGACCCTGTTGAGGCTTCAGTCAATTAAGCCATACGCGGCCCCTAAGATGATAGGCCTCAGCAACGTAGTTGAGCTCATGGACGCCGACACGAGCGGCGCCGTGGCTCTCCTGACGTCGCTTGCCTCAGAGGCTGGCGTCTCGGCCGTGATGGTTGAGGAGGCCAGCGCTAAGGCCAGAGGGCTCACGTTTGAGGCAAGGATCGCGTCGGACATGGCCTCCTTGGCGCTTGCCTGGGGCAAGGCGGCAAAGGACGTCTTTCTGGCCCTGCTGAACTCCAAGCTGAAGCATTATGTAACTGAGGTCAACGGCGTCAGGGTCAACATGACTGGGAGGAAGGAAGTAGAGGTTAACGTCTCGGGCGCCTCTTTAAGGCTTAGGTGCGACGATGAGTGTCCTGTTACGGAACTTGCCAGGATAGCGTCAGGGCCTCAGCTTGTGATAGCCTCGATACTGACCTATAGGGCTTGTCTCCCGTGGTCATCAGCGTGGAGCTGCCTGAAGGGCGTCACTCGACAAGCCCGTTAAGGGCCCTCTTGACCATGTCAATGAGCCTCCTCTCCGCCGTGGTCAGGGCAAGGCACCTCAGGCAGACCGGGGTCACCGTGGCGTAGCCTCTCTTAACGTAATACACGTCGGTGCCCTCATCCCCTCCGGCATAGGCCTCCTCGAGGTCGTCGGTTTTCCACCCAAGCACATGGTAGACGTTCTCCTCCTCGCCGTTGTAGACCTCTATGTTGGCCATGAAGGCCATGGGCGCCACGACGAGGCCCTTTGGCTCGCCCCTGGGGAAGTTGAGCACAAGTACGTCAACGTCTTTTAGTCTTTCATCCTCAAGGAATCGCTCAGTTACCTCGGCGGTCACCATGGCGGCCTTCCTGACGTATGGCTCGTCAGAATCGCTCAGCCCCCTGAGCGCCGCGTAGCTTGAGGCCACGGCCTTAATGCCAAGCAGTGCTGCCTCTATGGCAGCGCCTATGGTTCCGCTCGTGAAGAAGTCCGTAAGGCCCATGTTAGGTCCTATGTTGATACCGCTGACTACCACGTCAGGCTTCCTGGGCAGCAGGGCCTTCACGGCTATGGCTACGGCGTCCGCTGGCCTCCCGTCTATGGCCCATGCCTCCCTCGCGCCCTCAACTTCGACCCTTTCAACCCTGACCGTGCGGGAGTTGGACTTACCAGCGCCGCTGACCTGATGCTTGGGCGCTACTACATAGACCTCAAGCCCCCTTGCTGAGATCTCCTTAATGAGGCGCCTAAGGCCAATGCTGTCAACGCCATCATCGTTGGTTAACAGCGCTATAGTCAAACACGTCACCTCTTTTGGTGCGGCAAAGAATTGTCTTGAGCTATAAGGTTTAAATCCTTTTGTCCTCCCACCATCAAGTTTACATATAAGTATACCAGCAGCCTCAGGGTCAATGGTGAGGGCCGATCGCTCACAGGGAGCCCTTCTACTTCAGGTCCTATGACAGGGTCATAGGGGAGGCTCACGATGAACTTGAGCTCTTAAAGGAGCTTGAGAGGCTCTCATCGGCTGACCCCAAGGCCGTTGAATATCACCTCTCGCAGGGTCACATAGCCTCGTGGCTGAGCTACATAGGCAGGGGCGACCTGGCCTCCCTCGTGGACTCCATGACGGACCTCCAGGCGGTGATCGGCCTGCTGAGGGACTCGCTTGCAGGCTTCTCCGACGAGCTCACTTGCCCCCACTGCGGGTTCAAGGGCAGGGTCGGCGACTTCAGGCTGGCCAGGGCGCCGTGGAGGTTTGGGAACTACGTAGGAAGGCTTCTCGTCTGCCCTAGGTGCGGAGGGAGGTTCAGGTTCTTCTACCCGCTTAGGGCGGGCCTCAGGCCCTTCACCGTGCCAAGGCGGGCAGCTCAAGGAAACCCTTAAAACCCACAAGGCCGTGATGCTATTGGTGGGCCCGTAGTCTAGGTTGGTTAGGACGCCGCCCTCACACGGCGGAGGTCGCCGGTTCAAGTCCGGCCGGGCCCACCACCTGCCTCCTAAGGACTTCCTGCTGGGCCGATGGTTATCATAGTCAACCGTTAGCGTCGCGAGGCCTAATAAGAAGCAGGAAGGACAGGGCAGCTGAGGATGCGGCCAGGAAGGCCGGGAAGAGGACAGGGTCTCTGGCTATTATGATGCCTGAGAGCGGGTAAACCCAGAGGCTTCCAATCATGTTGATCATGTTCATAGCGGCAAGGGAGGTTGTCGAGAAGTCTCTGCCAAACCTCTCGACCACATGAGCGTAGTAGACGCTGAATGCCCAGTTTACAAGGAAGCTGTTAACTATCGACATAACTACGAAAAGCCCATAGGGCCTTACCACGAGGGCGGCATAAGTTAACGAGGACGCCACCAGGGAGGCCACGGCGGCCAGCTGCCCTGACCCCAGGTCGAGGAACAGGAGCGATAGTCCACCAACAGCGCCGCCTATGAATGATAGCGCTGTGAGGGCGCCGCTGCCGTATGGGCTTGCCCTGAAGACCTTGGCGGCATAAGTAGGCAGGTACGAGCCAAAGGCGTACGACGCTCCAAAGGCCCCGGCGCCTGCCAGGCCCACAAGGAGTACCTCACGCCACTTCAGATTTAGGAGGTCCCTGGGCCCTGAAGGCCTTGGATTGCCATCGATAAGGACAAGCGATACTAGCGCTAGGGCTAAGCCTATAGCGCCAGCTATTGCTGTGCCGGGCCTCCACCCGACTAGGCCATCAACGAGGCCCCAGGCGAGAGCCATGGCGCCCCCGAGCTCAAAGGCCATGTTGTAAAGGCCCATAATTGCTGAGGTGCCGATGCCTCCGAGGTAGACTAGCATGTAGCCAGCCGGCGAGAAGAAGAGGCCAGCGCCGAGCCCTGCCAACAGCCTCAGGGCTATGACGTCAACTACCCCTCGGCTGAAGGCTACCAGCAGGTCCGCCAGGGAGACTATTGACAGGCCTATCAGGAAGGCGTTCCTGGCTCCAAGTGATGAGGCCACCTCGGCTCCGATGAGCTGGGACAGGGCGGCCCCAAGTATGAACGCCAAGGGCAACAGGCCTGAGACCCAGCCAGGTGATGTGCCAACTATCGCTATTGTCGCAGGGGCTAGGACAAACCACTGCATGGAATAGACGGCCCTGTCAATGAGCACAACAGCTGTAGCCTCCCTGGACAAGTCAGCCACCTGTTATTGAGGAGTAGAGCCTCTCGACCTCCGCCTCAGCGTTATCAAGTGAGCAGGAGGGTCCTCCGAACGTTGTCAGCTTCTCGGCTATCTCCTCCTTGGCCTTCTCATTAAGCACGACCTCAGCCTGGGCGAACAGTACTGCCTCCTCCCAGTCGATGTGATCCTTAAGGAGTGACGATAAGGCCCTCGCCGCCTCCGAGGCCCCGCTGAGGCTGCCCTCTGTTATGCTGTCCCTTAGCCTCTGGGCCAGTGATGCAAAGGCGCTGTGGTCCTCAAGCGCCCTCTTCACAAGGTCTGCTAGATCGCCTCCAAGCGCGGTGAGCCTGGGGAAGAGGATAGCCTCCTCCTTGGAGTGATGACATGAGATTATGTAGTCCAGGAGCCCGTTGAGGGACGCCAGGAAGTCCTCATCGACAAGTGATGAGGAGCCGAACCTCAGCGAGAGCCACTCAAGGGCCGACGCGACCTTCCTTATCAGCTGGTGCTCCTCAAGCAGCTGGGAGAGCGTCTGCTGCAAGGCCTCCTCAGCCGTTGGGCCCTGAAGAGTAGAGGGTTAATATAATGGAGCCAGGTACTCACAAAGGGGGCCCGCTTTGCCCTGGTACGGCTACAAGGGCAGGATCCTGAGGGTTAACCTGACGTCCCAGAGGGCATCAGTTGAGGAGCTTAGGCTGGACTACGTCAAGCTCTACATAGGAGGCCTCGGTTATGCAGCCAGGGTCCTCTGGGACGAGCTGAGGCCTGGCGTCGACCCGCTGTCGCCTGATAACGTACTGATAGCCACGACCGGCCCCATGACCGGCACGCTGGCGCCTGGCTCGGGCAACATCTACTGGGCCTTCAAGTCGCCTCAGACGGGCGCCTGGGGAGAGACGAGGTCAGGCGGCAAGTTCGGGGCCTGGCTCAAGTACAGCGGCTTCGACATGGTGGTAATAACTGGCAGGGCGCAGGAGCCCGTTTACCTCTACCTTGAGGGCGGCAGGGCTGAGATCAGGAGCGCGAAGAGGTACTGGGGGATGACTGTTCATGAGGTCACTGACGCGCTCCGGGAGGACACGGGCGCTAGGGATGCCTCCGTGGCGACCATAGGCCCAGGCGGGGAGAACCTGGTCAGGTTCGCCGCGATAATGAACGACTACGACAGGGCCGCTGGCAGGACCGGCGGAGGCGCGGTCATGGGGTCGAAGAACCTGAAGGCCATAGTGGCGGCAGGAGGCGAGGGAGTAGAGGTCTATGACCCTGAGGGCTTCCTGGCCGCAGCCCTTGAGGCACAGAGCGCCATAAAGTCTGACCCCGGCAACAGGGCGATGGGCGAGCACGGGACCATCGGGGGACTCCTGAGCCTTAACGCTGCGGGCGCCCTCCCCACGGCCAACTTCGAGACAGGCTACTTTGAGGGGGCCTACAAGATATCTCATGAGGCGTTGGAGAGGAACTACATGATAAAGAGGAGGGCCTGCCACTCCTGCGTCATAGGGTGCTCCAGGTACAGCTACGTGGCGGCAGGCCCCTACGCCACGCCGCCCAGCGAGGGCCCTGAGTACGAGACAACTGACATGAACGGCGCCATGCCCATGATAGATAACATGGAGGTGGTGATCAGGGTCAACTGGCTCGCCAACAACTACGGCCTCGACACCATATCATTGGGCCACACCATATCATGGGCCATAGAGGCCTATCAGAAGGGCCTGATAACTAAGCAGGACACAGGGGGCCTTGAGCTTAAGTGGGACGACCCCGAGACCTACCTTCAGCTCATTGACATGATAGCGCACAGGAGGGGCTTCGGGGACGTACTGGCAGAGGGCAGCTACAGGGCCGCCAAGGCCCTGGGGAAGGCGGAGGACCTGGTAAACCACGTCAAGGGGCTTGAGCTGCCGGCCCACGACCCAAGGGTCGAGTCAAAGCTGTTGGCAATTCAGTACGCCGTGATGCCGAGGGGCGCCTGCCACGTCCACCCCATCTACCCATCCTACGACATGATGCAGGTGGACGCTGGCCTCAAGGACTTCGGCCTCCCCTGGCCCCTCCCTAACGCCCTTGCCGAGACAGGGGTTGGCAAGGGCATAGCCTACAAGGTGTTAGCCTCCTACGGTGAGGCCTTCAACAACCTGGGCTACTGCATCTTCTACTCAGCGGCCCCGGAGAGCGGCGTCCTGAGCCCCAGGAGGCTGGCAAAGCTCTACACCACGCTCACGGGGATCCAGGTGAGCCCCCAGGAGATACTGGAGGCCGGCGAGAGGACGTGGCAGCTGAAGAAGGCATTCAACGTTAGGGAAGGGCTTACCAGGGAGCACGACAGGCTCCCGAAGCGCATGGTGACGCCCATACTCTCAGGGCCGGCCAAGGGCCTGAAGGTCGAGAACCCCGAGGGGCTGATCGACGAGGCATATGACGCCTTCGGGTGGGACAAGAGGACGGGCTACATAAGGAGGTCGACGCTCCTCAGGCTCAAGCTCGACGACGTTGCTAAGCAGCTGGAGTCCATGGGCAGGATAGCCGAGTGAAAGGCCTTTGGGCTCGCAGATGAAGTGCGACCCCTTCGTCAGGGAGCACGTTGTTGAGGTCTGCAGGGACTCCTGCGCCGAGAAGTCCGTGGGACCTGAGGACTTCAGGGCCTGCGTCGAGGCCTGCGTTGAGGAGCTCAGGAGGAGGTGTGTCACAGTCTAGAGACAAGGTCGTAAAGCTTCAGGCCGTTGCCTGTCAATATCAGCACAGCCCCCTCAACGTCAACTCCTGCTTCCCTGAGCAGCCTTGCTGCAGCGTAGGCAGTAGCCGAGGTGGGCTCTGCCATGAAGCCCATCCTCCAGAGCTCCTTTGTAGCCTCAGCTATCTCAGGGTCAGAGACGACAACGAGGCCGCCCCCGCTCTCGCTTACGGCCTTAGCTGCCTCGGGGGCCCTGGGGGCGTCCCTAAGGACGAGGCCGTCGGCCAGCCTTGACTCTAAGGACCTGCCTACTGCTAAAGGCCTCAGGTACTTGGCTAGGGAGGGGTTAGAGGAGCCCTGAACAGCGTAAAGCCTTACCCTGCCTCTCGAGCCTCTCCATATTCCAAGCAGCAGGGAGAAGCTGGCCGAGGGCACTATAACTGACCTCACGTCCTCAGGCAGCTCCTGGCCGGCGGACTTCATGCCCTCAAGGAAGACGGCGCTCCTTGAGTGGGACACGTAGAAGCACCTTGAGGAGAGGCCCTCGGCGAACCTAGCGGCCTCCTCCCTTGTGGGCAGCTCAACGACGTTAGCCCCGAGCGACCTCAGGACCTCCTTCTTGCCCTGGGGGGCGGAGGCGGGCACCGCTATAGTAGCCTCAAGGCCTAGGTAGGCCGCATATGTGGCGGTTGAAATGCCTGCGTTGCCGCTTGAGTCCTCAACAGCGCACCTGTACCCCAGGTCCCTTGCCAGCTGGAGGCTGACCGAGGTCCCCCTGTCCTTAAAGCTCCCCGAGGGGTTCAGGTACTCGAGCTTGAAGCCGAGGACGCCGAGCCTGGTCCTCCTGTAGATGAGAGGCGTGCCCCCTTCGCCCAACAGCCTCCCATACTTAGGCAGCTCGCCCTCCAGCTCCAGGGCTCCCCCACACCTAGGGCAGAAGGGGTAATACCTGCCCTCCTCCCCCTTAAACCCGCACCTCGGGCACGTAAGCCTCCACACGGCCCTTCACATGCTGGATAGGCCTAGCGCCCTCATAAGCTCGTTGTAGACCCGTGCGGCGGCCCTCTCGTCCTTAACGTTCTCTATAACGACCAGCCTGCCTACTATGGTCACGGAGGCTCCCTCCCTTGTTAGAACCCTCACCCAGCCCGGCCTCGCCATGACCAGCTCGTTAGCCCTCTCAAGCGCCCTCACGGCCTCCTCCAGGTTGACAGGCCTGTCAAGCCTCACCTTGAACGCCCTGGAGCCGCAAAGCCTGGCAACACCGTAGGAGGGCCTCCTTGAGAGCATCTCGAACCTTCCGAGCCCGCAGACGGGGCACTGGGGGTCTCTCCTAACGGATACCTTCTCTATGTTCATGAGCCGCCCGTCTATCAGTATCAGCTCCCCTGGCTCCGGCTCATCGCCGGCCAGGTACCTGAGCGCTAGCCCTGCGGCCACAGAGCCAGTCATGGTGGTCACGGTCCCGATAGTTGGGATTATGTCGCAGGAAGTGTCCTGGGCCATCTCAGGACTCATGAAGCACCTAAGGCATGGACCCTTCCTCGGGCTTATGAACATGACGGTGCCGTACCACCCGTTGACCCCTGCGTAGACCCAGGGCTTCCCCGCCTTCACGGCGGCCTCGTTTATGAGGAACCTGGTCTCAAGGTTATCGGTGCCGTCAAGCACTATGTCAACGTCCCTCATGAGGTCCTCCACGTTATCGCTGTCTACGTCATCAATTATGGCCTCCACCCTTATGGAGCCGTCTATGCCCTTCACGCCCTCCTGACAGGCCAGGGCCTTGGGCTTCCCCTCCTCGGCCTCCCTCTCGCCAACCATGTGGGTCCTGTGGATGTTCGTGTAGTCGACCACGTCCCTGTCAACAACCCTCAGGAAGCCAACGC
>Ga0080003_1001899_pt1 | contig 10408 bp, 14 predicted proteins | sample JossMetagenome_FD_69206 | JGI IMG/M metagenome (GOLD analysis project Ga0080003, IMG submission 69206) | Hot spring microbial communities from Joseph's Coat, Yellowstone National Park, USA - JC2_E (SPADES assembly) (version 2) | ecosystem: Environmental > Aquatic > Thermal springs > Hot (42-90C)... | reverse complement strand
TCAATAGTCATAACAAGCCTTCCATTGATAGGAGCCTGCCCCTTTGCACTCCCACACAACCCAATTACCGCCATTGTACCTCTGATATGCCATCCAGAGCAGATGGTGTGGCGTGGAATGTATGAGGGTTTTAAAAACATAAGCAAATCCATAGAAAGCATCCATACTCCACGGGTCTTCCCAGTGTGGGAATAATGGTCTGAGTAGCCAGTTTTCATCCACTGGTGTCAGTTGGAAATATCCAACAGAACCCCAGCCATCTCTTGAAGTAATCCAAGTGCAGTTAGACTCTTGCTGTGCCAAGGCTACGTTATACCACCACGGAAAGCGTGGTGATATGATCTGTTTCGCTGCTTTTTCTATTGGCTTTTCTAATTTAACACATCTTGGATTAACCCAAGCTGAACACAATTGCGATATACAAAAGAAGAGCAATAGAATAAATCTTATCATACGGATCCCTCCATTCTATGTGTCCTATTTTCAACAAGCGGGTTGTGTAGTAATACACCAAACCAGCGCTTGCCAGTGCTACCTTTCTTGCCAATGCAAACAGAAAAGCTCCGTGGGAAATCGTAGTGCTAAATGCTATAGCAAAAAACACTACAGCCAAGACGATATCCAGCCAGTGCTTCTGAGCTATAACTTTTAAGTGATTCATAGTTAACCTCCTTTACAGGTTTTTAAAACATCTCTTAAAAGCTTATTTTCTCTTTGCAATCTAAACATGTAGTTTAATAATTGTTGCAATTTTTCAGTGATTGGTTCTTGCTGTTTAATAATTGGTTTTTTCGTGTGTGGAATATCTGGTATAGGGCATCTCACAATCACTTCTTTTGTGATAGGCGGAAGCGTTATTGTTCTTGGTTGCATAGCACAACTAAACAGCAACAAGCTACTTGCTAAAATAATTAGACGCTTCATTTATCATCTCCTTTAAAGCTTCACATTCATTTTTCTGATGCGGTATTTGTATTTGTGGGATTGGCGTAGTAGCTTCTTTGATGATGACTGAGTATCGTTTAATAATCTGTTTTTTGTTTAGCTGGCAATCATGTTTTATTTTGTCATATAGATTTGCATAATAAGATATGTAAGATTGCTCTTGTGCTATTTGCTGCTTTTGAAGTAATATCACTTCGTTTAAATGTTTTATATGATGAAAAGCGTAAATATCAAACGCTACAGCACAAAACAAAACAATTGCTATACCTATTCTAATTACAGTCCCTAAGCCTAATAAGTTCATCATGTTTGCACCTTTAAGTCAGGAAATGGTGTTTGAAATTCAAAACTTGGCAAAGGCAGTGAAGTTGCTTGTTGAATTTCTTGTAGATATGTGTAGTATTCTTGCTTCACTTGATATACAAAATATTGCCTGTATGATGCTTTTAACACTTGACTAAGCCAGTAACTAATGGTAGTGTTGTTATTTGTGTTATATGTTTGGTTTAAATTAGCTAAAGCTGTACTAAAAGCTGTCCCGTTTAAAAGTGCGGTTCCAATGGTTTTTCTAAGAGCTGTAATATCTATACCCTGCGAGGCAAGATAAGTTTCTCCGTTTGTCAAATTTGAAATATCCGCTCTTTGCTTCCATTCTGGGTAATGTTTCAAAATATAGTCGGTGGTTTTTTGTGATAGGTCTTTGATAGCTTTTTGTTTCAGATTTTGCAAAACTTGAGAAGATGAGTTTACTACAATCTGTCCATTAGAAACGCTAACCAACGCATCAACTGGAGGCACAGGATTATACGCTGATGTGTCAATAAATGTAGCACTTGCGGGAGCTAAATTTTTGTCTAATGCAACATTTAACTTACCGTTACTATCTAACCAAACATACATAATTCACCCCCTATCCTGGCAATACTGCATATTGAGTTATTAAGTTCGTTAGAACAAAATTACAGTTACCACCCCATTGCTGACATATAATCGTATAAGAAACTGTCGTATTAGGTGCTTGATCAAAAATTGCTACATCTGTAAAACCCAAACCAATCCCTGTGTTAGGAACCCACCACCACCAGGGAGCCAAGCGCTGGGTTTGATTCGCAGTCGCTACGGACAGTTGAAAGTTATTCCCTCCACTTGCAGACTCATTCCCAGTACTTATAATTCTAAACACTACTTTATAGTTATTAGTCAACGGTTGAGAAGGAGTAGACACTGTAACAGAAAGCAAATTGTAAGAAGTGTTATTAGCTAAAGTTAAGCTAAAACTTTGAGATAAAGTATTTGTTGATAACGCATTATAAAACACAGCGTTTGAATTTAAAGGTAAAAGTGTATTTGGAGTAGGAGTTGCTGACACAGGAAAACCATCCACTAATCCAGCATTAAACGGCTGCCACGTTGTACCGTCGTAAAACATCGCAGGCTGTGTATCGCTTACCCAAATTTTGCCCGGATATAAATCTGTTGGCGTTGAGCTTGAAAACTCAGGTCTTGCGGTATATAGATCTTGCATTGTTGCAAGCATGACACTGTTATTGATCACAGCAGTAACGCTTTGAGCGTTTGATATGACAGTGTATATATCTATCACATCTTCTATCGTTGTCACGCCGCTCGCTGGTATAAAATCGGGATTTTGAGCGTATGTAACTGCGTAGAGAGTATTTGGTGAACTTTGAGTTTGTGCATATATACCTATTTCACTTAAGAGATATCCCAACGATAATGAGCTGTTTGATATAAGGAATCTTAGTCTTGCAGTTCCATCGCCAACTACGCTCACACTTTGTATTGGCACTGTCTGGCTTGGATAAACAAGTGATGTCATACTTGCTGGGTTCATAGTGCTTGACCATGTCCCAGATCCAAGCACCACCTGTGTGAACTGCAAAGTTTCACCAGCTTGAGCCTGTGCAAGCAAGCTTAAACCTTGCGTTGTCAATATCGTACCATTGAAATCAGCCATTAATTATTCCCTCCTTGTGGAGAAATTCGCATATAGTTTGATGTCATCACAGCACCTGCGATGTAGAAGTTCGCATTTTCAACACTTTTAGGAAGATGCGTTGTAATTTTGTATTTTGAGCTCACCATATTAGCTGTGCCTATGTATGTGTTTGCGTTGGCTATGTTTATGTCTGGCAGATGCGTTTGGACTGTGTAATATTTTCCATCATCAAACGCAGAGCCTAAATATACATTGCCCGTATACTCTCTATGAACTCCTATACTATCTAACCAAGAGCGGATATTCTTATATTCGTTTATTAAATTTGCGAGTTTTATATAAGTCTCTTCATCAGATATCACAGTATCAAGTAAGATTTTAAACATATAAGGATTGCCACCATACTCAAACCATTCCTGCAATTCTGCAGTGATACCTAGGCTCTCAAACACTTGCTTGATTGCATATGGTGTGCCTTTATATTGATGCAAAAGAAAGGCATTTTTAATCATGCTTATTTTTTGGTCTATTGTGGTAGCTAACTCGTATCCTTCTATATGCAACTGCCAGGCTAATAAATCTAATAAGTTTTCGTCTGTGATCTGGTCTATTCTTGGCAAAATTAAAGCGTTTATTATTTGATTTTGAATTTCTTCAAAACTTGTATCAAACGTATCAACGAGATATTGAAGGTCTTTAATACTGGATGGCGTTAGCTCTTTAATCATTTACTAGACCTCCATAGTTTACTGTGATATTGTTTGCATATGCTATCTGCTGGATTGTCAAGGTTTGCTGAGTAGGAGCTGTCAAATCTATCATGTAAGCCCCAGCGTCTCGAATGCGTGCTATCAATTGCTCTGGGAGTATATACCTTCCTATCTTGCTCTTAGTCCAGTTGATAAAATCTTGCACTGCTTGATTTACTTGGTTTTGAATGATTGATACTTTAGCTGAATCTTTTTGATTGATGTAATAGGTCACATTGATGTCGTAATAAACAACGCTTGGAGCTATTACAGAAACTTGGTCTGTCAACGGTCTAATGTGGTCTTGTGATAGAAAACTTGTAACTGTATTTATCATATCTTGGTCTGGTATATTTCCCCCAGCTGTGGTAAAAACAACAGTCACTTGACCTGGGCTCGGTGAAAAAACTTCTACATCTTCTATATCTTGATGAGCTGTAAGTGTCCAGTATTTGTAAGCTTTAGCAGGTCCAGCTGTGCTAAATCTTTCCATGCTGAGCCTAATTCTTTGTCTGAATCTGTCGTCTGTTTCTGGATCTGTACCGTACATGCTCGTGGTAGTGTTTATCACACTTGTTACATATGGCACTGTATCTACCAGTTGATTTATTTGTCCAGGTACGTAGCCGTTTCCAACGCTACCCGCTACTTCACAAGCCGCTGGAATACTTACAGATGTATTTCCCGCTGTTATTGTCCCTTCCTGCAAAGTTGCAAAAAATAATGTTCCGTCGGGGGTCGCTCGTGTTCCAGCTGGTATTACAACGTTAAAAGGCAAGGCTTGGTTGATAGAAAACTGCAAAGTAGTTTGTGCTGGCTGGGCTGGTAGTCTTGTGATGCCGTAAAATTCTGCTAAGGCATCAAGATTACTCCCGCTCGCATATGCCAACAGATTTTGCTTCCCTGTTTCATTGATTGCAATAGCCAGTAAAGCCGTTGCGTAGGTTTGCAAATCAACAAGCAGCCTGTCTGGGTCTGCTGGGTATAGTGTTCTATTTGTGATGTTTTGATAAGCATCTATAAGAAGCTCTTGATAATAGGTTGGGTCTGTGTTTACAAAACTTACATCAGCCATAAGGGCACCGTGATAATCTCACCTGTGTCTCGTAACTGCACTTCTATTGAGACTTTTATTCCTGCGAATGCTTTCTGAAGCGTTATGTTCTTCACTTTTACTCTTGGCTCAAATTTTTCTATTGCGTCTGTTATTTCAGCGTTGATTTTGCCAATTGTGATTGCTGTGAGTGGTTGATCTATGAATTGCCAAACATCAGAGCCAAACTCGGGTCTATGAACATCAGTTCCCCGTTGGGTTGTGAGTATTACTCTGATATTTTGCATGACACTTTTGACAGTGTCTTTTTCTACAACTTGCATGATATTATTGTGTTTATTAAAAGCTTTAAAAACCAGCAAAGGTTTCAAAGCACACGTATTCGTGCTGTATTTTGGCTTTTATTATCTTCTATATCATTTTTGAGCTTGTAAAAAGATTTTATCCCCAAGTGATTGTCTGACGAGACCACCGCCTTGTCGCCTTTCACAAAGATGTAATGTGTTTCAAAACCAGTGGGTCCTTGTATTCGCTGTATATAAACCTTGTCTGGATGTTTAATAACTTCATGAGACATTCTTTCGTATTCTTCTACACTTCCAGCTCCGACCTCTTGCCCGTGCTTCTCAAACTCTTCTGAGAGCCTTTTTGCTTCTGTATCATAATTGCCATTTGCTTCTCGTCTCCAGTCGCTCCCGAGATGTGCTCTTATTCTGTTTGAAATCTCTTCAGGTTTGAGGGCTCTGTATTCATTTTCAAGTTGAGTTTGCATCACTTCTTGTTGCAAATTTGCAGGTCGTATTGCTCTTTCTACTGTCACGGGTATCTTTTCTGTTTCTGTGAATGCTTCAACGGTGCATCGGCAACTCGGATGAGCTGGTGGGAACGTGCTTGGTATGTTTGAAGATGGCATAGATCTCAACATAGGTAGTGGCATGCTGGTTATGAATGGTCGTACATCTGGCAAGCTCTGTGGGTCTGCATCAATCATATCTATTGTCCGTATTGCATCGCTTGTTTGAAAAATCCTTCCATCCATTGCATTACAGTAACAACATGTCAGTCTATCTCCTACCGCACTCCATTGATAATACGTTATCTCTGCTTTTTCAAACGCTCTTATACGTGCTGAGTTTTTAAGTTGATTGTATGTTGTGTCTAATATTTGTCTTACTTTGTATTCTGTTTTTTGTGTGAGAAATTGTCCAAATCTGTTTAAAAACTCTCTAATACCTTCTTGCCCCCGCCCAATCGGATGTCCTTCTGTGAGATAGTATTGGTTCATCCATTTGATAACTTCCATCCGCAGTTGTTTATCTCCTTGAAAAAATCCATCCATATAAAATTTCGACAGCTTTTCTGCACATTGTATCGTCCATATATCAGCAGAATTAAACTCAACATCGTGCATCGCTGGAACTGCTTCTTTTTGTGCTTGTTTATAGATTCTTTCAAACTCTTTTGACAAGAAGGCTTTTGCTTCGGCTGGTAGGTTCATTTTTTCTTGCAATTTTGCAAAAATGAAACTTTGAAACTGTTGAAAAGAAACAAAATATTTTGCATATTTAAACGCATCTTCTAAGACTTGATGCAATCTTTCAATCATTTGAGGCAATACTACACTTACAAGCCTGTTTATCTCTTCATTACCTCTGATATCCCAATCATTCTCATGTCCCATTGCCTTCTAACCCCAGCTGTTTTCTTGCTTCGTCTATATTGATTACGCCAGCTTGCAATAATTGAACAACCGCTTGTGCATCGTATAACCGTGCTTGTGCTGATGTCTGTGGCTGGAAATTCGGTAGAGGCTTAAATGTGATATCTACATCAGTGATATTGTAACCTCGTAAGAGTAGATGCAGTTTGTATGTGTATTCTAAGAAGCGTTTGACAATATTTTGTGTTGCTTGTATTTGATTTACGAAGATATGAAGTGCTACAGTGCTCCATGTCTCTGTATATCCAGTTGCAAATCCCAACACTGCTGGCTGTGCTTTTGCTCCCTCTATTGTCCAACGCTCTACGATAGAAAGTATCTCCGTGAGCCCAGTGCCAGCTCCAGCACCCCCGCTTGTGAGCTCTTTGAACTCTGCCTCTGTGCCTTCAAAATGTAGAAATATACCTTGAGACATATTGTTTGAAATATCTTGTGCAACACTTTCTAAGAATTGCTTTTGTCTGTTGGAATATTCCACTTCTGTTTCGTTGGGTGCCTTTGGTAGGCTTGGAAACTGCACATCAAGAAATCCAAGCAGTCCCATCTTCTTTGCAAGACCCCTGAGCTCTGTCAAAAGCTCTTCTGTAATATCAAGAGTAGAAAGAGCTCCTAAGAACGGCGGTATACCATATGGAGAGCTGTCAAACGTCAGTAGCGGTATGTATTTGTATGTAAAGGTGTTGAGCTTTACGGGGTCTAATATCCCAAGCCATTGGTATGGCTCATACTCATCAGTTTTAAAATTGTAATCAAACCATATAGACCAAGCAGGAACGAGTGCTATTTTTTCAACGCCTTTTAAATTTGGGTCTACAACAATTTCAGCGGAAATTGCCCCTGCGATATTGATTTGTGCGATAAGTTCATTTATTAGATGATCTGTGTTGAGAAAAAACGCAAGTTCTTTGAGGTCTTCTTGAGCTTTTTCTGCATCTGGACCTTGCACGCTCACAACATGTCCTGAGTTGCCAAGAGCGATAAGCAAATTGTGAGTTTGCGACAGTATTGGGTTTACCACCACGCCTTTTTCTATGATTTGAAGCCACTCACGTGGATATCGTGGATTTAGAAACCTCCACTTCGCATCTAAAGTATCAGGAACAAGAACTTTCGCAGGCTCAGAAGATACTCTGTGTCTGGGTATTTCCGTTGGCACTCTGTTTTTGGGTATATCATTACCGCCGAAAAACTTCTTAAGAAATTGCTTTATATCCATACTTGAACTCCTCTTTTCTTTGAGATGCAAAATAGATAGGTGTAATCTCTTTTATGTCCTCTTGACTTGCTGCGTGAAGTGCCAAAGCCAAGCTCCAAAAACGGTCTGCGTGTGAATCTTCTGTTTCTCCTTCATATCGCACATTCCCAGCTTTTGTAAGAGCTTTTTTAACAGAATGAAGGTCTTCTATTAAATCTTTGTCTGCTGGAATGCTTATCATTTTGTCGTAAAATACTGCTTTTATTCTGCTTGCAAGCTCATCTTTTGTTTTGTGTGTAAAATAAACAGGTATTACTTTTATGTCCCCCCACTTCTTTACCAGCTCTTCTGATATTTGCATTCCGATACCTGTTTCATCTATTGCAATTTTGCGGGCAAAATGGCAAAGATAATCAATAATTTTAAACTGTTCTGAAAATGGCAGTTTTCTAAGTATCTCTTGCTTCCTGAGATAATACCTTCCTGCTATTTTCTCAAGAATAGATATAACAGTCAGGTCATGCCTTCTTGCAATATCAACACCCAAATAAATATCTCCAGTGAGCTCTTTTACATCTGCTTCTATATTTTCAACAGTGCAACAATGCAAAATTTCATAAGGAAGCAACACGCTTTCTTCATCCATAAATTCACACATATATTCCTGCATCCAGATGTCCTGATTGGGAACGCCTTTCTGCAATTCTTCAATGTCTATATTCAAACCCTGTTCTATCGCATCGTAAATAGTAAGCTTTTGCCTGAACCATAGCTCGTTATTTTCCGACATCTGCCAAAGATGTCCAAAGATATCGCCACGGCTCCGTGGCGTTGATATTACAACAAGTTTTAAATCTTTGTTCCTTGTGATTGATGGGAATATCGCTTGATAGACCTTATATCCATACTTGAAGAATGAAGCCTCTTCAAGTATTACATCCCCCGTAAGACCACGCACACCGTCGGGGTTGGCTGGAAGCCCTATGATTCTGCTTTTGTTTGGAAACCTTACTTCTAAAACATTTGTGGTTGTGTCTTCAAAAAAGCTTATCTCTCCTTGAAACTTTCCAACCTCTCTTAAAAACTCAACATGCCTTTTTACTTTTTCCATAAGCTCTTTTGATTGGCGCTCCGTTGGAGATAAGATTGCTACTAAATGATTCTTTTTTTCAACTGCTCTTAGAACTGCAAATAATGACACTACAAACGATTTACCCGTTTGCCTTGACCACATAATGATTGAATATTTCTTTTCAAACATTTGATTTAAAGCGTATTGTTGATAAGGTAGAAGGAGTTTATCAATATTTAAGCTCAAGTTTCAACTCCTTTAATGCGTTTTTGTCTGGCTCAAAGTTAAACCAGATAACTTCAGTTCCGTATGGTCTTGTTTTATTTTTACTATTCCTCGTCACTCCATATGAGCTTTTAGCAATTTGCCTCTCAACATAAGGATATCCCTTCAGAGTTTCATCGTAGAGTTCATTATGATATGATGAAAGCATCCATTTTCCTTTGGTTTGTTTAAGAACTTCTAAAAGCCTTTCATGGTCTTCTTTTTTAAACGGAACATCATAGTAATATTCTGTTTGATAATAAGGCGGATCGCAATAGAAAAAAGTTTCTTCTGTATCCCACCGTGTAATAAGTTCTTCAAAATCTTTGCACTCTATAGTGACATACTTCAGCCTTTTTCGTATTGCTCTTAAGTTTAAAATTCTGTGCGTTATCATTCTCCCGCCGTGAGATTCACCTATTGCATATGCAAAGCCAGATTTACCTCTACCACTAAAAGAGCTTACAATCAAGTAATAAGTAGCTACTGCGTGATCTACATCTCCCAGCTCGGGCGGTGCTGATGTTTTCAGTGTTGCCTTTGTCTTCTTATAAATCTCTCTTGAATGAAGTAGCCATTTAGCTTTGTCCCAAAATTCTTGAAAATGAAATGCTACACAGTAATAAAGATTAGCGATTTTCTTATCTGCATCGTTTATAACTTCAATCTCGCTCGGCTCTTTCGCAAATAATACCTTCGCAGAACCCGCAAATACCTCAACATATCTTTTATGCGCCGGCATAAGTTTTACAATTGTTTTAGACAACATAGATTTCCCCCCGACGTACGAAAAAAAATTGAGCGGTTTTCTATACTCCATATATTTCCTCCTTAATAAGCTTTAAGAACTCAGGATCAATATTTCTTCTCTTCCCTTCTTCTTCTATCTTCTCAGCTGCTTTCTGCAATTTTTCAGTAATGTGTTTTTCAAGAGATTGGCTCATTTGTGAAAGCTTATGGACTGCCGCTATCAATTGCTCTGGTTCTTCAAAATCAAAGCTGTCTATGTCTTTTGTAAACTCAAGCACTTTTTGAGTAAGCATTGCAACAAGAGATGAGAGCATAAAAGAAGTTGGCTTGCTTTGTGTTTGTTGTACCAATATCTCTATCTTGTCCCACCATTCGTTGTATTGTTTAGCAGCTTCGGAGTAATCCTTATAGGCTCTATGAATAGAAGACCTTGAGATGTCGTATCCTTCTGTCCTGAGAAGGCTTTCAATTGTTTTGAAGTCTCTTTTCTCTTTTTCATACAGATAAACAATCTTTTGTATGATGTCATAAAGTTGTGCTTTTTTCCTTCTTCCCATTACTACTCCCGATCTGGTACAACAATGCCATCGTCGTGCTTTGTGAGGTCTAAGATGTCTATACCATCTGCTGTGATCTGATACAGTTTTATCTTTTCCCTTGCTTTATATGGATGCGTTTCTTCTATTACTCTCACGTATC
>Ga0080003_1001897_pt1 | contig 10419 bp, 10 predicted proteins | sample JossMetagenome_FD_69206 | JGI IMG/M metagenome (GOLD analysis project Ga0080003, IMG submission 69206) | Hot spring microbial communities from Joseph's Coat, Yellowstone National Park, USA - JC2_E (SPADES assembly) (version 2) | ecosystem: Environmental > Aquatic > Thermal springs > Hot (42-90C)... | reverse complement strand
TACGTTGATGCTTGCAGGTGGGCAGGGGTAGAGCATGTGATATATGAACAGAGCCTGAAGAACCTCATGGAAAGGATGAATGAATATATAAAGGACAGGACAAAAGCTTTTGATGACCTTTTTCCGTGCAAAAAGCCAAAATTTGAGCACGTAAAGAACTGGTTCAAAGCATTCAGATTCTTCTATAACTATGTATTCACGAACGAGGAAATTGGTTCAGCGCCACTTTCAAATGAACAGCTGTCTGAATGGATTAAGCCAATTTTGTTAATTGCAAGCATGAGGTGATCAGAATGAGCTTAAGTTAACGGCACCGCACAGGCCATAAAAAAGCTTATAAACAGGAAGTGTCAATATTCTAATTACAATGAGAATTTTAATAATGATGAGAAAAGGGAAAAGATCTATTAGCAAAACGATCACAGCCATAATAATTATAGCTATTATAGTGATTGTGGGTGTAGGTGGTTATTATTACTATAGTACCATACTTCATCCTACAAAGCATGTCACAATTACAAAAATAGGCTTAATCCTTCCTGGCCCAGTAAATGACCTTTCATGGAATGAAGCAAGTTATGATGCAGCGTTACAGCTTGTAAAATACTTCAATTCAACAGGCCATCCAACAATCTTTTCATTGTCAACAGGGGGTTATACAACATCTGACATTCTTCCTGAAATGCAGACGTACGCTAGCGAAGGGTATAATATGATAATATTTGCTGGTTATCAAGGACAGGTTCCTGCAAGTTCAATTAATAATACGTATCCTAATACTGCATTTCTTATACTTGATGGATACAAACTAGGAGGTAACATTGGTGGAGTTGTTGAAAGAGGGGGGCAGTTAGGGTTCATAATGGGAGTGTTAGCTGCCTTGTTAACACATACGGGCAAGGTGGCAATAATTGGTGGGGAAAATGTTGGGGATATAGCATGGATAACTAAGGGATTTCTTCTTGGAGTTAAATACGCAAATCAAAACTTCAATAAGAATGTTTCAGCGATAGTCATATTTTTAGGCAGCTTCCATAACCCCGAACTTGCAAAATCCGGAGCTACAACTGCAATACAATCAGGGGCAGATGTGCTGTACTGCAGCGGTGATGGAATTACAGAAGGCGTTGCTGCAGCTGCTCAAGAGTACAACGTTTACTTCCTTTTTAATGAGTACAACGCAACGCCTCTTGCTCCTAATCAGACGATGGGCGGGGTACTGTTCACATGGGAGCCTGTATTCCTGCAAGCATATAACTACTGGACAACTCATCACAGGTTCCCCACACACCCATTCTATGCTACTTTTGCAAACCATGGCATAACTTTATATCTCTCGCCAAAGGTTCCTGCAAATGTAACTACTATAATAAATAACATATACAACGCTCTTGAAACATACAAGATCCAAGTTTACCAGTTAGCACCAAATGGATCTCTTATATATTCGCCAGTGACCCCACCCTACAACAGCATATCATAACGCCATGAACATAATAAAGTCAATTCAAATTATTTTTTTTATTGTTTTAGGTTTATTAGTTAGTTCTTTTACATTTTTATTTTTTAAGGTGCCGCCTGGTTCAGCATTATCAACATTGCTTTATCAGGGGTTTGGTACTATAGGTGGTATTGCTGGCACGCTGCAGATGACTATTCCACTTTTGATTATAGGTGTTGCTCTTACAGTGCCATTTACTGCAAACTTCTGGAACATTGGAGCCCAGGGGCAGTTCATTTTAGGTGAGATATTTGCCACCTGGATTGGCCTAGAGCTAGTTAGGACGCTCCCGCCGTTTCTTGATATGCTTGTGGCAGCGGTCTTTGGCTTTATAGGAGGCGCTATCTGGGCAATGCCGCCAACTTTAATGAAGCTTTATCGAGGGACTAATGAAGTTATAACTACAATTTTGATGAACTTTGTCGCTGCTTATCTGCTTTTGTGGCTGGTTTCTGGTCCTATGGAGGGGCCTCAGGCAAAGCTTGTTAATGTGCCAGCATCTGCTCCAATACCACCCAACTATATGTTACCTACAATACCTGGCACTACAATATCTTCAGGCATCATCATAGCAGTTATAATCGCAATATTCTTTTACTGGTTTTTAAGATACACTCATTTTGGTTATGAGCTAAAGCTTATAGGCCAAGGCGAAAATGTAGCTTTATATTCTGGAGTAAGAATTAAACGTAATGTTATTCTTTCAATGATCATAAGCGGAGGATTATCAGGAATAGTAGGAATGATAATGGTTTATGGTATTATGCAGACGCTCATTCCTCAATTTTTTGCTGATATTGCCACAAGCTTTGGATATGTAGGCATTGCTGTAGCCCTGATAGCTTCACTTAATCCAATAGCAGTAATATTTGCATCAATATTTCTTGCTGGTATACTTAATGGGGCATATCTCATGGGAGCAATATATAGTGTCCCTATAGATGTGGTAATTTCAATATATGGAATAGTTATGATATTTTCGCTTATTGGAGTTATGATTGATTTTGAAAAATTGTTTAGGAGGAGAAAAATTAAATGAACTCAGCCTTAATTATTTCAATAATAACTACAGTGCTAATAGGAATGATACCTAGGGCAATGCCAATATTTGCTGCAGCGATAGGAGAAACAGTTGACCAGGCTGCTGGCACTCTTAACCTAGGTGTTGAGGGAATAATGTTGATGGGAGCAATTATTGGACTTGTGGTTGATTATTACACTCATAATTTAGTTTTAGCATTTTTAACTGCTGGCTTCATTGGGATTGCTTTTTCAGCAATTCATGGCATAGTTTCAATAACAATGAAGCTTGACCAGGTTGTCAGTGGTACTGCTCTGTGGTTTATTGGTTGGGGGCTATCAGGCGTAATCTACGTCTCATTTTATGGAATATCATCAATACCGCCTACAGTTTTAACTCTGAAGTCAGTTTACATACCATATCTGTCCAGCATACCGTTCTTTGGAACATTTATTTTTGGTGAAGATCCATTAGTATACATTTTGATAGTCCTTCTGATAGTGGTACAATATTTTCTATTTCATACAAAGCAAGGCCTAAATCTAAGGACAGTGGGTAATGACCCACGCGTAGCTGAAGTTATGGGTGTCAACCCAATACTTTACAGGTATGCGGCGTTGCTATTTGGCGGCTTTATGGCAGGAATAGCTGGTGCTTATTTGACTCTTGCAATAGTTGGATCATTCTACTTTGATATGACAGCCGGAATGGGATTCATAGCTGTTGCTCTAGTTTACTTTGGAAAATGGAACCCTTGGAGGGTTTTTGCCGGAACTTTGATTTTTGGAGCGGTTTACGTTTTATACTTCATGATGGAAAGCATTTACCCGGTAATTCCATACGAGTTTTACCAAATGCTGCCTTACCTTGTCACATTAGTCGTGATACTAATAATAGGGGCTAAGGCAAGGGCTCCAGCTGCCCTTACTTTGCCTTACATAAAGGAGGGATAAAAATTGGAAAAAGTCGAACCCATAATTAAGATGCAGGGAATAGTTAAGACATTTCCGGGCGTTATAGCTAATAATGGTATTGATTTTGAGATATATCCTAATGAAATTCATGCACTTTTGGGTGAGAATGGAGCCGGTAAAACAACACTAATGAATATACTATATGGACTTTACAGGCCTGATAAAGGAAGCATATACGTTTATGGTAAAAAGGTAAATATAAGAAATTCGCTTGATGCTCAAAAGCTTGGTATAGGAATGGTTCACCAGCACTTTTCACTGATCCCTTCATTTACGGTGTTGGAAAATATTGCCATAGGGCTTAAAGATATCAGGATCAGGCTGAACCTTGATAAGATAAGGGAAAGGCTTGAAAAGGTTATGTCTGATTATAAAATTTTAGCAAATCCTGACAAGAAAGTTGAAGAATTAACAGTTGGAGAAATGCAAAGAGTTGAAATACTAAAATTACTGTTTAGAGGTGTAAATGTACTTATACTGGATGAGCCAACAAGCGCCTTGACTCCACAGGAAGTGGAAGAACTTTTTAAGAGCCTTAGGAGCTTGGTTAGTGAGGGAAAGAGCGTCGTAATAATAACACATAAGCTGTACGAGGTTTTTGAAATTTCAGATAGAATAACGGTTTTAAAGCAGGGAAAGGTTACATACAAAGGCCTTACAAGCAAGACATCACAGGACGTATTGACAGAGGCAATGATAGGGCGGGGAGTTAACATTACTGAATTCCCACGAGAAAATAAAAATTATGAGGGTGAAATGAGAATTGAAGGACTCAGCATTTATGACAACAAAAGAGTGCCGATTGTGGACAATGTATCCTTTGTTCTCAAAAAGGGCGAGATACTAGGTATAGCTGCTGTTGCAGGAAATGGCGAAAAGGAACTCATTGAAGCGATTTTTGGATTAAGGAAAATCAGCAGTGGCAAGATTTTCATGGACAACAAGCAAATAGAAGGAATGTCAGTAAAGCAGAGGATAGATAATGGGTTAGGCTACATTCCTGAGGAAAGGCTTACCAAGGGAGTAGCTCCCGGTCTAACCCTTTCGTTAAACAGTGTGCTTCATGATTACTGGCATGAACCGTATTTGAAAAACACTGTATTAAATGAAAGCGAAATAAAGAAGTTTGCTAAAAGCATAATCGGCAAATTTAATGTGGCTGCTAAATCAGAGAATGTTTTAGCTAAAAACCTCTCAGGCGGAAACATACAGAAGTTCATAGTCGGCAGGGAACTTCTTAGGTCAATAAAATACCTCTTAGCTGTTAACCCAACTGGTGGGCTTGATATAGGGGCAACTGAAAAGGTAAGGAACTTTATTATGGAGTTTAGGAACAACGGAGGAGCTGTATTGCTATATTCTGAAGATCTGGATGAATTGTTAGCGCTCTGCGATAGAATAATGGTTATGTACAGGGGACGAATCGTGGGTACATTTGAGAGAAATAATTTTGACAAACTCAATATTGGTGCGCTGATGCTTGGAAAGGAGATCAGTTAAGCAGAATATTCTGGTTGTAAAGAACTATTTTAGTATTATTATTTCTATATTCGTAAAACGTTGTGCCGTTGAGCATATAGCCAGTACTATAGGAGTAAGTAAAAACATACCGTTCGATTTCACTCCCTGTTTGGTTATAATATGCAAGAACTTCTTTACCACCTGAAACAGATATAACCTTGAATGGTTTATTGTTCAAAAGCATGACTGTTTGACCAACTTGATAATGTTTGAATAATACAATGGGTTCATAGAAGTAACTGCTTCCAAAAGTTATATTATAGTGTAGTGCAGACAGGTAATACGCTCCAATCACTATTCCGCTTGGCACCTTAACTGTTATTACATAACTTCTCAAAGTTTTGTAGGCAATTATGCGCATCGTATCGTTGTGAATGCCAAGAAGCTGATAAGACCAGTATTCAGTATAATTTATCTTTGTCCCATTCATGTAATCGTTGGTTATATATTCATAGTTAAGTGTAATTTTATAGTTCTTATGGGTGTTAAAAAATAAAAAAACGGATGCTAAAATAACGATGATAATAGCAACTGATGCGTACAAAGTTCTATTCATATTGATCACAAAAAATCTAAAATTAATAAACATTTTACACTAAAATTTTTTTTCTGTACAAGGGGTTCATTAGAGCATCCATTAAGCAGCGTTAACCTAAACGCATATGTACAATAAAGTAAAAAAATGGAAACAATAAGCAAAACCAAATCCTTGGCTATGCACCTGCAGATAGCCTCCAAAGCTCACGTTTGATTTTTTGACGAGGTATACTTTAATGTAAAATATCGTTCAACTAAAGGTTCTGTATGATTTAAAGTTTGTTGAATCAATTCCCGTGAATTTCATAGACAAGTAAAACGTATTTGTTACAAAGCCAAACATAACAAATTACATTGATAGTAAAACTCATGCAGTAGGAATTTTAACTATAACCCTTTGGACATTGGTCCTGTAACAATGAATTTAGCTAACGCAGGTCGCCAGTCAGGATATACCAAGTTTTATTTTTATAAGGTAGCTTAACAGGATCAGGAAGTCCTTGAGCGTAGTAAACTAAAATAAAGTACTTAGAAACAAAACTAAAGATATAGTGGCGCTCTATTCTGGCACAGCATGGATCTAACACTATAATGAATTTCCTGCACGGTGTTTTTTGATGCAACATAACTTCTGGTTACATTCGTGTTTGTTGGAAAACGTTGGTTTCTTACATGGGATTAATAATGTCATTATTTGTTCCCAAGCTGCAGAAAAGCTTTCAAAAAGCAAAACGGTGGTTGCTAATCTGATAACTTAGGCTAAACAGTTGTTTTAAAAGTGGGAAAGCCCTGGTTTATGATTGATTTGAAAATTTGACGAACTAATGTTCAACAGCGAACAGTTGCCTGTATAAAAGAAAAATGGAATTCTTGTAACCGCAGGCTTTTCGCTAGTTAGTGGATACCTGGAGGTCTATACAACCCTTAGTGAGAACCGGCCGTATATGCCACTGCTTCTTCAGGACGTAAACTATACCCTTATCTTTAATAACTTCAGCGATAATTTCTTGATAAAGTGAATGACAAACCTCGCCATTTATGGCGGGGTAAAAGCTTTTAAATAAAAAATGCTATTTTTGTTTTGAGATGCTCTCCTCTGGTTAACTCTTAGGACATGAGGAGCGGGAGCCGAATTCTCCCGCAATACCAGAGGAGGGCATCTACGAAGTTACGTATTCAAATAAGAGGACAAGCATTGTGCGCCTTCTCCCGAACGGTTTTCAAGAAAGGAAGCTCAAGAAGTTAGCAAACATATCAGCAAAACTCTTCAACGAAATTAACTTCGAAAGAAGGCAACAGTTCTTTCAGCAACATCATGTCGACTTCAATACAACGCAGGACAAATACTATGAGAAGTACAAAGAAGAACTAGGAGTTAACGCTCAAGCAATTATGAAAAAGAACAACGAAGCTTGGAACTCTTTCTTTTCCTTACTGAAGCTGAAGAAAGAAGAAAATTGCCACCATTCATGAAACGCGTTAGCCCACCTAAATACTGGAAGGACAAAGAAACAAAGAAGAGGAAGCTAATGCTTACGATAAGACAAGATAGATACATTGTGGACGAGCATAATCATAAATTAATTCTTAAGGACTTCAACATGGAAATTGATTTCGTAGCCAGGTTAAGGTGGTATGGCAAACAAGGTAGGCTTGAAATATACTACGACGAAGCAAAGAACGCGTGGTACGCTTCAATCCCCGTGGATGTAGGTGTTGAAATAACTAAAAAGGGAAATAAAAGCAAATACATTGTTCACGGCGAAAGGAAAAGCGTTCAGCTTGAATCGCTTAAAGGAAACAAAATGGCTTCAATAGACTTAGGCATCAACGTTTTGGCAAGCGTAATAATAAAAGACGGAACTTGGTTGCTGTACAAAGGCGTTAGGACTAAGGAGGATTATTTCTACTTTGAGAAGAAAATAGCAGAAGCACAATCATTAGCAGATAAAACGAAAAATTTGGGCGAATACAAAGCGTATGAAGAGTTGTTAAAAGAGAAGAAAAGGTTGCACGGGAAGCTAAAGAGAAGGCTTCGTCATTTGTACAGGAACTTTGCTTCGCACTTAGTAAAAGAGTTGCACGGGCTAGGAGTTTCAACTATATACTTAGGCTACCCCTTTGAGATAGCTCAGGAGAAGGGCAATAAATTTACAGTAAACGTTTGGTCTTATCGCAAACACATGGATACAATAGAACCAATTTCATACAAAGCTGACAATCCGATTCTAACTGATTATCGCAAACACATGAATACAATAGAACTTAAGGCTCAAGAGTATGGGATAAAAGTGTTTGAGGTAGTTGAGTATAATACTTCAAAGTACTGTGCATACCATGATGTAGAAGTCGAAAGAAAACCTAGGGGAGTAGTTAGTTGCCCTAAAGGACATAGGCTTCATTCAGACCTTAACGGCTCATTGAACATTCTCAAAAAAGCAGTGAACGTAGTTGTTTCGAAAGTAAAGAAGCCTATATCTTTCATAGTATATCACAACAGAGTAGCACCCGTAAAGGGGTGTAACCCTTGAGACCTTCAGGGAACCCTCGCCTCTTCAAGGGCGGGGAGGAGGTCAGCTATAGTATAGCAAATTTTATCTTTAAGCTTTTTTAAATAAAGGCTAATGGAAGAACATTACATAGATGTTGAAGGGGCAAAAATAAGGTACTTGGAAGAAGGTAAGGGTAAACCTGTCATAATTCTTCACGGCGCTTCTTTTACTGCTGATGTTTGGGCAAAAACAGGAACTATAAAAGCAATATCAGATGCAGGCTGGAGAGCTATTGCAATAGATATGCCAGGCTTCGGAAAGAGCGAAAAGGGTAACTTTTTGAGCTTTTCTTCTTTTCTTTCAATCTTTGTAGATAAGCTTAAAATTGATAATTTTGTTATCATGGGGGCTTCTTTGGGAGGAAAAGAAGCTCTCGATTACTCTACAACGTACAGTGAAAGGATCCTTGGACTTATTCTTGTTGGTGCTGTTGGCGTCTGGCTTTTCGAAGAAAGGCTTTCTAAGCTTAAGGATAAACCCGCTCTGCTTATATGGGGCTCTGAGGACACCATATCTCCTAAGGAGAATTACGAAACGCTCATGAAATATCTCAAAAAATCGAGGCTTGAAATAATAGGGAAGATCCATCCATGCTACTTAGAGGAACCAGAAAAGTTCAATTCAGCCGTTGTGAGCTTTCTTAAGTCCATCTGAACGGTGTAGGCTTTCGTAGATCTTCATCTTTACTGCACAGAATGAGCATATGTCCCTTCCAGGAGTTGTTGGCCTTCCACATATTTTGCACTTTGTAATTTCCTGAGTTTCCTTTGTATAGTGCATCTTTGGCTTAACTTCTTTTTCAAAAGTTTGCACTAAGCCAAGCGTAAATCCTGGATATTCCTTCTCAATCTTTTTTATTATAAGGCCTAGCTTTTCTTTTGAAACCCTGTTGAACTCACTAGAATAGGGGCATGGATCATAAATAAAATCAAAGCCCTTTATCAGAGCATAGTGAAGGATCTCTTCTTCAGGAGTTAGAAACAGAGGTTTTACCTTTTTAACTGGATATCCAGGCCTTGCAGGTATCACGGGCCCGTTTCTTAGGACATACTCAAGGTTTCCGTGAACATAAGCAGAAAGCACGTATTGGGCCATGTCGTCAAGGTTGTGCCCAGTTGCAAGCGTATCTGCGCCATGTTCCTCTGCAACTTCGTTGAGCAAGTACCTCTTGACAAGCCCGCATGTGCTGCAGACTGGCCTGTTTACGTAACGTTTTGAATCATCAATGCTGAAGCCGTGCTTCTCCTTGAGCGGAATTATAGCGTAATCAACTCCAAGCTTTTTGTAGTTTGAAAGGGCGACTTCGACGCTTTTCTTTGAATAAGCCGTCCCTCTGTCTATTCCAAGATCGATCGTTATGCCCAAAACTTCAAATCCGTATTTTTCTGAAGCCATCTTTGTTAAATGCAAAAGTGAAACGCTGTCTTTGCCTCCCGAAACCGCAACGGCAACCCTTTTGCTTCCTTCAAATATCTTAAAACTCTCTACATGTTTAAAGAACCTCTTCTCAAACCATTCAACATAATGGTCCCTGCATAGAGCTATGTTAGCATAAGGTATGTAACGAACAGCTTCTTTTCCGCATACAGAGCACTTCAAACCGTTATTTTTTGCCAAGCTGTTTGTTTAAGCTTATCTTCACTTTTTATAACCTATCTTCCTAAGAAACTCGTGTCTCTCCTTTTTATCTTCTTCGTTTTCAACCCCTTTAGGCTTTATCCCGTCTATAACGCCAAGTATGCCCCTACCTTCTCCGTCATCTGTTACTATAACTTTTAATGGATTACCGGTTGAAGCGTAAATACAGTCAACCTCTTCAACGCTTTGATCCTGTTCAGCACATTTATAGGGAAACTGTCCTTTAAGTAAACTATAAACGAGTGCCCTGCGCCTATCTTCTTAGCGTTTTCCACAGCAAGGTTTATGCAGCCTTGATCGTTTCCATCAAACCTTATAAGTGCCTTTCCGCTTGATTCGCAAAAGGCAAACCCGAACTTTATAGTTGGGGAAGAAGAAGCTAAGGTTTCATAAAGGTCTTCAACTGTCTTTATGAAGTGAGATTGCCCTAGGATAACATTATAGCCTGCAGGAACATCAACTTTAACGGTCTCGATCTTCAGGCTCATGAATATTAATTCTCAGCTTAAGATTTAAGTTTTTGGTATAGTGAGTAATCCCATAAGTGCAACTCTTTACTCTTTTTGGTTTTACTGACCTCCTCCCCGCCCTTGAAGAGGCGAGGGTTCCCTGAAGGTCTCAAGGGTTACACCCCTTTACGGGTGCTACTCTGTTGTGATATACTATGAAAGATAT
>Ga0080003_1001895_pt1 | contig 10423 bp, 10 predicted proteins | sample JossMetagenome_FD_69206 | JGI IMG/M metagenome (GOLD analysis project Ga0080003, IMG submission 69206) | Hot spring microbial communities from Joseph's Coat, Yellowstone National Park, USA - JC2_E (SPADES assembly) (version 2) | ecosystem: Environmental > Aquatic > Thermal springs > Hot (42-90C)... | reverse complement strand
TAACAGCCTTGGAAGGATTATTATCGTCGCATTCAATACCGAGGGAGGTGATAATTTGCCCGGAACTATCAAAAAGAACGAAGTACCTCAGAGGCCTCCAGTGGACCTAAAATTAAGCCCTGAAGATGAAAGCATAAAGAATCTGAAAAATATAATAGTCGTCATGAGTGGGAAAGGAGGGGTTGGGAAATCAACAGTTGCTGCCAATCTGGCTGTTGAACTCTCGCAGAGGGGGTTCAAGGTAGGTCTCGTGGACGCTGATCTTCATGGACCAGACATCCCGCAGATGCTCGGTCTGGTGGATGACAGACCTGAAGTAGATGAAGACAAGAAGATTATTCCCGTGAAGTATAGCAACACTCTCAGTGTTATTTCCATTGAATATTTTCTCCCCTCTAGAGATACCCCCATAATATGGAGGGGAGCACTCAAACACAAGATGATAGAGCAGTTCATAAAGGATGTTGCGTGGGGAGAGCTCGACTTTCTGGTATTTGATTTACCTCCTGGAACTGGGGATGAGCCCCTCTCAATAGTGCAGCTTCTTCCGAAAATAACGGGCTTCATCATAGTCGGGACGCCACAGGAAGTAGCAATGCTGGACGTGAAGAAGGCCATAAATTTCGCAAAGCAGCTTAACTCTCCGATACTAGGCCTTATAGAGAATATGAGTGGTTTCGTGTGTCCTAACTGCGGTCATGTAACGTACATCTTTAAGAAGGGAACTGGAGAAAAGGTGGCTAAGGAATACGGGATCAATTTCCTAGGTTCCATTCCCATGGAGGAAGTTGTGGTAGAAGACGGAGATGATGGAACGCCTCTTATACTGTCACACCCTGACAGTCAGAGCGCAAAAAGTTTCAGGAAGATTGTGGATGAGTTGATCAAGATAACGGGTCTGAAGAGCGGATAAAGGGAGTTCTTTTTGATGATCAAAACACTTTCACTTTCGAAATCGTAAGATAAGAAAAATGGGGCCTTGAAAGTATTTCAATAGAAATGAATCTAAACGGAATATTCCCGATTATAGGTAGAAATGGAGCCGGAATAACAACATTCCTCCGTATAGTAGCCACTCAGCTCTTGCCTACGGAAGGGAGTGGGGATATTAATGATAAAGATGTTGTTCTTGAGGCAGACAGGGTCACACAGGAGATTGCAGTGGTTCCCTATGAGGCCAGACCGCTCCCCTAGCTGACTCCTATGCTGACCGTTACCTCCTACCTCATGTGGAAGGGATGTTCTTACGAGGAAGTAAAGGAGAGAGGAAAGGAAGCGCTTAGGTCTTTCGGGCTCGAGAGACAGGAGAATGTGAAGAGCAGAAAGCCTTCCGGAGGACAGAAGAGGAAGCTGCTTGTTACGACTGTCATAAATTGCGAGACAAGCGTTATATTCCTGGGCGAACCGATAACGGGCCTTGACTATATTTCCAGGAGAGAGTTGTGGGCCCTCCTTAATTTCTCCGTCTCTCTAGGTTCCTTCCTCTCCACGCTTACATCAGATTTGATTAAATCCTGGGCTTTTTCGGGGATGCTTGCTCCTTTCCTAGATGCTATACTCCCTGATTACTGTCCAATATACTACATTCCCTATTCATTCAGGTACCTTTCAAACCTTTCTCCAACCTAATACGCCGCCGAGATAACGCAGAGCCAAACCGGCTTCCATAAAGCGACAACGGGTGATTCTGTCCTTGCTTGGGTTGTTCTTTTGGCTGTGACAGCGGTACTGATGTTTCTTGCAGTCAGAAGATACAGGTGGAGGGAGATTTAGGTATCAAAACTTAAATACGAACAGAAGTTGAACTTTCGTTATATGAAAAGGGGGAAGCTTCCCAAAGGCATCATAACGATAGTCATCCTGTCTGCTCTTCTTGACAAGGAAGGATACGGGTATTTACTTCAGAGGGAAGTGAAAAAAATTCTGGGTCAGTCTCTTTCAAGGGGTGAGATATATTCTATACTGAGGCATCTCGAAATAAAGGGTCTAGTTAAGAAGATACCCCTTGATAGGGGACGGAGGACCTACTATACAACCACGGATAAAGGAAGAGATTTCCTCCTCAGCCAGGAGGAGTCACTTAGCAGCACAATTAACGTTCTTCAAAATATTATGAAATTCATTGCATCTCGTCGCTCTATGGGCTGAATTTAAATAAACGTAGTAAATAATTGAGGGATGAACCAGAACATCATTTTCTACGGGAATGAAGAGATCCTGTCCTCCCTTTTCAAGAAGGGTTCTGAAACGGACATTCGTTATTACAATTACAAAATCGCTGGAAATGAAGTCACCTTTCTGTTTCCATTCAAGTTCCCGGAGAGAATACAGCCCCTTGTTAATGCGTGTTCTGTGGCGAACAAGGCTGTAGTAGCTGTAAATCAGCTGGATAGAAGCGTCGGCGAGTTCATTCTCTCTCTTGATTACTATGAGATAAAGAGCCTAGGATTCATAGGTGAGGAGAATGTGTTTAACCAGATGAAAAAATTGGTAGCCCCCCTGGGAATAGATATATTCCACATGTCAGGTAAATATGAGGATTTCGAGAAGTTTGTTTCCTCAGGTACACCCAGTCCGAGGAAATCCACCATCGTTGTGATAGACCAGAGTTTCCCCGTTAGGGGAACGGGGACAGTTAGTCTCGGTTTTGTACTCGGCGGTCAGATCAGGAAGCATATGGTTATGAAATCATACCCCTCCGGAAAGTCAGTGGACATAAAGAATATACAGGTCATGGATGTAGACGTGGATACCGCTGAGCCTTTCACCAGAGTTGGGATAGCATACAGGAATACAGAGCTTGAAGATGTGCCGAAGGGGTCGATTCTATACGATTCAGACTCAATGAGTTCTGCGGAGACTATTAGGCTTTCAGTGAGGAGGAATCCTGCTGTAAATGTTACCCCTAACATAGGAGATAAGGTTCAGCTGAATTTTCTTTTCAATAATATAAATGCTGAAATTTCTGATATTTCGGATCAGATTTATCTCCTTGATCTTGACAGGAAGGCGCCTGTACTGGATGTCCCATATTCGATAACGAATCTCAATTCAACACCTAGACTATTAGGAGCTGGGAAACCTGCAGATTGAAGCTACCCTCGTAATTAAGGGAGAGGACGTGAATACAATTTTCAAGGCTATAAAGCCTGACCATGAGAAGTATGTAAGATGCAGGTTTGTGAATGGTCGTCTCATATGTCACGTGAAGGGTGAACCCAACGACGTAAGAAAAACAATTAATGAATTTCTGGAATCCATTATGTATATGGAGAGAATCTCTTCGAAAGTTGATGCCCGAGTGGGGTAGTTTGGATTATCCTAGGGGCCTGCGGAGCCCCAGACCCGGGTTCGAATCCCGGCTCGGGCATATCTATAAAAGTTAAACTCCGTAACATTTAAGAGCAAAAAGGGATTATAACATCCATGGTGACTCCCTACAAAATCACATTGGGAGATGAATTAAGAAGGCTTGAAAACGAGCCATTTAACAAGGAAATCAAGGACACAATAAAGAAATTTGTCAATGACCTAAAAATAAAGGAAAATATATCTGAAATTAGGAGGATCAATTACATCCAGAGACTGAGAAAGATAGCGAGTTGGATCCCTGATAGTTTTCTGGAACCAACTGAGGAAAGCATGAATGAAGTACTGAAACAGCTTTACGACAATGATTACACTGACTGGACCAGAAATACTTTTGTTGTAATGCTTAAGAAATTCTACAGATGGAAGCTGAAAGAATTACCTGCCTTCATAAAGGACATGAAGGTTAGGATTAAGGAAAATGGGAAAGAGGTTGATGACTTGCTGACTTCCCAGGAAGTAACAGCATTGATTGAGAATTCAAAGAATGCCAGGGACAAGGCTTTGCTCTCTGTGTTATACGATTCGGGTTGTAGAATAGGCGAACTGATAAACATGAGGATAAAGGATCTCGGGTTCGATGAGTTCGGGGCCTTGCTAAGAGTGACTGGAAAGACAGGGTTCAGACAGGTAAGGATAGTTGGAAACAGTATCGCTTATCTGAGAGCGTGGTTAGATAATCACCCATTGAGAAATGACGTCAATGCCTTTCTGTTTTGCAATTTATCAGATAGCATACTCGGAAGGCACCTTACCTATGCTGACGTATATTCAATAATAAGACATACAGCGAAAAGGGCCGGAATCAAGAAGAGGATACATCCTCACTTATTCAGACATACAAGGGCAACTATTCTTGCTTCCAAAGTGGCTGAGGCCCCTCTCGAAGCACAGATGGGGTGGGTCCATGGTTCAAGGCAAACAAGGACATATGTACATCTCTCGCTAAGGGACCAGGATAATGCTATCCTTAAAGCCTATGGAATAAAAGTTCCTGAGAACGAGACTATCCAGGAAGATAAGCCCAAGGAGTGTCCTAGATGCCATACATTGAATCCGAGCGATGCCCAGTATTGCAGGAATTGCTGGATGCCATTTGATGTGAAGATAGCCCTGGATATGGAAGAGAAGGAAAGAAAGACCATAGAGGCTATTAAGAGAACGGACGTTGTGGATCCCCTTGTCAAGAAGTTGATAGACGAAGCGCCTGAAACAGCTAAATTGCAGTTGCTTGTGAGTCTATTACAGGAGATAGTCAAGGATCCCGAAAAGATAAGGAAGTTGCAGGAGAGTCTTAAGGAATAATTTGTTTGTTTTTATTCTCCTTTTTATGGAAGATTTATTTGTTTGGTAAAGATGCATAAGCATAAACTTTGTTCATAAAATTTCTAAGGTTTGAAAAGAAAGTATAATATGAACGTATTCTATGAGCTGCAAGATATTTATAAAGAACAGGACTCTTTTCAAACATACTTTCAAGCCCACCGTGATACAGGGAAGAAGTGATATCAGATATATTCAGACCCCAACTCACAGCTAATTTAAAAATGTCAAATTGCTCTGCTGCCCTCTTATAATTGAAATCTGAAACATAGCTCCACAGTTTGTCATAATCCAGTTTTCTGTCTATTTCATCTAGTAATTTGTTCATCTTACGTGTATTATCTCCGAAACCTTGCTTATCATATGCATCATCTATTTCCTTTTGTATTTCATTAAAACTATCAACTATGGGCTTATCAGTTAGAATACCTATAAGATTTCGGTATTCAGGGTTAGTCCTTGTTACTTCAAAGTAACTTTCACGAAATTTTATGTATTCTTTCGGTTCTATATTATAAAGATGCGCAATATAAATTTGCACTGGATAACGTATGTTAAATGGAGCATCTATCATTACTTCAACAATTGTTTTCACTAGATCAGATAAAGAATAAAGTATTCTATTCTGGAAAATATCATTAATTAATTTGTTGATTTTCCTTGCCCATATTACCATTTCTTCAGTCAACATCAGACTTATCTGCTGCGAATCCCCTAGAGTTGGGTTTGGAGGTATTTCCACATTTATTTCTGTAAATTGCTCCCTATCCATGTTTATAAATTTCTTACCTGCAATTTCTATTTCACTTTCTATTTCTTGTTTAAAAGTATCTTCTGGCAACGCACTTACAAAATCCTCGTATTCTTGCTTATCAAGTGCTTTTTCAATTTCGACCTTAGAAAAATATTTTTTTAAATTAAAAATAATCGTTCCATTATTATACTCATCTGGATATGTTACTATCAACCTTCTCTCCGCATCTAACTGAAAATAGAAAGAAACAATAATTCCATTTATGAAATCCGTTATTGTCGGGAGATCCCCCAGCTTTTTCCCACTCAAAAGATATAGAGACCGCATCCTTTGCATTTCCGAGAATGTCTTCGGACTCAGCACTATACCTATTCTTTTTCTTTGAAAATACTGACTATTTATCTCGCTCATTTTATCCCTCAGGAATACCAAATACGAAAACGTATATAATTATTTACAACCTGTCTTTATTAATTGTGTTAACTAATTAGCAAAACTTTATTGGAAAATCATAAAAAGTTTTTATACTTGAACAAATTCTGTAACTTATGACAGAAAAACAATGGGCATGGATTGTATTGAGGGTGCCGCCAGAAGAGAAGGAACTACTACGGTCAAAAGCGCAGTCATATCATCTCTCTTTGAGCCGATATCTCATTCTAATGGGAATAAGGGGAAAGGTGGAGTAAATGCAAAAGACGAACCTCGTTCAGGAATTTCTGATCCTCTACAATCAGATATTAAATAGCAATAAAAAGGAAGGCATGAAAAAATGACCCGGGATCTACAACGAAATCCCAGTAACTCTCTTATAAGTAACACATCCGTGAATTTAAGTCTTATGGGGGGCAATTTCCTTGAGTTCTGAAAATGAATTAGTGGCCATTTTGAACGAAGACCACAAATTCCGGATTTTGACCACAAAAGGTACCCTAGATATAACAGATGAAGATGTGAAAGTCATAACACAAGGTGGTGAGCTCCCCTCAGGAATTAAAAATTCTCCCATCATTGAGGGTATTCCGTTGCAAATAATTCTTAACGAAATTTTGAAAATATTAAAAGAATCAAAGAAAAGAGATAAAGAGAAACAAGGGAAACAAACGATAGCTTATCGAACACGTTTCACCTTTGAAGGTATTCATTATGATGAATTCCTGGATCCTGTCGATGGAAAACTAAAATTTGTGAAATATAAAGATAGAGAAATACTTGGAGATGTAGAATCAATTACAACGCCAGATCCTGATGAACCCGATAAAGATGTGATTGTTAAGCCCGCACCTCAAATCGCACAGACTAAGACGGACAGAATTTTCGAAAAAGATGAGTTTAATTTCATCAAGTTTCCTCCACGGCCTATCCCTTATGGGACTTTAGAAGAACTTTATATGCGAATTAAAGCGTTTGTTCACAAATACGTAGAAGTGAAGGAAGAGGACGAAGTTTTAGTTGTGTTATGGATCATGAAAGCAGTCCTGTCAGATGTTCTTCGAGATACAAGTTTTCCTTTTATTCACGTCATAGCGCCCTTTGGACACGGAAAGTCAAGACTCCTTCTTGTAATGACTGAGATCACGCCATACGGCTTTTATCTCATAAACATTGGCTCAGCACCTTTAAAGCGAGTTTCCCAACTCTATTCCCCTACTTTATACGTTGATGAAAAGGTTAACATGGATGCCGACACAGCGGCCATTATCAACGCTAAATTCAATAAAAACAGCGTGGTATTAAATGCCGACAATGAGGTACAGCGGGGTATAAATTCAATTATCGGCTACAAAATCTTCGGACCACTTGCTATCGCTAACCGGACACCTTTTAAAGATGACGCAATAGAATCCAAAGCATTTCAAATTTCACAGGACTTTCAGCTGACTAGAAAGGACGTTCCAAGAAAGATTAAAGGAAAGAGGCTGGACGAATTTGAAAAAGAAGCACGAGAAATCAGAGGGCAGTTATTGCATTTCCGAATTGACTACAGGGATAAAATTAACGATATTGAAAGTTCTGGGTTCATTGAGAAATTTGAAGAGTATTTAGAACCTAGACTTTACGAGATCCTATCATTCTTTGAAGACCTCATTGAGATCATCCCTGGTATTAGGAAAGAAATTTTTGAACTTTTAAAATGGCAGATCAAACGTAACGTCGAAGTAGCCATGGAAACACCGAACGGCATAGTAGCATCCACATTCCTAAATATTCTAGAGAACACGGATTCTGAGCATATAATCAGTTATGTAACAGGGGGACAGGAATATGAAGGCATCCCCCTCGTCAATATCTACGAGGAAATAGGGGTTAACTACGCTAAACAAACTGGCAAAATACTTCAGAGTCTGGGGATTCATACTGATCGGCCACGTATTGCCCAGAAAGATGAGGGCGGTAACGAAAAAATGAGACGTATTACTGTTGCAAGAATTCCAAATGAAGAAAAAATCAAGGAGCTGAAAGCAAGATATGATTTGAAGTATGTAGAGGATGAACTTTTACCTCGAATAGAAAAAGACATTCAAGCAAGCTTGGACGAAGAGGTCAATGAGGACTATCAAAAAGGGAATACCCCCTCTTCTGGTAACAATGAAAAAGGTGAAAAGTCAGAACAAACGGGCACTAATCAGAACGGCGAAGCACACGTGGACAATGAGGACGATGAGGACTATGAAAAAGGAAAACCCCCGTCTTCTGATAGTAATAATAAGAGAAAAGAGGGGGAGTTCAAAAATGATAGTCCTCTTCGTCCTCTTCGTCCAGACTCTTCTCAGGAATTAGGACAGAACGAGAAAAATAACACTTGGGATTACTTTGAGATATTGGTGCCTTTTCAATATGAATTTGAGAAAAATGGCAAGATCGTAAAAGTAAATTGTAAAAAAGGTGAAATTCGGAAACTTTCTAGTAAGAATGCCATTTTACATCGAACTTATGTAGAAAAAGCATGTCCAAACGGACATTATGATCCGAACAGTCGTGTGTGTATTTCTGACGAGGGAGGTATTAACAATGAGCAATGAAACAAAGATAATTCAAGATCAGATATACTTCCTCCGTCTTTTAAGCCGTCTTGATAGTGAGCTTAAGGTCTCCTTGACGGGGAAGTCTAAATGGATCTTATTATTTGACATGATCAAAAGTCCCCCCAAAATACCAATTTCAGCACGAACTATTATTAAGAATGAGCTTGTGTTCGAAATTGATAATGATGACTGGACCATAGTTCGGGACGGTTCCTTGAGAATTCTAAATGTATTGGGTAAGTGGGGTGCCGAGGGTTGTTATCACTTATCTTATACCGGCAATCGAAGTATTCACATCAAAGTTTATTTTGACCCAGGAAGCATAACACTTGAAAACAAAACAAGGGAGATCCTTGAACATATAGATGTTTCTAATGTATCCGAAGACACGGACGAAAACAAAAAGGACGAAGTTAGAAAATATTTAATCAGAACTGCAACTAAATTTTACATCATGCGTCAGTTAGCCCTGTCTACAGACACAAATATCGATATGAATTTAGCACGTAAGCATCTTATTCGTCTCGAAGGTTCCATTAATGAAAAGTCAGGAAAGTACTGCATGCAAATTACGTCTGTCCCAAAAGAAAGACCGGAAAATTATGAGGTTGTAGTACCCGATAGTTTACCTGAAAGGCTGTGGGATTTATCATTCATGACGGTCGAACTAAACGCATTTTTGCAGGTGCATTTCAAAAAATCTACAGCACCAATAATTTACGGCCCAGGCAAACCCATTGATGAACCAGAACGTTTCATAGACATTCTTAGGCCTGCATACGTTAAAGGGTATAGACACTGGATCGTGTCGTCTATTTCAGGATATTTCAAAAGACACCATGTCCAATTTGACAAAGCTAACTATGTTATAAGGGAGCTGGCCAAGGGAGACGAGGAACTGTCTTCAAGACTGTACACTGTAAAGGAAATATATAGAGCAGACGAAAGCAAGAGGATTCCTGGACTACCAAAGCTTATCGAAATTATCAACGAGGAGGTCAAGGACGGGAAGTTAAGCTCTGAACTTGCCAATTCAATTGTTTTGAAGCTCAAGGGAGGAAATCGGAATGGAAACAACTGATGATGTAAGGAAGGAATATATAAACCCGCATGGCTCCGGTCCAGAAACATCCGTAACCAGAACGCCTAAAGACTGCAAGTATTTCCACACATGCTCAGCCAGTCTGTGCCCTTTGGATCCAGACATCTCAAAGAGGATATGGCTCCCAAAGGAGAGTGACACGGCGGAGATATGCCGTAACACTGAGTTTGTAGGCCTGCAGTTCATAAAGACACAAAGAAAGATCGTAAAAGCATTGAGGAAGAGACCAGGGGAGTGTGATGACTTCTTTACTTTCGAGATGCTCAACAGGGACTTAACCGTTAAATCTGGAATAAAGGGGATTCCTTTGGATCCCCCTGACACGGTCAAGGATGCATTCACATGGTACAGGAAAAAAGAAAAACTATGGATGGCCCGGCATCTTGAAAGAAGGGAACTTTCAGCGAAGGAAGTCCAGAGGAGAAAGGTTCACATGAAAGCTTTGAGGGGAGGGATTGAAGATAATGACTAATTTCGCTAACATTAATCAAAAAATGTGTTCATTTATTCATTTTGGAGAGGTATCGGGGTTAAGACGATTAATTACACCTTTTGACCCCCATCTCTCTCAAAATAATCCAGCAAAGAGGTGGTTTGAATGAGGTTCTCTATTATTGCTTTGGCAGTTTTAATAGCCACACTGATAAGCTTCCTGATCGGCTATGAGGATATAAGCAAGGCAATTGCTAAATTTGTTAAAAGAAACAGGAGGTCTTGAATATGGAAAAGACGGTAACGATTTCATACGAAAACGGAACCGTGACTGTACCGATGTTTTCAAGAATCAAAATCTACCGCAAGTTCGGGGGTTCCGTAAGGGGCTATATCATAGGAGAAGACGATGAGCAC
>Ga0080003_1001894_pt1 | contig 10431 bp, 11 predicted proteins | sample JossMetagenome_FD_69206 | JGI IMG/M metagenome (GOLD analysis project Ga0080003, IMG submission 69206) | Hot spring microbial communities from Joseph's Coat, Yellowstone National Park, USA - JC2_E (SPADES assembly) (version 2) | ecosystem: Environmental > Aquatic > Thermal springs > Hot (42-90C)... | reverse complement strand
CGGCAATGAAAGTCCCCTCCTCAAATGGGAGTGGATCTCTGAACCACCCGACTGCCCCTCAGATGTACACCCGAATCGATGATGGGAATGATGAACCCCTTGAAAGAGAACGCTAGCCCTTCCAGGGCGGGAAGGAGTCAGATATTGGCCCAATCCATTTCTCTACAGTTTAGGAGTCAAATCTCTATTTTTATAATATAAAAGCCTTGGATTACGTTTGTTCATAGACGCGTTAATAGCCTTGACTAAGGGAAGGCCTTTTCAAGGAATAGCATTACTTGTATTGGAGATTAAAGGATTAATGGGCTTTACCAGAACTGATAATATTGAAAAGTTTTATAGATCGTCATCTGCTAGATGAGGACAAACTATTCAAAAGTAGTCTTCAATATAGAAATTATAGTCAACTTTATATGGTTATCAGGACCTTAAAAAGAATAATAGATGATAGGGTATGGAAGATAGTTACTATGTAGTCTGAGTTAAAAACATTGTTAGTTAAGTTATAAGCTTTTTCGTTAACTCCATCGAGCTTATAACTAACCATCTAATAATGTTCTCATCAAGTGTTTTATCTCTATAAGTTAAACTAATTAATACCTTGTTTTCTCCTATTAAAGGTTCAATAACGATTTCCTTATAATTTATGCTCTCGCTAGAGATATCGGATTTACTGTCAATCAGTCTGACTCCCATTAATTTAGGAGAGCTTAATATGTCGGTTTTGACTTCTTGGGGAGGTTCCAGAAGCTTTATTTTTCCCTCCTCAACTGCTTTAAAAGAGAACTCATAGCCAATTATTTCCTTCTCAAATAACTTCAAGTATTTATCTTTAAATTCTTTATAAATTTCTGCTATAATCTCGTCGCTTATCGGAGGTTTGAAAGATACGGAAATGAAGCTGATTTTACCTCGATTTAATAATGAAACATTGTTCCCTTTTATATTATTAAAGATCAATAGATCCTGAAATCATGTTTTTGTTGCTAGAAAGTTTAAAAGCAAGTTAACTAAGTCTTTATCTACAAGCCCAGCATTTATAAGATTTGCCACGTCCTCATTGACGAACCTTCTGTTGAGTATTCCACTTATACTTGCTGAAGTTATCATAGTTAATTAATTTAATTTTTGAATTAAAAGATTATGCAAAAAGACTTTACATATGAATTGGCATTTTTTGCCTAAAATTTACTTCTTTACATGCATATTTGAACAATAAAAGGATATTACGATAATAACTTTAAAGTAATTAATAAGATAAAATATTTATTATTTAAGATCGAGAGTATTATATTAAGAGACAATATGTTTAGTACATTGATTTTAGTAGGAATGTTAATGCCTTTTTCCAATATCTTTCATTACAGCCTTATATAGTTATAGATATTACAGTAATAATAGAGATATAATAAATTCTGTATATATAAACTATAAATTATCTTATCTGAGACAAATAGTTAAACTTTCAGAATATATAGGTTATGTCTCTAACAAATCAATGGAATTATGGAGAAAAATAGTATTAGGAGATACTTATGATGATAAAGGTAAAGAATTCATGTTGACTTTAGTTAACTTCTTGGATAGACTTACTTTAATCAATTTGGTTTACTACAAAGAGGAATTTACAAGAAAATTGTTGGTGTATCTGCTATTGATAAATAACTTCTTGTTTATAGTTAATGTATTGATGATGTTCACAAGATTGTTTATTGACTTATCCTCTCTTATGTGGGGTATAAATATTGTTATATTGTTTACTTTCTATTATTGGTAAAACTATATAAATAAATTACTTGACTTTAAGAAAATTTTTGACTAGCTACCTTACTTATTTATTTGAAGGATTTCTAAACCTTAGTAAGAATAGTATGGTGGCTAATGATACTGCTACTATTAAGATAATAGCTATTATAACTTTTGGATCATGTTCCACGACAAAAATTAGAGAAATCTGATTCACTGGATAATAAACCACTTGTTCGATCACGGGTTTGGTTACGTAGAAAATTGTCGAGTTTTTAGGACTTATCTGGAAAATTGTGCCATCGAATTCATAAACCGAAGGTATTTGAAAAGTACTATTTGCAGGCCCCTAAAAATTTACCGTATATATCACAGAACCACTAGACTTTATACTTTTAGAAACTTCATATTAGTTTGCCCATTAATTTCCTATCTAGATAATTTCTAAATTCCGTACTGTTTTCACCGTACTTAACTAAATAAGAAAAACATGAAGAGCATACTGGTTTATTGTTATATTGATTAGTAGCTGTGTCACCACAGAAGACGCATTGACTTCTGGATGACTGCAAAGGAGCTATTTTAGCCTTAGATATGAGCTCATCAGCTACGTTTTTATACCTAGTGATAGTTACGACCTTACTTCTGATCTCATCTTCTACGTTGATCGGCTTCACTGTAGGTCTCTCATCTGTAGGAACATAAACGTGAATTATTGTAATTGGTTCTTCTGTTCTCACAAATTTGTAATGAGCATAATTTTTATTATTATTTTCATTTTTTATTACCTCAATTTTACTTAACTCTATTTCCTCTTCCTTACCGTTATCATATGTAATTTTCACTTTCATTTAATTACTGGCATATGAATACGAAATTATAAATTTCATGGTATACATATATTAACAGAGAAAATTTTCTTAAACTTAATGATCAATATGTAGAATTCATGAGACAAACATAACCTAAGCTGATAAACAATTAACGAACACTACAATATAAGTGAAATTATCATAAAAGATTTAGGAATTGTTAAAGCAATTATTTGATAGAAATCTAAAATTCTAGGTTTTTAATTATATAATTTTCATACAATTACGGGATATAAGTAAATTATCTTCAACATCCTACTACCTTAATACGGCTAATCTTAAAAATTTTTCAGCCAGATTATTCAATAAACTTTTTTACATAAAAACGGTTTAGAGTATCTAATGAGAACCCACTTATGTAATGCTAGAATAGTGTTTTCTACTGTCTTTTTGCTGGTACTGCTCTTAATATCTATGAGTATTAAGTCAGAAGCTCAGATATCAGCTGCATTAACTGCGAATTTTATAGACGCGTCTCAACAAAGCGTTAGCGGAAATAGTATATTTTACTTAGTTGTAGAAGTAAGCGGGAGTGCTAGTTTGTCAGGTTCGTATTCTATTAGCTCCATCTCAACCTACCTGAGTGGTTACGGTATCCCTTCATATTCCCCTCCTGAAGGAACGGTTGTATCTAAACCGTACGTTTTAAACGACACCGTCTACTTTATTTACGCTCCTAATATAACCTCAATTAACCCATCATCACCAGATATTAAATACGCGTATTTAGCCTCAGTGGATTACAGAAACGGGATTTGGGGAAATCTTGATCTGATCATAGATCACGGTTTCACCGAAGCTTTCTCGTTATACAAAGGGGATATATACGCTATATGGTACCCTAACATCTCCTCCTCAACGCCTTACTTGATCGTGATTTCACCCTCACATCAAATAATTTACAATAACACTGTCCCAGTGTATAATGTAATCTTAATATGCGTTCTCTCCAGTGACGTAATAGCTATTGCTAATTCAACTAGTAAGTTATCCCTCCTACAACTAAGTAGTGGTTCGATATCCTCAGTATCATTACCTCCTGAACAACTCTTTATATATAACTTATCTACTAAGGCTTTAACTCACGTTCCTAATTACAAAGATATAGAGCCAACTTCCTTCCAAAGAGTTAACAACCACACATTCTTAATTGACTTCTCCTCTAACAGTTATTCTTACATAGCTGAATATAACGTATTAAACGACAGTATTTATAAGGTAAAGCAAGTACCCGGTACTGCAACAGTAAGTTATTATAATGGTCTGGTCGCAGTTAGCTCAGTGTATAGAAATAGTCAGACTCAGTATACTTACTATAACTATGTCTTTAAACTATCCGACTGGTCCACAGTCTATTTCAATAGCGGTTCCACTACAGCCCCCAGTATTTCTCTCAGTATAGGTGAAGCATTAGTAGGAAACACCACTATATACCTTTTCACGGTAAAGGTCGACGGTTACTTAGCCTCGTTATTCCCACCTACTTATCAGTTAACATCAAGCCCGTCCTTGGTATATATCGGAGGAATACCTCAGCCTTTCTCAATTCATTCAAATCAAGAGCATTACAACGGATACACTATAGTGACATTATATTGGTCGGAAAGCGTTCCATCAACGTATTCAGTTTTCGTGAATGGTACGCTTTTAGGCTCTACAACGGATAACATTTATTACCTTAACTTTACTAAGAATGAAACTGCTTATATTACAGTGGAGGCTCAAAATTCTCTAGGATCTATCAACGAGAGCATCATAATCCACATCCTAGTTTATAAGGAAGTAACAACTTCAATTACCACTACTGTAATTCCATCAAATACGACAACTAGTATTCCCACAACCACATCTCATCAGTCCACGACGTCTTCGACAACTTATTCCCAGATGGTCGTAGATAGTACGACACCCAGCACATCAACTATCATACCCACCAAATCTGCGAATTCTTCTAAGCAACTTTCAATACCGCCTATGTACCCCGTCGAAATAATTATAGTAGTAATTGCCGCAATAGCTATAGCTTTACTTGTGGCGAGAAAAAAGTAAATTAATAGAGTAAGCCTCTTGGTCTACTACCCGTAATGTGCCACATACCTATATACGGGATCAACCCCAGTACAGCCCTTCTCTTGTCTGTTAATACTTTAACAAGGACCTCCAACATGGCAGAGTAGTAGTTATCCTTCATTTTCTCTATTTTCTGTTCCAGCCGCTTTTTATCTTCATTAATTAAGGCATCGATTAATTGCACTAGAAGAACTTCCAGTGAATCTGGAGGATGTCTTTCTTCGATTTGTTTTGCTATAATGTTAAAGAAATATTGTTTATCCTTACGGCCTAAAAGTATTAGACTACCAATATATATCGCGAGATCTAAGGAAGTCCCCGAAATGATTAACTCCTCCTGACGGTCGTTAAGTATAACACCAGAAAGATTAGTAATTATATCTATTGCACCCTTTATATCCGTGCTTTTTACTTGATTACACATATTCTTTAAATCCATAACATCTTGTAATATAGTCTTATACTCATACTTCTCTCCATTAGCCAAGCTCTTCATTAACTTAAGCTGGTACATCTTAATCAAATCCATACAATCCTCATCCGTATAATCACCTTCCTTTACTCTTTTCCAGACTTCAGAAAACCAGTCATTACTCAGTTTTTCCACTAGTTCGATTGTAGTCCTCACAGACTCAGTCTTAGGGTGTGTAAGTAGTAATGTATATCCAATTCCGGCGTCTAATCTCTTCTTCAATAAGGCAAGCTCTTTGTAGATTAACGATGAGTTAGTTGTTGGTATAGTCATTAAAAAGTCTGAGAGAAGTAAAGCTTCATCCTTATTCAGTGGTATCTCTTTCACTTTTGTAGCTGACCGCCTAAATTTTTCATATAGAAAAGCAAACTTTATTAGATCCTTGCTTGACAATGCGTAATCCGCAAGACTTCCAAATAAGATCGTGGCCCACAAGGGATCTTGAACTTCCAAATGTGCTAGTTCTCCTCTCTTATATTTAATTAAAGATTTAGGAAATATTGAATATGCGTCCTGTAACTTTTCTATTTCTTCTTCTAGTCTTTCATCTTCTTCATTCATAAGGTAATAGTATGCTATGATAGAGAAGAGTCTTGCAAAAACCGTGTTCTCTTTTGCCCTCTTTATCAGGTCGGGTATTACACTCTTAACCCACTCGGTTCTACCGCTTTTTACCGCTGAAACCGTTATTTGTATTGCAGTCTCAACACAATCCAGTGGTGATTGTTTACTACTCAAAACCAGCTTTATTTCAGAGACGAGCTTATACGGAGCTAGCAATGTATCTTCTACAATCTCATTCATTTTCTCCTTGTCTATTTGTGAGGAATTCTTAAAAGTCGAGATTCTAGTTCTTAGAGACATACAGATTTCTTCTACTCTTTGTGAGGAATTTTCTATTAAATTAGGTGATAATTCTTCAAGAATTTCCTTGACCACCCTATTTACTTTTTTCCCTGAGATAAGATAGTCCCTAAGTTCTCCAATATTCGGTACTTGTAGGAAGTCTAAATCCATAAGAGAGTAATAATATAACTCAATCAGAGACAGAGAGTTTTCAGGTTTTAATACTTTAATTATTTCTTCTTCGAGGGCTTTCTTTATTTTATTTACATCTATCATGTCTATGAGGTCTGTTCCATATTCTTCTGAAATCTTTATCTTTATATCTCTGTTTACTACAGAAAACCACTCCAATATTAGATCTTTTTCATTATCAAGTTTCCTTCCGTTAATCTCTAAGGAAATTTTACCTAACATCCTAGGTATCGGCAGACCATAGTCTTTAGCAAGTTTCAGTAGCGGTAAATACCACAAGACTTTGTTAGGGTCAGCATCAAATATCACGTTAAACATATAATCGAAAAAGTAATCGCCAAAGTCCACGTTCTCAGAAGTTAATAGGAAACTGAGAGGAACATCGTATACTCCCTTATCTATCTTTACTGCTAAATCTTTTCTTTCAGTAAGCGAGAATATCACTCTACTGCCTGGCTTTATCATTAAACCCTTTTTAGGGCGAATTACACGGTATAGATCATAGGTCAAAACTCCAATCAACGGTTCTTTATCGTTTAGTTCTTCTGCTAACTTCTCAATATATTTATAATCCTGGGAAATACCGTGATAATCCACTATCTTAACCTTGAACCCGAGTTCCTCAAACCTTTTTGCAAGTAGAGATGCGAAAGTTGACTTACCCGACCTCAAACTACCTAAGACGTAAACGTTTTTCCCGTTCAGTAGATTCCTTAAACTTAGATCTAATAAATCCACAAACTCTGGATATTTAGGACTTGAAAGCTCCATGTCATAGCCAGAGGAATAATCTGATAAATTCTCTAAAGCTCTCTCGCTCTCCCCAGGTAAAAGACCGAGAGAGGAGTCTAAGTAATAGTGTATAACCTCCTTCCACTTGGGGGTTAACTTTTCCCAGTCTTCTTTTAAGTTGGTTCCCCTATAAGACTCCTTTAGAGCGTCGATCGGATCCTTTGATGTCGGTTTTTTGTAGAGTAGTAGCTTAAACTTATTTAACACTTTAATTTGGTCATTAAGTTTACCCCTTTCCTGAAGCCTTATTGCCTCTGCGATTAAAGAAGGCACATAAGTTACACAATTATCGAAAGGGAGAGATGAATATTCTAAGACTTTTACCTTATCCGAAACCTTGTGTTTATCTAGAATCTTTAACGCTTTCTTATAACCAAATATTAGTACGTTACCGCTTAAAGTTGTCGAACCCTCACCCAGTTTAACTTTACCTCTTATTAGGTCTATTACGTAACCTCTACCTAGTATTATGCCTTCCTTTTTACTCCTAACTTCTTTGGAGTAATTTTCAAGCTCATCCTTACTACTAAATTTGGTTGGTACAAATACTATTCTGTCATTAGTTACCTTCTTAAACAAGGATTCCATGAGCGGGGGCATTGAGATGAACATTAGTCTCTTCGAAAGGAATCGTTCTAAATTAGAGATAGACGTAATTTTTTTCATATCAATATAAACAAAGTGACGTTGGTATATAATAGTTAGCCAAAAACAGTACGTGATGCGGAAAAGAAAAAAGACTTAGAAAACGAGGACAATTTTCGCTTCACTACTTTTTAGAGCGAACTCCGATACACCACTTATTTTCACCGGGTAAGCGAGTTTCTCAATTCCCTTAACCTTCATTCCAAGCTCGCAAGCAGCAATTTCTAAGTCTTCTCCAGCCATATCCATTAAATTCTCCACATAGTATTTCAACGGTTTAGTGTTAGGTAGAGTTATTTTCTCGTTCTCTTCAGTGAGTGCCTTTAATGCGTCCATAGTGAAGAACATGTAGATCTTATTTCCACTCGCAGCATAGCCTATCGCCGTCACTATACCCATGTACATCTTCTCGTGGTCTCCCGATACCATCATAATAGCTACGTCAACCATTTCTCTCCTTCGCCTCCACTATTTTTACAAGGTTGTACCAGAATAGAGCTAGACCGACATACACGACCACGTAGCATATGTATCTTGTGGCCGTCAAGTATCCATCATACTGTGTTTGCTGAACGTATACTGCAAAATTAGCCGTGTTCAACGCTATCTGATTTGCATTGGCTAAAGTGCTTTCACTGAACTTGTACCAGCCTATCGCAAAAAAGGAAAGTATAAGGGGAGCTAATAATCTTCTAAGATATCTTGACTCCAACATAGCTCACAACCTCTCTTGAACCTTCACGGCTAAGTAAACTCCTCCCAACATTCCGAACAAGAATATTATGCCGTCGTAACCTAACTGGGCGAAGTTAGTCCACATCAATCCCACGTTGCAGCCTAAAGCCATTCTAACTCCTATTCCCACTAACATCCCTCCCAAGAATCCTATCAGTAATCTCTTCTTTTCTCTAGGTATTCTAATCTTAAAGTCCCCACTAAGGAATGAGGCTGTAAAAGCACCAACACATAACATTATTACCATTAGTGTGCTCGGATCTACGATAGGTAATGAATCGTTAAACCACGGTGTATTAGTGAATAAGTTAACGCCGAAGAGCATTAGAATATACTCGAAGAACCTTCCTCCATCAGAGGAAGTTATGACTAGATAGTTGAACGTATAGCCTGCACCAGCGATATATACTAAGATTATATCTAACGCAAGTAAAACAGTAGCTAAATTAGTTCCGTAAGGTTTCTTAAGAAGTAATAAGTCCTTTACCTCTTTCTTCCAGCTAGTTTTAGTCTTTTCCTCTCCTAGTACTTGACCTTGAGGACTAATAGTCATTGAAATAGGTAATCCCTGAGGTGCCATTCTCAAGTTAGCTAACCACTTCTTTTTAGTGTACTGCTGAAGATATATGCCGAGGAGAACTAAAGGTAATCCTAACATCAAAGTGGTTGTATAGATCGCCATGGGAGAGACAGAATGAAATATATCGTAAGGTAAGTACTCTACGTAACCCCCCATAGTTGTGGAGAATATACCTTTCTCCATGGTATATTGTTGGAAGGGCCAGATACCTACGGCGAAAACATAAGTGCCTATCATCATTCCGAATAACTCTATCCAATTTTGCACGTAACCGCTAGCAGCTCTATACAACATTGATAGATTGCATCCTCCGGCTAATGCCGCACCAAACCCAAATATGAACGAGCCTACGAGTATGTACCACCCTGCAAAGTAGTTGAAGTAATATTGATCAACAGCGGGAATAGCTCCGAAAGCGACGAGCAAACCACAACCTAAAGCCGAAAGTCCGAAAAGTATAAGAAGTGCCCCGAATCTTTCAAAACTTCTAGTTGTAAAAATAGATGTCATAGCGTTAACAAAACAGTAGTTGCCCCTTTGGGCGACCCAACCTAAAATAAAACCACCAAGTGCAAAAAATGCATAAACTTCAGCCCAGCTTTCTGAAAAAACTGGGCTCAACACCATTGGAGGGTTTGCCACTTTTACTTCACCTTTAATATCCTTACCTTGTATGTATCACCGTCCTTAATGACGGTAAACGGGTATCCTAAATTCTTTGCAAGCGAAGGGAGAGTGACGTCAACTGCAGGCTGGTGGTCTGTCAGTACTTCTAATACCTCTCCTATCTTCATCTTCTTAAGCTTCTTACTCGCCTCCATTTCCGGTACTGGGCATGACTCCCCCCTTACGTCGATCACTACATCGGGATTTTTCGTCTTTAATTCCTCACTCATAGTTTAAACCTCAAATAACTAATTGAAATTAACGCATAAAAAAATAATTCATTTATAAACCTTTTAATTATTTTATGTGATATAAAGGTAAATAACTACTGCAAGATAGAAAATAGAGCCGATAAAGAACCAAATCTTCCAATCGTTTATCTTCTCCCACTTCTTACCTATCAATGAGTCTACTGAAGGACCAGCAACGCCATTAAACACAATGTAAAGGTCTAGAATCATCATGAGAAGGTTTATGCCATACTCTTCAGTATCAGCCCAATATGCAGAGAGGAAATATATCAAGTTTTGATAAAAAGCCACAGTATTAACAAACCTTGACATTGTCCCAGTGAGGGTGAGCACGCCGAAACATATTTCTGCGATCATTACAAGGATTCCAACCAGATAAACGTGGGGTAAGACCACAGATTCGAGGAATCCCCTCATTAAAGGACCTTGCAGTAAGACTTGAATTGTAACCCCAACATAAGATGTAGAAGCAGGGTTAAGATAACCTGGTTTCAAAAGCTTCTCGAATACACCAGCATATATCCACGTAGTTGCTAGTCCTAATCTAGTTAGTATCGGGAATAT
>Ga0080003_1001892_pt1 | contig 10441 bp, 9 predicted proteins | sample JossMetagenome_FD_69206 | JGI IMG/M metagenome (GOLD analysis project Ga0080003, IMG submission 69206) | Hot spring microbial communities from Joseph's Coat, Yellowstone National Park, USA - JC2_E (SPADES assembly) (version 2) | ecosystem: Environmental > Aquatic > Thermal springs > Hot (42-90C)... | reverse complement strand
TTTTAGTTAAATTAGAATATGATCCTAAATATGTCGGAAAAGAAGACCAGAAAAATCATCTAATCTTAACAGTTCAAGATAACGGAACAGGAATACCTAAAAAACTGATTCCAACAATTTTCTCAACATTTTTACAGGGAACAAAGTTTAGAGTAAATAGGCAAACTATGGGCGAACAAGGTATCGGTGCAACAGGTGTTGTTTTATTTAGTCTTATAGAAACAGGTCAACCAATATTTTTAAAGACAGGCGATGGAAAAGAAACAATAGAAGCGAGCATAAAAATGAATCTCGAAACAGGTGAGAGTGAAAACAAGATAGAAAAAACATATCCAGATGCATTTAGAGGAACATTATTAAAAGTTCATCTTGGAAACGTATTATATGGAACAGGACAAGTGAGTGTAGATGAATATTTGAAAGAAATTTATTTAGCAAATCCTTTCACTAACATAACTTTTATAAATCCTGATGGAGTTAAAACAGAATATAAAGCAATTGCTAACAATCCGCCAATTCCTGTTATAGAAAAATATCATCCGCTTGGCTTAACTGCTCATGACTTCTTAAGATTATTGAATCAATCAAAACAAAAAACAGTTGGAGATTTTATTGCTCACGATTTGCAAAGAAGTAGTCCTGATAAAGTAAGAGAGTTAAATGCTATATTAAAGAAAGACTTGTTCAAAATTAAAAAAGAAGCCGTTGATAGAAATTTAGTTGAAAGTATTATAAAAGCAATTCATCAAGTAAAATGGAAAGCACCAAAAACAGATTCTTTAATACCTATAGGAGAAGAACAATTATCAAAAGCTATAGATGAGTTATTCAAGCCAGAATTTAAAATTGTTATAACAAGACCACCAAAGGTTTATCGTGGCGGAGTTCCATTTATTGTTGAAATAGGCTTGGCATGGGGAGAAAATTGTGGTCATAGAACTGACTCGGGAATAGAACCTTTGCTCTTACGCTTCGCTAATAGAACACCTTTGCTTTTCGACCAAAGTTCAGATGTATTATATAAGGCTCTTAAAGAAATCGATTTAAGACATTATATAAAAGATACGACAAATTATCCTCTTAGTATAATTGCAAATGTAAATTCAACTTATATTCCTTATAATAACACAGGAAAACTTGCAATAGATGATGATGAAGATATAAAAGCGGAATTCAAAAACGCAATGTTTGATGGATTAAGAAAAATAAGCGTATATATAAATAAAAAGCGTGCAAGAGAAATATTAGAACATCATAAATCTAAAATGAAAGAATATGAAGATCAATTAGCAAAGATATTAAATGAAGGTTCCGACAAATATAAATCAGTGCCAGAGATAAAAAATTATATTGATGACATAATAAATAAATTAGGAAGTGATGTAGATGCAGAATGAAAATGCTAAGAAGATAAAAGATCTGATGATTCAGCAGATAAACCAAATGGAGAAAGGAAAGTATCCAGAGTTAGAGTTAATAATGCGTGGAAAGGCTAACGCATATTTTGATAAAAAGAAAAGGACGATAGAAATAGGGGATAAGAAAGAAATAAGGTCTTACAAAAGCATATCACAAATTAAAAAATATTTGCAGACAATGGCTGTCTTAAATGAGATTAAAAAGAATATAGAGGCTGGACACACAATGTCTATTAGAAACTTGTTTTACAAGTTAAAATTTTCATTAGGTGATAATGTTGATGAACAGCTTTTTGATGAACAAAATGAAAGCAACAATATAGCTGTAGATTCAGAATTGATGCTTGGAACGACAAGAGAAAAACTTAATTTGATAACAGATCCGAAAGGCGAGATCGCTGGTAAAGTTATTATAGAGGACTATGTCGATAAAACCCATAAAGACATAATAGATGCAAGTAAGATGGGTTCAAGCGGTTGGAATACTCCGAGCAATGTGGATTCTCCAAAGTTAAATATAAAGAAAGTTGACGCCGATTATGTTATAGTTGTTGAAAAGCACGCTATTTGGAATTCTCTTAACGAAATGAGATTCTGGGAAAAGAATCACTGTATAATAGCAAGTGGAAAGGGAAGCCCAAGTAGAGGATTTAGGAGATTCTTGAATAGACTTCACAACGAATTTCATTTGCCTATTTATATCTTGGTTGATGGCGATCCTTACGGAGTTCAGATAGCCTTGACATATAAATATGGAAGTTTTAACATAGCGCACGTTAGTAAGGACCTTGCTATTCCAGATGCAAGATATATAGGAATGTTTCTTAGTGACATAGAAAAATACGATATGCTTCACTTCTTAAAAGAAAAGAAAATGTATTTAACTATGAAAGATGTCGACATAAAGAAAGCAAAGGACATATTAAAATATGAGTGGGTTGCGACAAATCCAAAACTAAAAAACGTGATTGAAGAGTTCTTGAAAACAAATCACAAGATAGAAGCCGATTCTTTAGGTGGTCGTGAAACAGAAGATTTAGGAAAATATATCTTAACTAAAATAAAAAACAAAGATTGGATCGAATGATTAAAATTCTATTTAAAACCTTATAAAAAGGTATATTTGATATATATGGATAATTTTGTTCTTATACTTATAGAAGGAAAAGATATAGAAACTATAAAAGCCAATTTTGTGTTCACATTTCGCGGTCTTTTAAAAGATAACTTTGAGTTTGAAGTTAAGAATAGTATTATATACATTAAAGATAAAGATAATGGAGAAAAAGTTGCTGAATTGAACTCTGTGATATACGATTTAAGTAATTACTATATGCTTCTAATATCCATACCAATCGATTTTGCTGAGAAAATACTAAATGAAGATTTTTACACTAAAATAAAGGACGGTTCAATATACGTTGTTCCGCCTCTAAAACTAATATCATTTGTTTTTAAAAGAGATACACTCGCAGAAACTTTAAATAGTTTTGCTTTAAACACTATCAAATTTTATAGAGATAAATATGAAAGCCAAAACAAAAAACTTGTCTTGGATGAGTTCCCGCTAATTATAAGTTATGAAAAAGAATACGAAATTCCAACAGCTATTTATAAGGAAATGCACACCTTTGAAAATTATATAACAAGGTTTGCTAATAAAATTTAAATGTAATATTAAAAGTTATTACTGATGAAAGGACAAGTTACAATAGATGCATCTTTGCTCGCTTTTACTTTAGTTGTCGTTGCAACATTATTCATAGGATATATGTTTTTTATATATAACAAGGCATCAAGTGGGATACAAAGTGCCTATGTTTTTTCTGTCCAATCTATATCTTTCTCGCCTAGGCTACCATTGAGCCCTTACAACAATATTTCATATCCAGGCACTTTCACATTGAATATTTATTCTTCTTCTACTCCTAGTTTTGATAATATAATTTTAATACAACCGACATCAAACACTCTCATATCTTCTGCTTCTACTTGTCAAGGTTATATGTTTAACGGATTTCCGCAAAATGGTATGATATGCAATCCTTTAGCTGGTCAATTTCAAATTTTACCAGAAGGAAATAATCAATACTTAATCGTGGTTTCTAATAGCTTTTATAATATAACAGAATACGATGCGTCGAACTCTACTTCATCTATTGGTGGATATGTAAAATACATTGAAGTTGTTAGAAACGGAAAAATATCCTATGAACAATTGACTCCAGAAATACCAGTAGAAATATCTACTTAGAAGTATTTTTCAATAATTTTATCTATTGTTGTTTCGCAAGTCTCTTTTTTATAATCATTTATTATTATTTCATCGAACGGAATATTGTCTATATCTGTTTCAGTAGGATCGTTTATTTCTTCCTTTGTAGGTTTTCTTCCGTATAACTTTTCATAGATATTCATTCTTTGTTCTTCGTCAGTCACTAATTTAAAAACTTTAAAGTTAGGAAAACTTTGTTTTATTAAGTTGTATTCATTTACAAACCGCACGTCATCAACTATGAAAGGTTGCAAATTATTTCTCTTTACGTTTAGAATAAGGTATTTAATCCAAACATCTTTGTCTATTTCCCTCATTTTTGCTCCTAAAAGTTGCAAGAGCCTCCTGTCTTTTGTCTGCATATCGAATAAATCTTTTGCCAAATCTTTTATTTTTTGAGCTATAGACACTCTATATGCTTTTATTCCTTTTTCTTCTAATTTTTGCTTAAGCATATCAGAGAAAAAGGTTTTTCCAGATGCAAACTTCCCTATAAATGCTATGTTATTTAGAGTTATAGTTTTCGGTTCATCTCTCATTTTAAAAATTTGAGCCTCCATATTTAATAAATAGTAACACATAATTTAAATTTTTTAAATTATTCTACCGATGAAAAATCCTTATCTAACTTATTTAGGTCTAATTCCCTTATATTTGGCGAGAAATTTACATCTCTAAATTCTATTGGTGTTGCAAACTTTGCAAATTCTGGTATAAAGTGTTTCTTGTAATATAGCAAAGTAAACAATTCAGTGGCGTATTTAGCACCACCTAATGCATTGTGCGGTTCAGGCTCATCATCTATTCCATAGAATTTCATTGCTCTGTTCAAACTTATACGATTTATTTTTTGAGTTGGATCAGCCGAACCGTTTCCATTAAAATGATATATAATTTCTATTTTATTTCTTAAATCAGCAAAAGTCGGATTATTGAACACATAATCTTCAAAATCCAGTTTTGTATCTATATATTTAGTTGGAAACATCCATTCAAGATTTGATTTTTTAGCTATTGCAAAAAGCATTCTTAAATCGAAAAAACCTATATTAAATCCAGATAAAGCTTGAGCGTTGTGAGTTTCGCAAAATCTCGAAAAATCTATATATAATTCTTTTGCGCTCTTTTTATTTTCATCAAGTACCTCGTCTTTTGTGAAACCGTTTACACCGAGCGCATTTACATCTATTTCTGTTCCTGGCAATATCCTACACTCTTCATAAAATTCATCTCCTGAAGGTAGAGCAACAGCTCCAAGACTAACTATTGAATTCCTCTTCCAATCTAATCCTGTAGTTTCGCAATCAAATACTACTACATTCATAATTTAATATAAAACATAAGGATTTAAAAAGGTTTTTATTGTTTTAAGTAAATAACACCGGTGTAATTGTCATAATATATATAGTCTTTTGACGAATTTATAAAAACTATTCCTGCCAATGTATATGGTTCTCCTGTGTATATAGATTTTAGCACATTTGTGTTCAATTCGCTTGACTTAAAATCGACTTCATATGTAGTTACTGTTGAATTGTAATATACGAACGAAACAGGTATAGAATACGCTGAATTATTTAATCTTATTTGAATAACTCCGTTTGAAAATGCTTTTCCTCCATTTTGATAAAACGAACCTGTAAGAACATTAGCAGAGGGTAGAAAATATAGATTGAAGTTTACTATATTTATGTTATTTATAGTTATGTTTCTTTCGTTGCTTATGTCAGAATAATAATTTTTATAAAGGAAAAATGAAAAAGATATTACTGCTATGACTACTGCTGATAATATTACGTAAAATTCAACTGTAGATTGAGCTTTCATCAATATACTACGTTAAAGATAAATTTAAAAATTAAAGGATTAAGTCGTGCACGTTATTGTATTTGGTGCTGAATAAGGAGGCTGGCATATTTCCATTTGCACTGGTTTGCTAGTTTCCGCAATGAAATAAGGCTCCCATAGATTATTAAATGTTTCAATTGTGAAATAATAAGATCCTCCTTCCAGCGATGCTGTAAATTGCTTGTGAATTGTTCCGTCTGGGAATGTTATTGCTACGTTGTTCCCGTTTAATGTATATATTGCGTATGTAGTAGGAGACCCATGATAAAACTCATTCTGACTGCTAGTAGGACAATCCGCGTTTAGATCGTCATAGACCGAATATATGTAATAACACGCCATTCTAGCGAATAACCCGTTTGTCCACATTGGTTGATAATGAGTGTAGTCATAATAATTATCTATTGAATTAGATATTCCAATATTAACAGAATCACCTGTATTGTAGTATCCTCCTAAAATATATGTTTCACCTTCTTGTATTGGAAGGTATAAGTTTTCATTATAAGCGTATCCATCTTGTCCATTTAGAATTAATCCATTATCTATTGTGAAACTCATAGTTTGGTTTCCGTTAGCAGTAAAAGTAAACGGTCCAGCTGTAAATGCTTGTATGATGTTGTTTTGAGTTGCAGGATTTGCAGATCCAAAAGTTCCTTTACTTGGACCAGTGAAATTAGTATACTCATTAAACACAAGAGGTCCATCATCATATTGACCATAATTATTGAGATTTAAGTATGGAGCTTCGCCAGTAGGACCACTCGGATTTAAACTATAACTAAAGTTAAAATTCATATAAATAACATTAGCTGGATTTTTAATAAAGAATTCGACGTGGTTTCCAGTCACGTTTGTTATATATGCATCGTCAATTGTTCCTCCGTTTACTAATGTGTTTCCAGTTGTAATTACCAGATTAGAAAATGGTTCGTTTCTATTTGCAGTTACAACAAAAGGTCCAATAGTGCTGGTTGTTGATATAAGTTCAATTGGTGCTGGTGCAGTAAAATTAACAAACACATTTGTATTATCGCTCACACTGAAGCTTTCTTTACCGAAAGTTTTACCATTAGGATATTCTCCTGAAACATTCAATGTTACATTTTCAGGTAATTGATTTGTTAAATTACTTATTACAAAAGTGCTTTCTGAATTAGAGGTTATTGGAAAACTACCGCTTTTTGTAGTTCCATTTGCAAAGGTTTCGTTATATAATAATGAATCGCCGGTTGTAAGACCAACTTCTGTGACGCTTAAAACATTATCCAAGTTAGGTACTGGAACAGGTTCTTCTGGTAACAAATTTATTAACGATGTAGCATTAAGATACATTTCAATTGGAATGGGCTTTCCATCGATTGGTAATATATAAGTTGTGTTTGAAGGTAGTCCACCGTTAAAAAATGTAAGCAAATTTGGACTATAATATTGAAGTTCTAAACTGGAAATAAAAGCTGGTTGCTCTATTGTAGGATAAGCATAAACAATATACTCATAATATCCATTTACTTGACCAATATAGTATACATCTCCATAATTGTCTAATGCTACGCCGTAACGCGAACTATAATTGTTATACCATGGATAATAAAATTGATTTGAAAAGGGAGAATTTATCCATAACCAATAGTTATCTTGCTCCAATTCGAAATTAGGATTTGATTCAGAGTTTGTGTTCCAGTATGTGGCATTGTGTACAGGATATTGTGGTAATGGTTCTGTTAATAAAATTTCAAAACAAGTGCTTTCTTGATAGGATTCATTGCAAATAGGCTGACCATTAGCTCCGCTAAAATATGCCACTGCAAGGACTTCATCGGTGCTTGGCAATCTGTTATTATGTACATTTTTTACATATAACAATGCTATGCTTATTGCAACTATACCAACAATTGCTAATATTATTACAATTTCCAGAGTAGTTTGCTGTTTCTTATAACTACCTTCTTTATGCATATAAATAATAAAATTTTTCGCTTTTAAATTTTTGTCAAAAATTAAAAAATTACAGATAATTTCAATTTTTATCTTTATACATATTGACTGTGCAATTTTTTGCAATGTACGATTGTTGCTGACGTGTAACGCGAGCATATTTCAGTTTGAACGTGTTTATTCGTCGAAATCAAATAATAAAAGACAGGAGTCGAATTTTCGTCTTCAATTGTAAAGTATCCTATGAAGGGATAGAAAATAGATTTATACGATTCGTTACTTAGTGGAAAAGTTACTTTACCGAAAATCCATTCTGTTGTAAATATGCCAAAAGTATTAATTCCTTTGTTAGTATTGAGAAAGAAGGGATTGTTCTGAGAGTTACAAGTTAGATTTGGTGCTATTGCATGATAATATGATAGGTTTCCACATGCTCCTCTTGCAAAAGCACCATAAGTCCAAAAACTATCGTTTGTGCTATTATAATTTGAAAATGGGAGCGGTATAATTTCAGATAAACCAACATTAAAACTTCCATCTGTTGGATAAAATCCTCCTAAAATATAATATTCTCCAGATATTACAGGTAGATAAAGATTACCAAACCATTTGTCAGTTGTTGGATAAATATACATTCCGTTTTTATATCTTACATCAAGTGTTTGATTACCATTTGTTAAAAATTTGCTATTATTAAAAATCCAAAAATAGGTTGAATTATCAAAAAAGAGATTTGTAGAATTTAGCCATTTAAACCATCCTGGCTGAAAAGGATAAATTATTTGATTTGTTTGATTTGAAAAATTATTATATTGCTGAAATACAATAGAGCCATCATCATAATATCCATATGGAGCACTCATGTTTGGCGCTTCACCAGTAGGTCCATGCGAACTAAGTTCTGAAGTATCCATAAAATTCAAAAATAGCTTGTTTGTTTCATTTTTAACAAATAACGCAATAACGTTACCAGAAGCAGAAGCGATGTAAGCAGGGTCTATTGAACTAGAGTTGTTAACATAAGCTCCATTAGTGGTAACAAGTAAGTGTGATATTGAAATATTATTTGGCAACGTTATAATGAAAGGTCCGATTGTCTTTTCCTCAGCAAAGACCTCGATAGTAAATAAAGGTTGTGTGAAATTAACATATATAGTTCCATTATCTAACGTGGTAATATTTTTAATTCCTATTATTTTTCCATCGGAATTTGTGGCAGTAATATTTAAAAAGACTTTTTCTGGTGTAGAATTTATGTCGTTTATCAAAAAAGTAACACTATTTGCAGAAGTTATGGTATATGACTTTGTTTGTATTGTTTTGTTTTCAAATGTTTCTTTAAATGAAATATAGTCATTCGCTATTAATCCTTTTTCGACTACATATAAAATAGATCTTGAAGATTTAGAGATATTTGAATTAGGGCATTCATATCCTCTAATTGCTTTGCCTGGTGTCAAATATAATAACGATGTTGCATTTTTATAGACAGTGATTGGCAATACTCCTCCGCCTAAAGGCAATATATAAGTTGACTTTTCAATTCTTCCTAATAAGTTAGGTTCGTATTCGCTTAGTAAAATCCCTGAAATAAACGCAGGCGTTTGGTTTAAGGAAGAATGTGCATTAATAATGTAAGCATAATGTCCGTTTATTTCTCCTATATAATTTATATTATAAAAATTATCTAGTTTTGTTTGAAACGATGAACCGTTGACAAATTGATTTTGACAAGGTGAAACTAAACTTAAAATATAACGGTCTTTATTCAGTTCAAATGTATAATTACTATTTTCATCTTCTTTAGTCCAATAACTAAGATTATAAATTGGATAATTTGGCAAAGGATTTGTTAGTAAAATTTCATAGCAAGAGCTTTCTAATTCACTGGTGTTGCAAATATAAGAGCCGTTTTTACCGCTAAAATATGCGATCGCCAATAAATTATTTATATTACCTATTTTTATATTACTCGAAGAGTGCATATAAATTGCTATCGCAATTATAGCACATATTACGATTAATGATATAGCCATAATATATTCTAGGGTTACTTGTAACTTTCTTTTATTCATCAATATTGTTTTCAAAAATAAATTTAAAAAGTTTCTATTTTTATATCTTCATACTCTATTTTGTTGTTGCTTGATTCTATGACTACATATCCTAATGACTCTTTTCCTTTATATATTATCGGTTTTGTGTTTAAAGTTCCGCAAAAAACCCCGCCTTTTACATATCCCAAGTAGTGTATATGTCCAGCTAGAACTATTTCTTCTTCGTCAATATTATACATGCTTCTTATTCTTTTCATTAGTAACTCTGGTAGTAACATTTTATTTATACCTTTCATCGCTAGTCCAGCATATTTACCTAAAATTTCTATTGCGTGATTTCCATTTTCTATGTTTCCATGAAATAAAAACAGATTTTTATAAGTGTATGTAAAAGCGTCATTATTAAGCTTATCAAGGCTGTTTATATATTTTACTATTCTATCGTCACCTTGATAATCGTTATCACCAATTATTAGTGCTGTTTTATCTAACGGGAAAATTGCTGAAAATTTATGTATAAATTCTCTATATAGATCAAGCAGATCGTAAGCAGTTTCATAATTATCGACATTGTCTCCTAAAAGAAAAACTTTATCTGGATTTTCATCATTTATTATTTCTTCAAAAAGTTCACTCTCTGGAAGTGGATAATGAATATCACTTAACACTAATATTTTTTCCATAATTGTTTTTACAATATACTATTTTAAAAAGGTTTAATAACCTTCATATTATGAATACTGGCAAATATTTTGAATTACAATTCGTTAAGAGTTTTCATGCCTTGTGCAAAATTGAAGATGGTTGGTTTTTAATAAGGTTAAAGGATACAGGTTTTGTCAAGTCACCTGATGTTGGAGACTATATAGTCTTTTATAAGGATAAAGCATTCGCGGTTGAATTAA